>Ga0116202_10000719_pt1 | contig 18763 bp, 14 predicted proteins | sample LakKivw325mmetaG_FD_94479 | JGI IMG/M metagenome (GOLD analysis project Ga0116202, IMG submission 94479) | Anoxic lake water microbial communities from Lake Kivu, Rwanda to study Microbial Dark Matter (Phase II) - Lake Kivu water 325m metaG | ecosystem: Environmental > Aquatic > Freshwater >...
ACCCTGGGCTAGATTGTTTCGCCCTCCGGGCTTTTCCCACAGCTTCTGAAACTGATGCTGACTGCGGGGTGATTCCTGATCTGAAGGTTGCCACCCTGGGCTAAATTGTTTCGCCCTCCGGGCTTTTCCCACAGCTTCTGAAACTGATGCTGACTGCGGGGTGATTCCTGATCTGAAAGTTGCCACCTTGGGCTAAATTGTTTCGTCCGTCCCGGGTTTATTGTATAACCTCTGAAGCCAGTGTTATGACCGGCCAAAGCCAGCATTCCATTCTGCCGATGCCATTAGTATAAAGGGTTTGCAGATTTCTGCTTGACAGAAAAGGTGGATAAAAAACTAAGGAAAGAAGTTTTGAATGCTGAACGGGCCTATAGCTCAGTTGGTAGAGCTTCCGGCTCATAACCGGATGGTCGGGGGTTCGACTCCCTCTGGGCCCACCAGTTTTCTGGGTGAGTGGTGAGTGGTTAATGGTTAATACTGCGCCAATTGCGATATCAGAGATAATAATGCTATTTCCTTTGACCCTATCCCCCATTAACCATTAACCAATTAACCATTAACCACTAACCCACTAACTCATTAACCCATTAACCCATTAACCCATTAACCCATTAACCCATTAACCCTTTAATCAACCAACCTCCAACTTTCACCCCCTGCGCAGCACTAATCACTAATCACTAATCACTAATCACTCACAGATACTTCAACACCTCCCTATCCACCACTCCGGCATAGAGTTCGATGTAGGGTTTGACGGGGCTGTTATTGATCTTGGGATAGAAAACTTCCTCGATCTGGAAAAAGCCGACGGAAGCGCTCATTTCCACATGGATGGCGATGGGTTTCTCCGTGCCTTTGTGGATCTTGACCTTTTGGATGGCGCTGGCGGAAGTGCGGTGGATATCGCCGATGCGGGGTTCGTTGGAAAGGATGGTCGGAATGCGGGCGCGCCCCTTTTCCATGTCCGAGCCGTCGCCGATCAAGACCAGGCCTGCTTCCAGGGAATGGATGCGGCGGTTTGCCATGTGTCCGAAGATGCCCTCGATGGCGATGCTGCGGATGGCTGTTTTGGCCATGAAATCATTCTCGCCATAAACGCTTTCCAGGATGCGGTCGATGAAAGGCAGTGCCAGTTGGATGGATAGCAGTTCATGGGTGTCGCGGGCCACACTCATGCCCAGATCGTGCAGCAGCGAGGCGAACAGCACTGCAATCAGCGAATCCTCCGCGGTGCCGGCACCTTCCTTTTCCAGGTTGAGCTGGATTCCGGCATCGTGGAGCAGATTGAACATCCGGATCGTATTCAGAGTGGCCTTGCGCACATGGACTGGTCCGTGGTCGTTGTAACCCAGTCGTTTGATGGACACGATGTTGGCATATTCCTGCAGGGCCTGGAGCTGGGGATCGGCAAACAGCTCCTGCACGGCCAATAACGGCTTCCCGCTCAACAGTTTGAGGATGCGCCGTTCCAGATCGGCTTGCTTGGCGGATTTATACATGTTTGTTTACTCCTAAAATCTATTTCTCAACCGGAAGATCAGATTGGTCACGCTGCTCACCACGGCGATCGCCATAGCGATGGTTCCGGCGATCAGCAACACCTTGTAGATATGCACCGAGGCAGTTACGGTGTCTCCGGCGATGTAGGCCTGCATGGCATAATAGAGGCTGCTTCCGGGCACCAGCGGAATGATCACGCAGGTTACAAAAACGGACACCGGCACTTTGAACAGCCGTGCCAGGATCTCCGAGTAGGTACTAACCAATATAATCGCCCCAAAGATGGAAAGCAACAAGGATTTGCTGTAGAAGAGGATGATCAGGTAAGTCGCCCAGTTCAGTCCTCCGCCCAAGGCCAGAAAGATCAGCTTCCAACCCTTGAGGTTGACGCGGATGGAAAAGCCTAAAATGGAAAGAAAGGCCCAGCAGAACTGCATCAAGGTGAGATGGTCGAAGGGGCGCATCATGATCAGTATCCCCACAAGGTCCACAACTTCAGCATCGTGCCGCTGCCGGTGGCAATGGCGATGGCGATCAGGAAGGCTTCCACCCCGCGGGCGGTTCCGGAAACCAGGTCGCCGCTCATGGTGTCCCGGATGGCGTTCACCATGGAGAGCCCCGGCACCAGCAGCATGATGCCGCCAATGATGATCTTGTCCAGTTTGATATAGGGCACCCAGATGTCGAGCAGCTTGGCAAAGGTTACCACCAACGCAGCGCCCAGGGCATGCAGCAGGAAGTTGTTGATCCTCAGATAGCCGATCAGCTTCAGGGACAGGCTGACCAGAATGCCCACCAGGTAGGCCACTCCAAATTCCAGCCAGGAACCGCCAAAGAGCAGACAGAAGAAACCGCTGGTGCCGCCTCCGCAAAAGATCTTCAGCCATTCCGGATAGGACTTTTCGCTATCGATTCTGACCAGTTCCTTGCGGAACTCCTCCACCGTGATATCGCTTTGGGTTCGATCCTGATTCTGCTTTTCCATCCTTTGCACCAGATGGCTGATGCTGGTGATCTTGCCCAGGTCGATGCGGCGGGCTTCGATGCGTTTGATGCTGGTGGAAAACTGGTCTTTGCCGTCGGAAACGGTGATGAAGATGCCAGAGGGAGTTACAAAAGCCTCGGTGTGCGGATAGCCGAATGCCATGCAAACCTTGCGCATCATCAATTCCACCCGGTTCGTGGTGGAGCCGCTTTCCAGCAGGATGCGCCCGATCTCCAGAGCCAGTTCTGTGGCTTCCTGCACAGTGATGATAATCATTGGTCTTTGATCAGATCGAGGATGCTTTGCGGCAGCCCCAAAATGCGGGCGATGGCGATCGCACCCAGGGGCGGGGGCTGGTTCTGTTTCAAGCGTTGGACACGGTGATCCATGGCTTCACCCAAGGCTGCAAGACGCTGTTGCGGGCTGATCGGTGTGGCGGCTTTGAGCAGAGGGGATTCCGGATCGAGCCCGGCGATGGCATACTGCGCCACTCCCTTGAGCAATGCGGGGCCGGTGTAGTGGGTAGCGGCGATGCAGAGATGCTTGGTCTGGGCAAGATAGGACAGCACGGCGCTGGCAAGTGCTTCTCCCTCAGCGGGATTGGTGCCTTTGGCAAATTCATCCAGCAGGAACAGGGTGCATCCCTCATCTTCCAATGCAGCGGAGAAAGAGACCACTTCGCGCCCGAAGCTGCTGAGATCGGCGCTGCCCTCAGCGTCGTCCTGATTGATCCAGATTTGCTGGAAAATGGGCAACACCGCTTCCGCGCAGGGCAGGGGAATAGCCTTGGCAGCCAGCCAGCAGAGCTGCCCCACGGTCTTCAGCACGGTCGTCTTTCCACCCATATTTGGGCCCGTGATCACCGAAATGCTGTCGTCAAAACAGAGGTCAACCGGCTGATAGCGACGTCCGGCGGATTCCAGATGCTGTTGCAAAGGCAGGTTGCGGGCGGCTTTCACCATTATCTGGCGTTTGCGGTGGAGCCTGGGCAGACAGCAGTGATGGTTGAAGGCAAAATCAGCCAGCATAAAGTACCAGGCATATTCAGATGTCATATGCACCAGTAATCTCAAATAAGGCAAATCTTTGTAGATTTGGGTGGAAAGCGCTTTCAGGATGCGGGCTTCCTCTTTTTCCTGTTTGACGTTCAGCTCGCTCATGCGTTTTTTGAGATGAAGGCATAAGTCATTGTCCGCCAAAGCAAAGCTGAGATTTGCCACGCTTTCCGAGCTCAGCACAAAATAGGAGGAGTGCAGCAATCTGTCCGCCAGCTCGCTTTGAGAGCGCGAGAGGATGAAATCCTCCTTCAATTGGGGCAGCTCTAGAACCTCACGCGCTTCTTCCAAAAGCTTCTGCCGGGCGTGTTTGAGGTGGAGGATCAGCTGCTGCTTTGCTGCCAGGATCTCACCCAACTTGGGCGAATTGGCAGGCCCGATGCGGAAGGCGGGCAGACCACTACCTTCAGGATCGAGCAGGGCGAACAGGTACTCCGCTCCCGGCAGACTGAGTTCGAGGCAATCCAGCGATGCCAGTTTGCGCTGGAGATTGCCATAATGATAGAGGAATTCTTTCAGCAAAAAGAGCTCGTGCAGCGCCAGTGGGCTTTGGGGACGCTTGTCGGGAAGGCTGAGGCGGGGCAGCTGGGTAAAGAGCTCCTTCAGCTCTGTTCTCAGCCTGTCCTTTCCCTCCAGCACTTGCATCACATTTCCCAACCATTGATATTTTGAACTGGCAGAGCCAAGGTTGAAAGGTGCTTCCTTCAGTTTGCGGCGCTTGACCTCTGCCAAGAATTCGCTACCGGCCTCGATCAGATCATAGATCTGTGCCATGCCCAAAGCCTCGCTGATCCTCTGTGTCATCTTCCTTCATCCTATGGTTAGCATTTTGTTCTTCAAAGCTGGAACCGGCGTTGGGTGTCAATCTTTTTATTCAAAGGGCACAAAGATCGTTCCTTTGCCGGAGCTGCGGATGCTTTGTGCATAATGCTTAAAGGTGGCCAGCACCTCGGGATGGGGAAAGCCGAAGCGGTTGGTTTCAGAGGCGGTTATCCACACCTCCCGGGGCTGGACAGCACGTACGAATTCAGCGGTGTTCGAGCTGCGGCTGCCATGGTGTGCTGCCTTCAGATAGTCCGCCTTCAGCTCCTCCGGATAGTGCTGCAGCAGATACTGCTCCGCTTCCCGTTCGATATCACCGGTGAAAAGATAACTGAACTGTCGGAAATCCAGGCGGAACACGATGGAGGCGTTGTTATCCGTGGCATGGCTGAACCCGGCGTCAGGATGCAGGATCTTGAGCCGGGCACCTCCCAGAACCAGGCTGAGGGTATCGGTTACACAGTGCAGCCGGGAGCCCTTGAGCAGCCCCTGCTCCTGCCAGGTTTTCCACTCAGATGAATTCATGGTCTCATCGGTGGCCAGGATGTTCTTCAGTTTCAGGTTCCTGGCCAGGTCGGGAAAACCTCCGCTGTGGTCAGTATCGTTATGTGTGAGGATCACATAGTCCAGGCTGTGCAATCCCTTGCGCCGCAGCCAAGGCAGCAGCTTCCTGCCGGCCCAGCTTTCGGTGGATTCCGAATACAGGGCACCGGTATCCACCATCAGCGTCGTGCCGTCGGGAAAGCGTACCAGGATGCAATCGGCAGTGCCGGCTTTGAATACATAGATACCGCCGGCGGGTTTTAACAGCAACATCGGCAACAGGATCAGGATAAGACCCACCGCCACAGCCGGAATCCACATCCGCCGCCTGGATTTGAACAGCAGATAGATTCCCCACAGCAGCATGAGGATTCCCCACATCTGCCACAGATTGATCTGCCAATTCTCCAGATAGAAAGGTAGCCGGGCGATCCAAGTCGTCCAGCCCTCAAACAGATACAAGACAAAGCGATAGGAACTGACCAGAGCCACACTTGCCATATTCCCTGCCGGAACGAACAACACCAGAAAAGAAAGCGAAAGCAGGACTGCCGTGAGCGGGATCGCCAGGATGTTTCCCAAAACTCCATTCAGGGAGGCGGAGCCGAAATAGTAAAGAGTGAGAGGCAGGATCGCCAGGCTCACCACAGCGCTCACCAGCACATAATGAAGCACTATGTTCAGCTGCCCTTTCCAGAAACCAGCCGGCTGCCCGGAACCACCAAATAGCGAAAGCCTCGGCACTGCCAGCAGGATCACTCCCACGCTCAGATAGGATAGTTGGAGGCCCACTTCGAACAGTTGCCCTGGATTGATCAGAGTCACGATCAGCAAGCTGAGCGCCAGGATCTGCTCCCTTGCCACCTTGCGGCTCAGCCAGCGGGCCAGGATGAAGGTGGCGATCATCAACACCGCCCGCACCACCGGTGCCGACCAGAGATTGAGTGCGGCATAAAAACAGATCAGAACTATAAACAGCATTTCCGCCCATCGCCGGGGAAGCAGCAGGTTCAGCAGGATGAGGCTGATCCCATAGATGAACCACACGTGCAATCCACTCACCACGATCAGATGGGTCATGCCACCCCGCTGCAAGCGCTGGCGGTAGAGGGTCTTGGCGGCGGTGTCCGAGAGCAGCAGCGCTTTGGCATAGGCGGCATCATCGCCCAGTTTGCGGTCCAGATTCCTGAGCAAGGCAGCCCGCCATCGGGATAGGAAAGAACTTCTGCCCGGAGGCAGCGCTTTGAGGTTTTGCTTCAGAAAAGCCTGATTCCGAAGAGGATAGCGGTCCAGCACCGGATCCGGGTTGCCAGGGACGATCTGAAGCAAAGCCGTGTAGTGCCTGCCCGGCTCCAGTTCCGGTTCCGCAAATAGCAGCAGCGGTTCATCCAGTTCCTGGTTTGCCAGCCTGGTCAGCCTGATCTCATGCAACCGTGACTGGGAAGAATAGAGCCGGAGGACCTCAAACTCCGCCTCTTGCTGGATCTGCCCCTGTTGCCGGAGGATGGCATCCAGCATCGAAGATTTCTGAGTGGATTGGAACCGCCAGCCGCCCAATACTACACATAAAACCAGTAGCAACCAGAGCCTCAGCCGTGACAGCAGAATCCCCGCCGCCAAAAACAACACTGCCAACAGCGGATAGCCCCAGTCTGGAATCCGCAGCGTCCGGGCCAGGATGATCCCCAGGCACCACAGCAGCACAGGAGCCACCAGGGGAGCCGGAGAGCTACGCCGTTCCATCACCGGTGGTCAGCGCCGGTTGAAGATCCCCAGGATCAGTCCCAAAACAATTGACCACAGCGCCGCCAGACCGATCCGGAAAGCGTCACTTTGCATGAAAGTTATCGTATGAGCCGGAATCCAGAACCAGATCAGGGAAAAGAGACTCTTGTTCAATCCCTTCCAGTTCTTTTTGCTCACCACCAGGTTATCCAGCGCCCGGTGTGCCAGCACCAGCACCAGCCCGAATTGGAGATTCATAAATGCCGAAATGGCAAAGGCTTTGCCCAGTTTGGAAAGTGGCGGCAGCATCTGGTGTTCCGCCAGATAATCCACATATCCGATGTAGCCCTTGAAGGCATACTTGATCCCCACCGCCAGTATTGCCCACACGATCATCTTCCACAATGTGAGTGCAAGGCTGAACGGATAGCGGAAACTACGCCGCACTATCCATTGGGAGATAACCTCGCCCAGGGTGCCCAGAAGGGCAAACTGGATCATCGCCGAGCTGATGGGATATGCCGAAACCCAATCCAGATACATCCTCAGAACCGGCCTGACCACTTCAATCATGGTTTCATCCTCTTTCCATCTTTATTCACTGGTAATCGTTCAATCTTTATCAACAACGGCGGACGCTTATTTCTCCGCCAACACGAACACTCCGTCCCATTCCGCCGGAGGATTGTCCAGCAGTGCCTGGCAGCGCTGCTTCAAGGCTTGTGCCGCAGTATCGCAATATGGTTCGGCGCAGAGAAGCTCAAACTGCTGCAGAGCCTGTTGGAAATGGCCCTGCTGATAGAGTTCCAGTCCCTGGTGATAGATATCGATCCAGGAGAACCGCGACAGGTTGAGCAGGGCTTTTTCGCCAATCAGTTCATAGATGCCGGTGGCTTCGAACTTTCCTTTCACCCGGATGAGGTCCAGCTTGCGGCACAGCATCACATCCTGCACCGCCTCGAAGGTGGATTGGCTGATGATGATGCGGGTTTGGTAGATCTTGTTCACCCCCTCCAGCCGGGAGGCCAGGTTCACCGCATCGCCGATCGAAGTATATTCCATGCGCCGTTCGGAGCCGATGTTTCCCGCCACCACGGTTCCGGAATTGATACCAAGCCGGGTGTTCAGATGGAAGAGCTCGGGAGCGCTGGGTTGGTCTTTGCTCTTGAAGTCATCACTGTAATTCCGGTGCGCCAGGGCGGCGCGGCAGGCCAACAGCGCGTGATCCTGCCTGGCGATGGGGGCTCCGAACACAGCCATCAAACCGTCTCCGGTATATTTGTCCAGCTGCCCATAGTGGTCGAGGATGGAATTGGTAAAACTGCGGAAATACTCATTCAGATAACTCACCAATTCCCGGGGCGTCTTGTCCTCCGAGAAACCGGTGAAGTTATAGATATCACTGAACATTACAGTCACGCTCAATTCCTCGCCGCCCATCTTTACCAGGTCCGGATTCTCCACGATCCGGTTTACCAGATCAGGATGCAGGTAGCGGCTGAAAATCTGGCGCAGCTCGCGTTTGTGCCTGCCTTCCATGATATAGCTGAGCGTGAGTGCACAAAGCCAGGAGATCACCAGCGCCAGCACCAATCCGCTGTAGGGCAATACGATCCGTTCACTGGCGAAGAGCAGATGAGACAGCAGGCTGACCGCAAGCAGCAGCAGCAGGATGGCCAGCAGGGATAGCCCGCTTTTCAGGCGGAAAACGAATCCCAGCACCAGGATGCAGACCAGCAGGATCAAAAGAAAGCCCAGCCCTTCACTTAAAAAACGGATCTGCCTGCCGCTGAGCAGGTTGCTTAGCTGGGTCGCCCACACTTCCATGCCCGGCACCCCCCAGGTGTAGGGATTGGACTTCAGGTCCAGCAGTCCGGTCGCGGTGGCTCCGATGATGATGTTCTTTCCCTGCCAGTAGGCATCCGGCAACGGAGGCACAAAACCTCTCTCAGCGGCAATGGAGCATTCCAGCAACACGCTGAAGGGGTGGTAGTTGAAAACACCTTCCGCTCCGCCTTTGCCATGCCAGTTCAGATAGAGTTGTCCCGTTTTGTCCAGAGGAAGCGCGGTGGCGATCTGCTCTGCCGGTCCGATCCCCCGCTGTTTCAGATAGGCAGCGAAGGCAAGGCTTGGATAGCAGTTGTCCTGAAAGCGGTAATAGAGAGGGGCTTTCCGCACATTGGCATCGTTATCCGCCAGCAGATTGATGCCGCCCAAAGCACCGGCATTGCGGGTGAAAAGAGGAATGGGCGCGCTCACCCCCTCCCACTGTGGAACGTTTTCCCCGGGCTGCAAGGGTATCTGATGGGCATGCAAGCTGCTGTCTGGCAAGCTGCTATGATGCTCAAAGGTCATGCTCAGCACGCTTTGCGGTGCTTCAGCTAAAGCTGCGGCAAAGGCATTATCGGCAGCCTCGGAATCGAGGTAGGCACGGTCGAAATCCGGGCTGTCGAAATTGATGTCAAACATCACCGCAGCCGCCCCGCAACGGTTCAGATGGGTGGTTACCGCGGCGTAGTAATCACGCGGGAAAGGCCAGCCCTCGCGCATGTTTTCACGCACATAATCCAACGATCCCTGATCGATGGCGATCAGCACGATGCTCGAATCCGCCCGCTCGGGCTCCGGCGCCAGACGGAAACGGAAATCCACCGTTTTGGTCTCCAATTCTCTGATAAAGGGTATCCGGCTGATCAGCCATGCCAGGGTGGCGAGCAGCGCTGCCAGCACCAGGATCAGCGCCAGATCCTTGTAATGCTTTGCATACCAATGCGATAACCTGCCAATATCCATCTTCTCCCCTTGGTGTTGAGCTTCTCCCCGCTGGGAATTCTGATCCGCTCCGCAGCGTTTCTGATGTATGAACGGAGCAAGATTTTTCATTATCCTGCCAACCTGCCCTTTCTGTCAATCTTTTTCTCAGATCTGCTCTGGCTCCCGTTACCAATACGGAATCATTACGGAGTCATTACGGAGTTAATCCGTAATGACTCCGTAATGATTCCGTATTGGTAATGGGAGGGAAAGGGGGAAAAAGGGAAAGGGGGAAAAAGGGAAAGCTGCGCCGAAATGGAGAAGAGGAACCCAGGCATCTTACCTGGCGAAGGAGATGAGGAACCCAGGCATCTTGCCTGGCGAAGGAGAAGAGGAACCCAGGCATCTTGCCTGGCGAAAGAGAATAGGAACCCAGGCATCTTGCCTGGCGAAGAGATGAGGAACCCAGGCATCTTGCCTGGCGAAGGAGATGAGGAACCCAGGCATCTTGCCTGGCGAAGAGATGAGGAACCCAGGCATCTTGCCTGGCGAAAGAGATGAGGAACTCAGGCATCTTGCCTGGCGAAGAGAAGAGGAAACCAGGCATCTTGCCTGGCGAAGGAGAAGAGGAATCCAGGCATCTTGCCTGTCGAAGAGATGAGGAACTCAGGCATCTTGCCTGGCGAAGAGAAGAGGAAACCAGGCATCTTGCCTGGCGAAGAGATGAGGAACCCAAGCATCTTGCCTGGCGAAAGAGATGAGGAACCCAGGCATCTTGCCTGGCGAAGAGATGAGGAACCCAGGCATCCCGTCTGGAGCGTCTACCTGCAGGGCCGGCCAGCCGGGGAAGATTATCTGGATAAGTAGTTCAATACCAGTTCAGACAGGCCGCTTTCTTACAGCCCAATAGCACATTCCGGCAAACAAATCAGCGGAAGAGAACCAGTCTTTTCACCTGGTTGACCGAAGGTGTTTTGAGCTGGTAGAAATAGATTCCGGAGGGCAGATCGCCAGAGCCAAGCTCGATTTGATGGATGCCGGAGCCCAAGCGATAATTGGCCAGGCATTGGCCACGCAGGTTATAGACCGCCAGATTTCCGGTTTCCCTACGGGAGATCACGGCTTTGAAGTGCAATGTGGCACCCGGACGAGCCGGATTGGGCCAGGCATCATGCAAACAGGACGCTGCCGGCAGTTCCGGAACCAGCGGATCATCGGTCTCCACTCCTGCGCCGGAAAGCTTGGCAACGTAGAGGTCGAACGAACTGGCAGTCAGGGAAAAATCCCCAAAATTGGCAACTCCGGAGAAGGCTCCATGCAGATATACATTTTCATCTTCGTCCACTGCGATGCCCCGGCCATAATCGTTGAGTGGGCTGCCGGCCCGCATTGCCCACTGCCAGTTGCCGGCATTATCGAGCTTGGCAATAAAGATATCGGACAATCCAATGCCACCCAGGAAAAAGGGACCCAAATTGATATTGCTCTGGTAATATCCGGTGACATACACTGCGGAAGCGGAGTCTGTGGCGATGCCACTTCCCGAGTCCGAGTTTATCCCGCCTGCTTTGTCCGCCCACAGCCAGTTGCCGTTGCCGTCCAGTTTGGCAATGTAGATGTCCCGTCCGCCGCTGCTGGTGAATGTGGAGGTGCCAAAGGTGGCGGTGGCAAAGAATTCACCGGTCAGATACACATTGGAGGCAGCATCCACGGCAATGCCATTGGCGTTGTCGGCATAAGTGTCATGGTCGCCGCCCCCGTTTGCCACCCACAGCCAGTTTCCGGTGCTATCCAGTTTGGCTGCAAAGACGTCGTTCCGTCCGTTGCAGGTTACCGAGATGGTGCCAAAGGTGGCGGTCAGGCGGAAAATTCCGGTTATATAGGCATTGCCATCGCCATCCAACGCGATGCCATGAGCCTCATCCAGGTTCGTGCTTCCGGCACTCACAGCCCACAACCAATTGCCGCTGCCATCAAGTTTCGCGGCAAAGATGTCATTTAAACCCAGGCTGATGAGCGAAGTGGTTCCAAAGGTGGCGGTTCCGGCAAAGATACCGGTCAGATAGACATTGGCGTCTGCATCGACGGCGATGCCTGTGCCGGTTTCCGCAGCAGCGCCCCCGGCTTGGACTGCCCACAGCCAGTTGCCATTGTTATTTAGTTTGGCGGCAAAGAGTTCGGTGCTTCCTGAACTGACCAGAGTGATTGAGCCAAAAGTGGCGGTTTGGCTGAAGAAGCCGGTAAGGTAGACGGTGCCGTCATTATCGAGGGCGATTCCATAGGCTACGTCCTCTCCGGCTCCGCCGGCCTGCACAGCCCACAACCAGTTGCCGTCGGGATCGAGCTTGGCGGCATAGAGGTCGTTGCTTCCGTTGCTGATGAGAGTGGTGGTGCCCAGGGTTGCTGTGCCCTCAAAGTATCCTGCCACATAGCTGTTGCCATTGGCGTCGCAGACGATGGCGTTGCCCTGTTCGGCATTGGCACCCTGGGATTGGGCGACCCACAGCCACTCCGGAGCCTGGGCTGACAGGAAACTGGCGACAGCCAGTAGTGTTACACACAGTATGGCTTTCAGCGAAGTTTTCATCTTTCCTCCCTTGTGAAAGAATCCATATTTATAGATATAAAATTGAACCGGCTGCTGATGTCAAGAATAATATTCGCCGGATGGGATGTCCGGGCAGTGGGATAGAATTGATGAAGGGGAAAGACGGGGGATGGAAGGCAAAAAAACTGGCTCCGGAAGAGGGATTCGAACCCCCGGCCTAGTGGTTAACAGCCACCCGCTCTACCGCTGAGCTATTCCGGAACGCATTGTGAAAAACCAAATCTTCAACCCCCCCCTTTCTGTCAATGAAAATCCTCCTGGAGCTGCTGGCAAGGTATCTTGTTGTGGCTTTTCCTGGAAGCCGGTCAAACGTAGTGTATCCCATGGAATTCATCCAGCCAGTGGACAATTGTTGAATGGAACAGAGACTTCAGTTCCAGAAAGGATATCTCATCCAGCGCTCCGCTCCATTCATCCATGAAAGTCTTTTTGAATTCGATGGCGAGGCAGATCAGGCGGTCGGAATAATGATGATTGAGCCAGCGGGAAAGATTTCCACCGGTAAATTTGACGTCCTGTCGGCAGTCGAGGGCTTTGCCCTTGAAGATTTTTCCATCCAGGAGTTGTTGCAGGGCAGCGGCAGCCGGATAGTGCTTCTGGGACAGGTTGCTGCGGCCAATGATGATGTCCGGATTCTGGAGTTGGGGATCAGGCTCTGCCTCTGGCCCGCCCCGGCGATGGTTGTAGCTGTGCAAATCCAGCACCACCAGGAAGGGATGAAGTGTCAGCAGACGATCGATCTGGTAGCGCAGGAGGGCATACCAGCTCTCATAGTCGGCGCGAAGCCTGCCCAACAGGGCTTCAGGTATCTCCTGCGTCCGCACCGGCAAGCCCCAACAATCCTCCGGCTTCTGATACACCGCCTTTTCCGGCGATCGGTTCAGATCAACCACAAAGCGTGAGGTCTGCAGGACAATATGATTGGGAAACAGCGCGGCGATCTCTCCAGTGAAGGGATCTTCCTCTCTCAGCCGGTCTGCTTCGCTGATGCCACAGATCTTCAACAGCTCCGTTGGCATGGCGTGGCCGTTGTGAATCGCAGTTGCAATCAAAGGGACTTGATCATCAAGAAGTTTGTAGTCAGTATTTATCATTAGTGAAAAAGTTGAAAGGTGAAAAGGTGGAAAGGAAAGAGCACAGGTTGTGCTGGGATAACAACTATCAAAGTCTTTACCTCATGACGGATTGCTGCCTTCAAGCTTGTGAATCAAAGCTATAAGCATGCTCCGGATGTGCTTGATTTTGTCTATCAGATAGCAATCCTCTCTGATATAGTCAAGTCTTTTAGATAATTCTATCTGGGTTTCCAATTCGGAGAGTGAGCCATTGGCAATATAGAGAAACTGAATAAACTCCTTTGTGGTTTTTCGGCCTGATCCTTCGGCTATATTGGAAGGGAGGGATATGGCACAACGGCGCATTTGGGTAACTAGGCTGTAGGTTTCCTGCTTGGGAAAGGTGGCAGTGAGTTTGTATATCTCTACCACCAAATCCATACTGACAGAATACAACTTCAGATCTCTGTAAGAGTACATCTCTTCTCCTGTATTAGAATCATCTCATGGCTGAAAATGTTAGCCATTGGCGCAGCGTCCTTTCCACCTTTCCACCTTTTCACCTTTCCACTAATCCACCCATTCCCTTCTCATACTTCTTCAGATATATCCCCGCCACTTCTCTGGCCAGATTTCTGATCCTGCCGATATAGGCGGCCCTTTCGGTTACGCTGATCACGCCCCGGGCGTCCAGCAGATTGAAGGTGTGGGAACAGCGCAGCAGATTGTCATAGGCAGGATAGACCAGTTGCTTGTCCAGCAGTTCGCGGCATTCCTTTTCATAGTCCTGGAAAAGGTCAAAGAGCAGGGCGGTGTCGGCATGGTTGAAGTTATAGTCTGTATATTCAACCTCTTTGTGGAAGAAGAGTTCTCCGTAGCGGGTCTGGTCGTTCCAGGCCAGTTGCCGGTAGTCATCGATATCCTGGATATACATGGCGAGGCGTTCCAGCCCATAGGTGAGCTCCACGCTGATGGGGAAAACATCCACTCCGGCAACTTGCTGAAAATAGGTGAATTGGCTGATCTCCATGCCGTCCAGCCACACTTCCCAACCCAGGCCCCAGGCACCCAGGGTGGGCGATTCCCAGTCGTCTTCCACGAAGCGGACATCATGCTTTTCGATCTCGATGCCGATGGCAACCAGGCTTTTAAGATAGAGGTTTTGGATATCGTCCGGCGAGGGTTTGATGATCACCTGGAATTGGTAATAGTGCTGGAGGCGGTTGGGATTTTCGCCATAGCGTCCGTCCTTGGGGCGGCGGCAGGGCTGGGCATAGGCAATGGCGATTGGTTTGGAGCCCAGAGCGCCGAAGAAGGTGCCGGGGTGGAAGGTGCCGGCGCCCATCTCGATATCATAGGGCTGCAGGAGGTTGCAGCCATGGGAAGCCCAATAGTTCTGCAGGGTGCGGATGATATCCTGGAAGGTCATCGGGGGTTCCTTGTATGCTGTTGGCAGAGGTCTCTGATCTGTTGCAGTTGGGAGCGCAGTTCCGCCAGGGTCTGTTTCAGTTCCGGAGCGAGCGGTTCCGCTTGGGTGGAGGCTTTGCCCTGGCGGCTGCTGCGGCGCTCCTCCTTCAGTTTCTGACGGGCGCCTTCGATGGTGAAGCGCTGGTTGTGCAGCATATCCTGGATCTTCTTTAGCAGCAGGATGTTTTCCTCGGAATACTTGCGGATCCTGCCTTCCTCGCGGCGGGGCTTGAGGAAGCTGAATTCGCTTTCCCAATAACGGATCACATAAGGCTTCACACCCAATAGGTTGCTCACCTCGCCAATAGTGTAGAAATACTTCTTCATGATCGCCTCGGCATGGTCTTCACGCAGGATAAGAGGGTGATCAGCAGCGCAAAGGCCAGCACCAGCATAGGCCAGCGGTGGATCCGGCGCTGCAAAGTGATCTCCGGACTGGTATAGAGCGGAGCGGTGATATTGGTAACTTCAAACAGTCTGGTCTGGGCCAGGATCCTGCCCTTGGGGTCCACCACCAGAGAGATGCCAGTATTGGCGCTGCGGTAGATCTGGATACGGTTCTCCACGGCCCGGAACTTCGCCATCATGGCATGCAGCCAGGGGCCATAGGAAGTGCCGAACCAGGCGTCGTTGGTGATATTCACCAGGTAGTCGCATTTGCGGTAACGGTGCTGGAGCCCATCCCAAGGGATCGCCATGCGGTGATGGATCTCCGGGAAAGCCAGTTCATAGCAGATCGAGGGGGAGAATTCCAGATTGCCGCTCTGAAAATATTCCAATTTGGTGCCGAATTCCCAATTCGCCTGCTGGAAATTGAGCACCCAGAGGAAAGGAAAGGTATCCAGCCAGAGAGTGCGCTCACCCATCGGAACCAAGATGTTCTTGAAATAGAGCTCGCCAAACACTGGGCCTGGCCTGACCAGTGTGGCGGCGTTGTAATAGAGCTCCTGGTTGCGGTGTCCGGGTGGGGCGGGCTCGAAGTGCGGAAACCCGGTGAAGATATCCACTTTGACAGTATCCAGGATGGCTTTGAGATCAAGCTGTGCCTGCAGGTCGTGCCTCAGATAGCGGGTAACCGCACCCTCGGGCCAGATCACCAACCGGGCGGAATCCTCCACAGCCTTTAAAGTCAGCTCCTGAAACAATGCCATGGAGCGGTAATACTGCTCCTCATCCCATTTCAGGTCCTGCTCGATCGAGGGCTGCATCACATGGATCTGGGCCTCGTGTTTCTCCAATGGTTTGTAGCGCAGGCAGTAATGGCCATAGCCCAACCACAACCCCAGTAGCAGGATGATTATTACAAGCGGTTGCAGGCGGCGCTTATGAGCCAGCAAACGGTAAATCAGAACGTTGAACAGCAGACAGAGCAGCGACAATAACACCACACCACCCAAATCGGCGAGCTGGATCAGAATGGTATAATCCGCCAGCGAATAAGCCTGATTGAACCAGGGAAAGCGCGTCTCACCGAAATTCTGCACATACTCGAAACTTATAAGCACGGCGACAAATCCCATATAGCGCAGCTTGGGCAACAGGGCATAGATGCGGTAGATGGCATAAAAGGCAATGAAATAGAATCCCGTATAGACCAGCACGATGCCAATCAAGCCCGGCGGGGTAACGGCCCCGATCCAATACATCACCACCAGGATATAGACAACCGCCTTGATAGCAGCAACCCAGAGCAATTGCCGGGGTCTGCAGTTGCAGCGCTCGAATACCATCAGGAAGGGGATCCAGCCGATGAAGACCAGCCAGCCCAGATTCAACGGCAGACGGGACAGTGCCAGCAGCAGCGCCCCCAGGAAAACCAGCAGATAGTCACTGCGTCGCATCATTCCCTCGCACATAGCGGATCCGGAACAGTTGCAAATGCCGGTCATAGAGTGCGCAGATGGTTTCCCGGTTCAGGGTGATCAGCACCGGGGTCGAAGCGGTATCCGGCAGGAAGAGCCGCTCCGCTGGAATGGGATTGTTGAAGTTATCGAACACCACCTGGCCGGGAAGGGTTTCCTTGTATTGCCCCAGGATATAGAACACATAGGTGCAATTCCGCAGGCGGCTGTAGGCATAAAGGTAATCCCGGCTGCAGGCTATGGATACCGGCTGCTCTAGTTGGAATCTCCCAAAGCGGTAAAGCTCGGCGGCATCGAAAGGTGAATAGCATACGATCTCCTGGGTAGCGGCATCGAATACGAACAGGGCGCCATCGCCGCTTTGGCAAAAGAGCTCCGGCTGCTGCAGTTCACTGAGTTTGAGTTCGGCGATCACCATCCCTTCCGGAGAGTATTTGCGCAGCAGTTTCTGCATCGAATCCAGCACCAGCAGGTTGCCATCGGCATCCACTCCGATATCGTTGAGACGCTGGAAATTGGTGCGCTCAAACCCCAGCCCTCCCAGGGTGTTGATCCTCTGGTTATGATGAAAGATCTGAACTTCATGGGTTGATTTGTTTTGCACGAAGATCACTCCGCTGCGCTGGTCACAGACAGCCTTGTCATAGTTGCCATACAGCTCCAGACGGCTGATGTTTTGCAAGGTTTCGATCTCACGCCGGGTGCTGGTTCTCAGGCTGGCGCAGCCCCAAACCAGTAACAGCAGAAGGAAGACCAGGCTGTTCAGTTTACACATGTTCTTTTCCTCAATCCTGCAGGCGGATATCCTTCAGTTTGCCCTGGATGCTGTTCTTGCTGCCAAAGCGGTTATATTCCAGGGTATAAACGATGTCGATCACCGAGTTCTTTTTCAGCAGGGACAGATAATCGCCCAAATTGTAACCGATCAGGTCCAGCTGGATGCCGTCCTTGACCACTTTCAGCTTCAGATGGTTCCTGCCCACATTGTAGGGATAACTGGCCACGTTCACCTGCCGGGTCAGAAACACCGGGCGTTGGTTATCAGGCCCGAAGGGTGCCAGGCGTTCCATCCAGTCCAGTAAAAACTCATTGATATCATAGAGTTCCAGATTGTGATCGATCACCAGCGGAGGGCGGATCTGCTCCAGGCGCAGGTTGTCCGCCACATAGCGGGAAAGCTCGTTTTCAAAGCGGTCAATGTATTCCTGGTAGAGTGTGAAGCCCACGGCATACTTGTGCCCACCGAAGCTGTGCAGGTTGTTTTCCGTGTGTTTCAGGGCCGCGAAGAGGTCAAAATCGGCCACGCTGCGTCCCGATCCGCAGCCATAACCTTCCTTGAAGGAGATCATCAACACAGGCCGGTAATACTTTTCCACCAGTTTGGAGGCCACGATTCCAATCACACCCGGATGCCAGTCGTCGGATGAGATCACCATGCAAGGAGTGGTATTCAGGTCTTTGTATTTCTTGTCGATGATATCGCAGGCTTCGTGGAAGGTTTTCTGGTCTTCCTGCTGGCGCAGGGAATTCTGGTGTTCGATAATCTCCGCCAGCTCCAGGCTCTGCTTTTCATCACAGGAGATCAGCAGTTCCACTGCCGTGGTGGCGCTGCCCATTCTGCCGGCGGCATTGATGCGCGGAGCGATGCCGAACACGATGTCCGTGGTGTCCAGATTCTTCTGGTTCATTCCGCAGATGGACACCAGGGCGTTCAAGCCCAGATTTTTCTTGGCGATCAGATGCTGCAGCCCGATCGAGGCGAATACCCGGTTCTCATCGATCAGGGGAACGATGTCCGCGATCGTGCCCACCGCCACCAGATCCATATATTTCAGCGTATTTTCCTCGTTCTCGATGCCCAGGCGGCGATAGAGCGCCATCAGCAGTTTGTAGGCGACGCCCACTCCTGCCAGATGGGGAAAGGGATAGGTGCAGCCAGGCAGCTTGGGATTGATGATGGCATGCGCCGGCGGAAGCTCATCCTTGGGATTGTGGTGGTCGGTGATGATGATCTCCATCCCCTTGGCATTGATGGCATTTACCTCTTCCAGGGCGTTCACGCCACAATCCACGCTCAGGATCAGCGTGGTGCCGTTTTCCTTGATCTGGTCCAAACTTCCCAGCGACAGCCCATAGCCATCGATCATACGATGGGGGATGTAGAAATCGATCCGGGCACCGATGCGCTTCAAACCCAGATAGAGCAAAGTGGTGGCAGTGGTGCCGTCCACGTCGTAATCGCCATAGATGGTGATCAACTCCTTGTTTTCCAATGCTTTCAGTATCCGCTGCACCGCCTTTTCCATATCCGGGAACAGGAAGGGATCATATTGGCGTTTCATTTGCGGCTGAAAATAGGCGCTGATCTCCTCAACGCTGTCCAA
>Ga0116202_10000720_pt1 | contig 18760 bp, 17 predicted proteins | sample LakKivw325mmetaG_FD_94479 | JGI IMG/M metagenome (GOLD analysis project Ga0116202, IMG submission 94479) | Anoxic lake water microbial communities from Lake Kivu, Rwanda to study Microbial Dark Matter (Phase II) - Lake Kivu water 325m metaG | ecosystem: Environmental > Aquatic > Freshwater >...
AACCGGTTTGCTTGCCGCTGGGGTGGCGACTCTCATCGTTGCCTTTTCCGGCTTGATACCAGCATTGTTATGTATCAGTTATACTCTAATTGGGGTATTTCTCGGGTACGCCATAAAGAAACGGTATTCCTTTTTTGAAGTGATCGGATTTGGAAGTGTGGTTTCCCTATTATCCAAATTGGCTTTAATCGGTATGGCTTTGGCATTGACCGGAAAAAATCCGATTACCGAAAATCTCCAAATTATGGAAGAAGCCTTTCAAAAAACCTCCCAGATGTTTGGGAATCTGGGCGAGGACACTTTTAAACAAGTCTTAAATATGGTGAGCCTGGCACTCCCGGCGATACTGGTGGTTGCTTCGGTCTTTGATACTACCCTGAATTTCTTTTTAGGGAAATGGGTGGGGAAAAGAATCGGCATTACCTTTCCCGAATACCCGGCTTTTCGTAATTGGCGGTTTCCAGTGTCGGTATTCTGGATGTTTATCCTCAGCTGGGTTTTTGTATTGTTCGGAGGAAATACCGTTTTCGGGAAAATTGGGCTCAATTTACAAATTGTAACGCAAACCCTCTTTATTGTTCAAGGGGTGGCAATCGTCTATTTTTTTCTCAGCCGTTATATTCAATCCCGAGTCATAAAAATGTTCATTCTTTTGTTCATCGTATTTCAGCCTCTCTTGAGTACAATTTTGAGTTGGGTGGGCGTACTCGATACCTGGTTTGATTTTCGGAAGATCAATGTTCGTAAGTAAATTGGAAGGAAACTGGATACGCAGGCATCGCTGCGGATAAGGGGAGTGATACCATGCAGGTTATACTTTTAAAAAAGGTGTGTAACCTTGGCGAAGAAGGAGACATCCTGGATGTAAAAGCCGGATATGCCAGGAATTACCTACTTCCTCGCAAGTTTGCGGTTGAAGCGACCAAAGGAAATTTGACTCAAATCGATATCTTGAAAAGAAAACGGAAACAGAGAGAAGAAAAAGAACTTGATGCCCTGCAGCAGCTCAAGGTAAAAATCGATGGGTTGCATCTCAATTTCACCAAGAAGGTCGGCGAAAAAGGAAAACTCTATGGTTCGGTTACCTCGAAAGAGATTGCCGATAAAATAACCGAAATGCTCAGTTTCGAACTCGATCGAAAATACATCGATCTTCCCGAACCAATCAAAGTCGCCGGTGAAACCGAAGTCAAGCTTCACTTTGGAAAGGAAATCTATGCCACGGTAAAAGTGAATGTTCTGACTGAGGAGACTTCACAGCCTGAAGCACCCAAAGAGGTGAAGGAATCCTGAGTATCGAAAGAGTTCCTCCTCAGAGTCTCGAGGCAGAACAGGCAACTTTAGGTTCGATGCTTTTAGAGAGAAATGCTCTCCTGAAGGCTTTGGAAATACTCCGACCGGAAGATTTTTATTATGACAGTCACCGAATTATTTTTGAAGCCATTGTCGAACTCTTCGATGAGGATAAAGCGGTCGACTTAGTGACGCTGGCGGAGAAACTCCGGATTAAGAATAAGATCGACGCGGTAGGGGGATTGGAATATTTAGCTTTGTTGACCAATTTGGTTCCTACCGCGGCTAATATTGAATATTACGCTCATATTGTTGAAGAAAAATCGATCGTACGTCTCATCATCCAAATTTGCACCCAGATAATCAAAGAAAGTTATGAAAGCGAAATCGAAGCCGCCGAACTCCTCGACCGATCCCAACACTTGATTCTCCAGCTCTCCCAGAAACGGATCAGGAGTGATTTTGTTTCTCTTAAAACTATCGTTACCGATGCGTTTGAAAAAATAGAAGAGCTGTATCACCGGAATGAGCACGTGACTGGAGTGCCGTCTGGTTTTGTCGATCTCGACTACATAACGTCTGGTTTTCATGCGTCGGAATTAATCGTGGTCGCTGCCCGGCCTGGTATGGGGAAAACAAGTTTTTGTTTAAATGTCGCTCAGCATGCCGGAATTGCCAAGAAAATTCCGGTTGCTATTTTTAGTCTGGAAATGTCACGAGAGCAGATTGCTCAACGGATGTTATGTGGAGAAGCCGAGATCGATGCCTCCCGGGTGCGACGCGGGTTTGTCACCGAGAAAGACTGGCCGGTATTGGCTTCTGCTGCCGGACGATTGGCTGGAGCGACTATTTATATTGATGACACTCCGGGAATTTCCGTACTCGAATTACGTGCCAAAGCCCGGCGGTTAAAAGTGGAGAAAAATTTAGGAATGGTTATTATTGATTATCTCCAGCTTATGAGCGGGCAAAACCGGAGTGAAAATCGGCAACAAGAGATTTCAGAAATTTCCCGATCCTTGAAAGCCATGGCCAGAGAACTCAACGTTCCGGTTATTGCCGTTTCTCAGCTCAGCCGGGCGGTTGAACAAAGAAGCCCCAAACGACCTCAGCTTTCTGATCTTAGAGAAAGCGGAGCCATTGAACAGGACGCCGATTTGGTCATGTTCATTTATCGGGAAGAATACTATAATCCCAACACCCAAAGTAAAAAAAATATTGCCGAAGTGATCATCGCCAAACAGCGAAACGGCCCGATCGGAACTGTCGAGCTCCTCTTTAAAAGCGCCTACACGAAGTTTGAAAGTCTCTCGCGCCGCTCACAAGATTCCGGGATGTAGGAGAATGAATAATGAGAAGTGAATGTACCTCCCCGACCTTCGGTTACCCCTCCGGAGGAGGGAAATTATTATTCCCTCGTCTCTGTGGGAGAGGGGGTTAGGGTGAGGTGGGGTGATTTTCATTTTTCTGATCATACCAGGGTTTTATCCTGGTATGAATAACCATTCATTGTATTTATAGCCATTTCATTGACATGGATTTCGTGGTAATGATATTATTTTTTGAAAAATGGGAGGGAATTATTTTGAAAAAGCATTGTATTCTATTTTTAGTCATCGTAATGGTGATTGTGGGATTCACATCTATGGCGTTTGCTTCAACGTTTGATGATATTAAAGCACGGGGGACTATCATCATCGGAACCGATGCCACCTATCCCCCGATGGAGTTTCATGATGAAAGCGGGAATATCGTTGGTTTTGATATCGATTTGGGGAATGCGATCGCCGAGATATTAGGTGTCAAGGCTGTGTTTATTGATACCGCCTGGGATGGCATCTTCCCGGCACTCGATTCCAAGAAATTCGACATCATCATGTCATCCACCTCGATTACTGAAGAGCGGCTCAAATCAAAAGATATGAGTGACCCCTATTACAAAACCTCGCAAGCGATTGCGGTGAAGAAGGATAATGATACAATCAAAGGACCAGAGGATTTAAAGGGGAAAGTGATCGCAGTTCAAATCGGAACCACCGGTGACTTTGCTGTTAGTGAAATTGAAGGAGTCAAAGAAATCAAACGGTTTGATACCACTGATAAAGCCTACATGGAAGTCATGAACGGACGAGCCGATGCGGTTGTCAACGACCTTTCCGAGGTTTCTTACCGGATGAAGCTCCTCCCCGATATGAAAGTCGCTACGACTTTTAAAGAGGGAGAAGATAACTACGGAGTGACCATGCGCAAAGGCGACACCGAGCTTTTGGCTGCCATCAATGACGCTTTGAAGAAATTAAAAGAATCAGGGAAATACCAGGAAATTCATGACAAGTGGTTCGTTGCCCCCGAAAACAAATAGACATCCTGCCAGGCAATAACCCTGGCACCAGGAGCGAATGAAAATGAAAATACCCTTTGAATCATAGATTCTTTCCCCCCTTTAGAAAAGGGGGGTTAGGGGGGATTTGAAACAACAGACCACCATGTTCATTTTTTATAACGACTTATATAGTGGTTTGTTGTTTATCTTTTTTGTATCTTTTCGAATAATATATTACTCTTATGCCGTAGGCTGTCGGTGGCTCGCAATGACAGCTATTTTTGATTTTTTTTACGATTCACGGTATTTTCATAATAGAATTATTCCCCATACCAACCTAAAAAATTTATTTCAGATATTTCAATAAAAGAAGTCTCATGCCCGGGGGGAAGCCGGTTACGAAAGGAGGCACCATGGTTGCAGTATGATTTGTCAGCACTCATCAAAGCATTTCCTTTCTTATTGTACGGAGCAATAGTCACAATACGAATAACGGCTTTATCGATTGCCATCGGTTTAATTATTGGATTTTTAACCGGCCTGGCGCGTGTTTGGCCTAATGTGATTTTTCGAACCATTGCCGGTGCGTATATCGAACTTATTCGGGGAACACCCCTTTTAGTACAAATTTTTATCGTTTACTTTGGCTTGCCTGCCCTGGGAATGAATCTGGATCCGTTTATTGCTGGTATGATAGCCATGGGGATAAACAGTGGAGCGTACGTTGGTGAAATCGTACGCGGAGGGATAGAATCCATCGCCAAAGGTCAAATGGAAGCGGCACGTTCTTTAGGTTTGACCTACTGGCAGGCAATGCGATATATCATTCTCCCCCAAGCTATTGTAAGAATATTACCTGCCTTGGGGAACGAATTTATCGCTTTATTGAAAGATTCATCATTGGTTTCAACCATTGCCATTGCTGAGTTAACCCGAACTGGACAAATCATCATAACTCGTACTTTCAAATCGTTTGAAATCTGGTCCGGAGTCGCCCTCTTTTATTTTGTGATGACCTATGCGATATCAAGAATCGTGAAATATTCCGAGAAGAGGTTGCGTTACGGTGAGTAGATGGGCTATCGAAGTCAACAGCTTAAATAAGTTTTTCGACACTCACCACGTTTTAAAAAATATTGACCTCCGAGTTTCTTTCGGTGAAGTGGTAGCAATCATCGGAGCATCGGGATCAGGGAAAAGTACTTTTCTTCGATGTTTGAACGGTATTGAAACCATTCACAGTGGTGAAATAGTGATCGATGGCGTGAAGATTAACGATATAAAAGTGAATTTAAATAAAGTTCGTCAATCAATCGGAATGATTTTCCAAAGTTTTAATCTTTTTCCCCATATGACGGCTTTGAATAATATAACACTGGCGTTGCAGAAAGTAAAAAAAATGCCCAAAGCCGATTCGGAGAAAGTCGCTTTTCAATTGTTGGAGAAAGTCGGTTTGGAAGAAAAAGCAAAATCGTATCCTTCTCAACTCTCGGGTGGTCAGCAGCAGCGGGTGGCTATTGCCCGGGCACTGGCCATGAATCCGCGAGTGATGATGTTCGATGAGCCAACTTCGGCACTCGATCCAGAAACGGTCAACGATGTCCTGGATGTTATGAAAGAATTAGCCCATGAGGGGATGACCATGATAGTCGTGACCCATGAAATGGGATTTGCCCGAGAAGTAGCCGACCGGGTAGTCTATATTGATGATGGTCGCGTTATCGAGGATGGAAAGCCCGAAGAAGTGTTTTATAATCCCAAGAATCCTCGTTTGCGTGATTTCTTGAGTAAAGTTATTAACGTATAACCGGATAAAATGAGTCAAAAATGAAATTAGAGGGAAAAGTATGAGACAGATTAAAGTAGGTGTCATTGGATTTGGTACCGTTGGGATGGGAACGGTCAAAGCACTCTGGAATCAAAAAGAAGAAATTGAAAAAGAATTAGGCGTCGGGATTAAAGTGATCAAGATTGTTGATAAAGAATGGATGATGGGTCGGCACATGGTGGTTCCCCCCGACATTAAAAGCACCGATCCCGCCGAGGTCATCGACAATCCCGAGATTGAAATCGTGGTCGAAGCCATTGGTGGCATCGATCCCGCCTTTGATTATGTTTCACAAGCATTAGCCCGGGGGAAAACGGTTATTACTCCCAACAAAGAACTCATCGCCAAAAAAGGCCGTGAACTATTCCAGATCGCTGCCCAGAATGAAACCGAAATCTTTTTCGAAGGAGCAGTGGGAGGCGGCATTCCGATTATTCATACCCTGAAGGAACAGCTGCTGGGGGATGATATCGTCGAAGTCATCGGTATTGTCAATGGAACCACCAATTATATTCTGTCAGAAATGTCGCTGCGAAAAAAATCTTTTGAAGAGGCTTTAGAAGAAGCAAAAAAACGAGGATTTGCCGAACCGGTGCCCACCAACGACATCGAAGGGTATGACGCAACCTATAAAATTGCGATTTTAGCTTCCCTGTGTTTTCATGGACGGGTGGATGTGGAAGAGGTTTATCGGGGTGGGATTACCCGGATATTATTAGATGACATTGAATATGCCCGGGAGCTTGACTATGCTATCAAGCTTCTGGCAATCGCCCGTCGGCTGGAAGAGGGGATTGAACTCCGGGTGGAACCAGTGCTCCTGCCATTTTCACATCCTCTATCCTCAGTATACGGCGTGGAAAACGCCATCTATGTTCGTTCCCGGACCCGAGATCTCACCTTTCGCGGACCGGGCGCAGGTGGAGATGCTACCGGAAGCGCCATGGTCGGTGATATCATCGATGCCATTCGCAATATTCAATTTGGAGCTCGGGGACGGGTTGGCTGTACTTGCATGCGAGATCTCGTGGTAGTGCCGGTTGAAAATCTCGCCTCCCAATTTTGCGTCCGGATTCTGGCCCTGGACGTTCCGGGAGTCTTGGGAAAAATTGCCAGCGAATTTGGTCATTCCGGGGTGAGCCTCTCTGCGGTGAAACAGCCGATCAGCACACCCGGAAAACTCACCAACATCTATTTCCTCACCCATCGCGTTCAGGAACGGAATGTACAGAGCGCCATCGACACCATACAAAAACTGGAAGTGGTAAAGGATGTCTACGCCATTCGGGTGGAGGATGGACAGTAATGGTCTTCCCTTTTAAGTTGTGATTTACACCTTCCAATCATTATTCCCTTCCCGTGAGGGGAGGGATGTTTAAGGGAGGGTGAAAGATGTAAGGGGGTGATTTTCTGGAACAGGAAGAATTAACCACTATTTTACATTGCGTTCGTTGCCAGAAAGATTGCAAACATATCGTGAATTATCGCGGAGGTATGATCCACTCCATTGTGTGCAAGGAATGTGGCATCGAGGTTGGTTTCGACCAGTCAAAACTCCTGGCCTGTTATGGAGAAGATTTAGTGAAACGTGTCATCACCAAACCACGGCGGATAACTGAAGAATATGAAAAAGATCTTATCAGTTTTGTCAGGAACATTCCCTTCCGGATTATTACCAAGCCATACCGTATCATCAAGGAAATCGAAACCTTCAAGAATTGATGATAAAAGGCACACGTTTTAATACAGATGACAGGCTACGAAGTGCCTTGCTGTAATTTCACGGATTTCAGGAGTCGCTTCAGAGCAGATATCTATCCGTTGCGGACAGCGGGTATGAAACCGGCATCCGGAGGGTGGATTGAGAGGGCTCGGCGGATCACCTTCGATGATGAGGCGGTTTCTTTTCATAGTCGGGTCGGGAATCGGGATGGAAGAGAGTAGCGCCATGGTGTACGGATGAAGAGGATTTTGGAAAATTTCTTCGGTTTCAGTGATTTCAACAATTTTCCCCAAGTACATGACGGCAATCCGATTACTGATGTGTTTTACTACGCTTAAATCATGCGAGATAAATAAATAGGTCAGATTCATTTCCTGCTGTAGATCAATGAGGAGGTTCATGATTTGGGCTTGAATGGATACATCTAACGCTGAGATGGGTTCGTCGCAGACGATAAAATCCGGTTTGAGGATCAAGGCCCGGGCAATATCGATGCGCTGCCTTTGACCACCGGAAAACTCATGGGGGAAACGATTGAGGTCGTCATTTACTAAACCCACTTTTTCTATGGTTTCTTCCAGACGTTGCCTCCGTTCTTGAAGATTGATCATGCCATGAATGATCAGTGGTTCTTCCAGAATAAATCGTACCGATTTTCTGGGATTCAGCGAGGCAAAGGGATCCTGGAAGACGATTTGCATCCGCTTCCGAAAGGGTTTAAATTTTTTTTCGGGAATGAGCAGGAGATTTTGACTTTCAAAGAAAATTTTCCCACCGGAGGGTTCGATCAAACGCAGGATACAGCGCCCGAGGGTGCTTTTCCCACAACCGGATTCGCCAACCAGTCCGAGAATTTCACCACGAAGAATATCGAGATCGACCGAATTCACCGCATCAACGACTCCCTGGCTACCGGCGGGGTGGTCAAAGAGATAAAATTGCTTACTCAATTGTTGAATTGATATCAATAGAGATGACATGCGACCCAATGGTCCTTTTCGGTTTCTTTGAATTCCGGCTCAGCCGTGAGACAGATGGACATCTGGCAAGAACAGCGGGGGTGGAAACGACACCCGCTTGGGGGATCGCTTAAATTGGGGACTCGCCCTGGTATGGATTCCAGACGATGTTGATTTCCGCTCAACCGGGGAATAGCGTTGAGGAGTGAACGGGTGTAAGGATGGAGAGTGTGGGAGAAAAGAGAATACACATCGGCTTTTTCCACGATTTTCCCGGCGTACATGACTGCCACTCGCTGGCAGGTTTCAGCGACGATCCCCAGGTTGTGGGTAATGAGCAAAACCGCCGCCCCGAACTCTTTTTTTAAATCGTTTATGAGGGCGAGGATTTGTGCCTGGATGGTGACATCGAGGGCGGTGGTGGGTTCGTCGGCGATCAGGAGAGCGGGACGGCACGCCAGAGCCATGGCAATCATCACCCGCTGTCTCATCCCTCCGCTCATTTGATGGGGATATTCTCGAATCCGTCTCTCCGGTTCAGGAATTCGTACTTTTTTTAATAATTCGATTGCTTCTTTTTCCGCTTCGGGGTATGAGAGCTTTTGATGAACAGTCAAAACCTCAATAATTTCTCTTCCGATAGGAAACACCGGGTCAAGAGAGGTCATGGGTTCCTGGAAGATCATGGAAATTTTTTTCCCCCGGATCTGATACATTTCTTCTTCGGTTTTTTTTGCTAAATCATCTCCCATAAACAGGATTTGACCGCTGACGATATGTCCCTGCGGTTTTGGAAAAAGCTTCAGAATAGACAGTGCGGTCATGCTTTTCCCACAGCCGGATTCCCCGACCAGTCCCAGGGTTTCATGAGCCGCGATATCGAGATCGACACCGTCGACGGCACGAACGGTCCCGGAAGGGGTAGAGAGATAAGTTTTCAATTGTTTTATTTGAAGAATAGTTTCGATCATGATGATTATACTCTCAAGCGAGGATCGAGTGCATCCCTCAGGCCGTCTCCCAAAAGATTCAGTCCCAGGACTGCAAACATGATGGCGAGTCCAGGGAAGGTTGCTGCCCACCAGGCTCCGGACATCAGAAACTGACGGCTGTTGGAAAGCATCGATCCCCATTCTGGTGTTGGCGGCAGTGCTCCCAATCCCAAAAATCCCAGAGCGGCGGCATCGAGAATGGCACCGGCGACACTTAAGGTAGAATAGACAATCACCGGAGCCAGAGCATTGGGCAGGATATGATGCCAGATGATGCGCGAATGAGAGGCTCCCAAGGCTTTTTCTGCCTCAATGTAATCCATTTCTTTTATGACCAATACCGCGCTTCGCACCACCCGTGCCATTTGAGGAGTATAGACGATGCCAATGGCAATCATTGCCTTCTCTAAGCCTGCTCCTAAGGCGGCCATGATGGTAATCGACAGTAGGATGCTGGGAAAGGCAAATAGAATGTCGACGATCCGCATCAACAGTGTGTCAATCCATTTCCCGTAGTAGGCGCCGATGACCCCCAGCAGGAGACCGAAAACTGTTGAAATCAGAACTGCAATAAACCCGACCGAAAGCGAGGTTCGGGTTCCCCAAATGATTCGTGAAAGAAGGCAACGACCCAGGTAATCAGTTCCCAAGGGGTATTTCGCATAGTCCTTCCCCGCCCAAAAACCAGGTTTCAGTCGGGTGGAAAGACTTCTCTGGAGCGGATTGTTGGGAGCGAGATACGGAGCCAGGAGGGCAACGATCACCATAGTTAGGATGATGATCAGGCCCACCATAGCCGACTTGTTCTTGCGAAGCATGTAAAAAAAGTCGGAGAATGCACTGGATTGTTTTTTCATATCAGCGATACCGGATGCGAGGATTAATATAAGCGTACAAAACATCGGTGATGAGATTCACAATGACGAACAGAAAAGCGATGAATAAGACCGATCCCTGGATGGCAGGGTAGTCACGGGCATAAACGGCATCGACCGTATACCGGCCGAGACCTGGCCAAGCGAAAACAGTTTCGGTTAAAATCGCTCCCCCCAATAACAATCCAAATTCCATACCGATAACGGTGATAATGGGAATGAGTGCATTCTTCAAGGCATGCTTGTAGATGACTGATTTTTCCGGGAGGCCCTTGGCCCGTTCGGTCCGTATAAAATCCTGCCGGATTACTTCGAGCATGGAGGAGCGGGTGATGCGAGCAATCATGGCCATCGGGATGGTTCCCAGGGCGATCCCGGGGAGAACGAGGTGCAGGAGTGAACTTCCCAAAGCCCGCCAGTTAAAAGTCAGTAATGAGTCCAGGACATAGAGTCCAGTAATGTTTTGGAAAGGGATCGAGACGTTGATTCGACCTGATATGGGAAGGATATCCAGCCAGAGCCCAAAAACGAACATAAGCATCAAACCCAACCAAAAAACCGGCATAGAAATACCGAATAGAGCGATTGACATCGAAAAATAGTCGAAAAATGAGTATTGATGAACAGCGGAGATAATTCCTGCCAGGATACCAATTAGAATGGCCAGTACCATAGCAAAAAGAGAAAGTTCAAGCGTGGCCGGGAAGCGGTTGAGAATTTCTTCGATGACTGGAGAGTGGGTTGCGATGGAACGCCCTAAATCGCCCCGAAGGAGACTTTTGAACCAGATATAGTATTGCATATACATGGGCTGGTCGAGTCCCCATCTTTCCCGGGTTGCTTGAACATACTCTTCGGTAGCGTGTTCTCCCGCCAGGACTCGCGCCGGATCTCCAGGTGTGAGTCGAACGATGACGAAAACCAATATGGAGACTCCAATTAAAACTGGAATGAGCAACAATAGCCGTTTTAGGATGTATTTTTTCATGTTTTTACATTATACGAATTTCAGTGGGGGATGTAAATAATGTTAAACCAATGTTGATTTGTTGAGGTGTTGAGTCGTTGAGATGGAATAAACACAAAAAATTAAATCCTCATGCAGCAAAAGACATCGCTCAGAATGATACAATTACCTTTAAATTGTTTAAAAAAATTTCTACACTGATGAGTTTCCTGAAGGTGGTAGGGGAATCTAACAACCTTTTTATCAAGCTGAGATGTAGTAAAAATGAGATAAACAGGGAGCATTAAAACTGAGGATGTAAAGAAGAGTCAGAGACGGGGTTGTGTCTCTGACTCTTCTTTACATTATTTCTCAATCCAAACGGTGTTGAAGAACTTCCTTTCGGTTGGGTAAATGACGTATCCATTGATGTTCTTTTTGAAGACCATGAAGACTTTGGCGTGAGCAAGTGGGACCCAAGGAACATCGGCATGTATGATTTCCTGGGCTTTTTCGTAAAGGGCAGTTCGTTCGGCGACATCATAAGTCCGTTGCGCTTTAATTAGGATATCATGCAGTTCATCGTTACGGTAAAAGGCAACGTTCCCGGCGCTTCCCACAATGGCGGCATCCTTATCCAGTAAAACATAGATGAAGTTATCTGGATCGCCATTGTCACCCGTCCAGCCTAAGAGACACATTGGATGCTTACCGGCTTCGGTTTCCTGGAGGTAGGTTCCCCATTCCACCGAGTAGATTTTCGCTTTGATCCCGACTGCTTCCAAATCAGCCTGGATGGCTTCGGCAATTTTGGGTGGATCAAACATATAGGGTCGGGAGACCGGCATAACCCAGAAGGTGGTTTCAAAGCCGTTCGGATATCCGGCTTCTTTCAGCAGCTCGATGGCTTTTCCCGGGTCATATTCATAATCTTTGATAGCATCATTGTACCCCCACATAATGGGCGGGATCGGATTCTTTGCTGCCACGGCGGTTCCCTTATAGAGGAAATCGACTATTTCTTGTTTATTGATGGCATGCGCGATTGCTTTTCTCACCCGTACATCACCGAAGGGTTTTTCAAATCCTGGCGTATCCTCGCCCATGTTAAGCGCTAAATAACCGACATTCAAGCCGGGAGCTTCGATGATCTTCAGGTTGGGATTGTTGTTTATCCGTTCCAGATCATCGGCGGTTGGATACTCCATGCTGTCGATCGACCCTTTTTCCAGCTCGATCAACCGAACCGACGGATCGGGAATGACCCGGAAAATCAATTTATCGAGGTAGGACCGTCCTCCCCAGTAGTCAAGGTTGGCTTCGAGCGTAAGATGATCGTCCTTTACCCATTCGACAAATTTAAACGGTCCGGTTCCGACCGGGTTTTTGAAGAAGTCGGCTCCATATTTTTCGCAAGCAGCCGGGCTGACGATGGAAGCAGTGAACATGGCCAGACTGGTCAGTATGGTGGCGTTGGGCTGGCTAAGAAGAATGTTCACCGTATTATCATCGACTTTGACCACATCTTTGATGTCGGTAAACATCCACTTCCAGTAAGCCCATTCTCCATTTTTAAAGAAAGGGTGATTTTCATCAAATTGTCTCTTTAAAGAATAGACCACAGAATCGGCATTGAAATCGGTGCCATCGTGGAATTTGACGCCTTTGCGGAGATGGAAAGTGAAGGACAAACCATCAGGGGATATATCCCAGGATTCGGCTAAGGCTGGTTCGATTTCAGTGGTTCCCGGTTTGTAACGAACCAGACTCTCAAAAATGTTGTCGGTCATGGAAATTGAAATCCCATCGGTGACATCGGCCGGATCCAGCCGGGACGCATCGCCCGCGCTTCCATGAATTAAAGTTCCACCAACCTGGGGAGCTTTCTCTTCAGCCAAAACAATTCCGGTTAAACTCAGAATAAGTACCAATATTACACTAAAAAGAGCAAATTTTTTCATTTCATTAACCTCCTTTTGATTCATTAGAATTTCACCCTCCTCACACCGGGGGAGGAAATGCTGTTACAGCTTGAGAGCAACGGTAATTATGGTTATTTAATATTTTTTACTCCTTACTCTATGATTCACCCTCCTTTCAAGAACTTTAAAAAATTATAACATAGACAATCGGGAACTATGCCATATTTTTCATCTCGGAATATTTCTATCCTGGAAATACTTAAGGCTGTGGAATTGTGGAACTGAGAATATCAAATCAATCTATTATTCCGTAGGAGCAGCATCCTTGCTGCGATTTATTCGTACCTGGTACTATTACGAATACAAGGTTTTCATACTCATATGGTGCCGTAACACGGCATGGCGGTCTATCATGGAAACTACCACAGGATTCGATGTTAATCGTCACCCCTGAATGTTTCTATCAGGGGTCCTTCCTCCAACCGTCATCCCTGAATACCACTATCAGGGATTCCCGATTAATACATTCGGGAATGACGGATGGTATCGATATCCGCCATAAAAATCTATTGCGTCGAAGTTTCCATCTTCAGATGGTGCCGTAACACGGCATGGCGGTCTATCCTGGAAATGCACCAGGATACCAGCCTACGGCGTAGGATAATAAAAAAAGAAAAGGAATAAACCACCATAAACTCGAGAGTATAGGAAACAATCGGGCATGAATGTCCATCTATCCACTCTATTTTTGAAAAAGGATTCTTTTTAGGTGTGCTTGTGGTGAAATTTGATGTTCAAGTATGATAGAATAAATTCAATTCTAATTCTTCCTTATAAATAAATTATTGATGAGGAGGTGATGTGAAGTTCACGATGACCAGTTTTATGTATATTGAGGATATTTTTATTTTCTAACAAATTTAACTTCATAATAGGGAGGGTTATTTTATGAAAAAGTCAATCATTGCATTGTTGTTAGTCAGTGTTATGGTTTTCATGATGGTGGCAGGCGTCAGCGCTCAAGAAAAAAAATTGAAGTTTGCCTGGTGTCCGACCATTGAAGACCCATTCTACAGGATGATTGGGAAAGGAATTGCCGATAAATGCAATGAGTTGGGGATTGATCTGTTTGTTACCGAATATCTCAAGTCATGGGGTGCCGAAATCCAGGTCCCGGTTTTGGAAGCCACTGCTGCCCGGGGAGATATTGATCTGCTTATTACCGGTCCGGCTGCCAAAGATTCGCTGATTGCTCCATTAAAAAAGATTTATGATAGTGGCATCGAAGTGATAACCGTCGATACCTATATCGGTGATGGCGATTACTCCAAAGAGAGCAATTATTCTTTCCCGCTTTCTTTTATCGGCACTGACAACTTCCAGGGTGGAGTTGAGGTTGCCCACCATCTGGCTGAAATGATTGGGAAAAAAGGTAAAGTATTCATTGAAACCACCAACCCTGATGTATCCAGTGTTGTCGAGCGGGTGGAAGGTTTCAAAAAAGGTGTATCGGACTATCCCGGTATCACTGTAGTAGGAGTCGAATACAACCTGGATAACCAGGAAAAAGCCCAGCAACAGACAGCAGCGGCTCTCCAGGCCAACCCCGATATCGTCGGAGTGTTCGGTACCAACCTGTTTAGTGCACGTGGTGCATACCAGGCAGTGGTGAATGCCGGTTTGACCGGTGCGGTGAAAATTGCCACCTGGGATGCTACTGTAGACCTGATCAACGCCTTGAAAGAAGGACAGGTGGATCTGATCCTAGCTCAGAATCCATATGCCATGGGGCAATTAGCGGTGGAATGGGGTTATAAATACTTCACCGAAAAGGCCGAAGTTCCCAAGAAACTCAACCCGGAATTTTTCTTCTTTACCAAAGAAAACGTGAATCTACCAGAATCTCAAAAATATATTTACCAGTAGTCGAGTTAATCAATAATCGACAGAGCAAGGTAGGAACATCATTCTTACCTTGCTCAGTTTTTTAAGGTGAAAAATGGATAACGCGAAAACGACACAGGGCTTACTCATTAAATTTGGAAAAAATTGGGTCATCTTCTTTTTAATCATTTTGTGTATTCTTTTCAGTTTTATTGGAAAAGGTTTTTTTGCCAATAACACCCTGAATAATATTTTGTTGAGTTCATCTCCAGCCCTGCTTCTGGCTGCCGGGGAAACCTTTGTTATCATCACCGGTGGGATCGATCTCTCCATCGGTTTTGTGAAAGGGATGATATCGGTTATTTCCGCAATTGTTATGCGGAATCTCTTTGCCATGGGGTATTCTCCCTCCCTCAGTATATTTTTAGGAGTCGTCGTTGGTCTGTTAGTCGGTTTGTTGCCGGGCTTGCTCAACGGGGTGTTGATCGCCAAATTCCGGGTCCCACCTTTTATCGCTACTTTGGGAATGTATGGTATTGCCAATGGGATTGCCTTTGGATTGTGTGATGGGTTTCCCATCATCGATCTTCCTCAGGCTGCTGGTCGGATAGGAAATGGCCATATCCTGTATTATTTTTCCGGTCTCGGCTTTTCTTTTTTCAACCGGCCGGAAGGAGTTCTTGATTCTCAATTGCGGGATCTGGTTCGGATTTTACCCAATTCAATTCTCATTTCCGGTTTGATCATTGCTATTTTTGGATACCTATTGACCCGGACCCAATTCGGTCAACATACCTATGCCATCGGGGGAAATATCGATGCCGCCCGACGGGCGGGAATCAACGTAGATGGCCATCTGATAAAAATTTACACCATCTCTTCCTTTTTCGGAGCTCTTTCTGGAGTTCTGTCCGTCCTCATTTTTTCCATCGGCTCCCATACTCAATTTTCAGCCAGCCTTGAACTTTTTGCCATAGCGGCTGTGGTTATCGGAGGAGCCAGTTTAAAGGGAGGGAAGGGAAGTATCTGGGGTTCTTTTTTAGGGGTACTGGTTCTCTCGGTTCTCGAAGTTGGTTTTCTCATGGCCGGGATCTTCCCCTTCTATCGCTATATTGCAGTGGGAAGTATATTGGTGTTGGCAGTCATCATCGATCAAACCTTTCCTGAATTGATTTACGATTGAAGGAGAGAAAGCCATGAGTGTTGAAAATATTCGTAAATTATCAGGGACCAAACGGGAGTGGGTGGTATTATTAGGTAGAAGCTGGATTTACCTGTTTTTACTTGGGGAAATTATCATCTTCAGCTTTTTGGGTACTGGCTTTTTCAGTGCCAAGAATTTTCAGAATATAATGGTCAATTCCATGACCATCATGCTCTTAGCTGCCGGGCAAACCTTTGTCATCATCACCGGTGGAATCGACCTGTCGGTGGGGTTTGTGATGGGATTTGCTTCGGTAGTTTCTGCTAAGATGATGGTCAGTTTTTATGCCCTGGGTTTTCCACCGGGCCTGGCAATCCTTTCGGGTGTTTTGATTACCATGCTCATCGGGTTCCTCCCCGGGCTCCTCAACGGCTTTCTGGTTACCAAGATGAAAGTCCCCCCCTTTATTGCTACCTTTGGTATGTATGGTATCGCTTATGGATTTTCGGAAATTATCAGTTACAACGTTCCGATAACCAATCTTCCACCGGGAGTTGGTGATTTTGGAAATGGGTATCTCCTCTATTATCTTCCCGGAAAGTTCCTGACCTGGTTTCGGCAGCCAGCTGGCCTGGCTCGAGCTGAGATCCGGGAATTGGTTTCCATCGTTCCCAATATATTTATCATTTCTCTGTTGATTATTCTGGTTTTCTGGTTTATTCTCAACCGGACTCAATTTGGCCAACATACTTTTGCCATCGGAGGAAACATCGACGCTGCCCGGAGATCCGGGATTAACGTCGACCGGCATTTAATGAAAGTCTATGTCATTTCATCATTTTTTGCATCGCTGGGGGGCATTATGTATGTGCTTCGTTTTGTCAACGGGCGAGCCGATGCCGGTTCAGTCCGAATGCTCGATTCAGTGGTGGCGGTAGTCATTGGTGGAGCTAGCCTCTACGGGGGGACTGGAGGAATGATTGGGACTCTTATCGGCACTTTTATTATCGGGGTGTTGGAAACAGGAATGGTCAATTTAGGAATACCGACATTTAATAAGTACATCTATGTCGGCGTTATTCTCATCTTAGCGGTTCTCATTGATCAATTTTTTCCTGAACTGATCAGAAAGGGAGAATAATCAACATGAATGATAAGAACATGCCGGTTTTGGAAGTAAAAGATATTGTCAAGCGCTTTGGTGGTTTGGTGGCTGTCAATAAGGTTTCGATGAAAGTTTTTCCTGGTGAAGTCGTCGGACTTCTCGGAGACAACGGCGCCGGAAAATCGACTTTGATCAAAGTGGTGTCCGGGGTGTATCATCAGGATGAAGGACAGGTTTTTTTTAACGGCGATGAAGTCAAAATCAACAACCCCATGGATGCCATCCGCCTGGGTATCGAGACCATCTATCAAGACCTGGCTTTAGCTGAAAATCTTAACGTTTACTCGAATATCTTTTTAGGTCGTGAGAAATTAAAGAAAGCCTTAGGATTAATCGAGGTTTTGGATCATGATTATATGCATCGAGAATCAAAAAAAGTTTTGGACCAGCTGGGAATTGAAATTCCGTCCTTAAAAAACAAGATAAAAATGCTCTCTGGTGGACAGCGCCAATCGGTTGCCATCTCCCGTTCCATTTACTGGAACGCCAAGCTCTTGATCATGGATGAACCGACTGCCGCTCTGGGAGTTGCCGAGCAACGCAAAGTGCTCGATTTGGTTCGAACTTTGAGTTCCCATGGAGTGGGGATCATCATCATCAGCCACCAACTCTACGATGTTTTTCAGGTTTCCCATCGCTTGGTAATTTTGCGCCGAGGTGAGAAGGTCGGGGAACTTATTGTCAAAGAAACCAATCCCGATGAAGTGGTCAGCCTTATCGTCGGGGCCGAGCTGGTGCAGAATAGCGGAAGGTAATTTTAAGAAAAAAATGCGGGAAAACCCTGGAATGAATCTCGTCGTGCTTCCCGCATTTTGATTTTTATGATGGTATACTGAACCTACTCTTCTCCGGTTATAGTAATGATTACTGAACCATATGAACAGTTGGTTGCCAGCATAATCATATGCTTCAACGACAATTAAAAAAGTTCCCGCTTGAGAAAAGGTTTGGGTAAAGACTTGACCCTCGTTGACGAAACCAGAACTGTTCCCACATAAACTGCAGCCACCACTCCCATTAACCATCCATCGGTAACTTTTAATCATGTAGTCATCCTTGGCTTGGGCGACAAACGTAATGGTTGAGCCGGCTGGAAAACTCCCACCATTCGGTGTAATGGTAACATCACTCGGCGGCCAGAAGTCTTCGCCCATCTGGAGTACTGGGAAGTTCTGAATCACCGGGGTGGTTATGGTGTGGGCTGAATCATCCTGGATGATGGCAGTGAGGCTGAGATTTATATTTTTCTTCTAGTAGTTTTTCCAGAGAAAATCGATACCATCCTGAAACATGAGAGGTATTTCTTTGAAAACATAAGGGCTATTCTCACCCGGTTGGGGAATGTTTATACTATCATTCCCGGCACTAAGGCTTGGGTTATAGGGATTGGGAGGAACGTAATAGTTGGTAATGATGTCTTTAGATATTTGCGGTATCAATATTCCATCGGAATAATATCGGTATTCTAACCGGTTTATGGTAAAACCGATTTCGTTCAAAGGATAGACCTCCATGCTACTACGCAGCACTATAGGGTATGGAAACCATGGAGGTCTATCCTTATCGTTTTTTTCTTTTCAATCTTTTCATCTTACGCCGTAGGCTGCCATCCTAACAGTTTACAGGATAAGTGACGTCTTCCATCCGTCATTCCCGAATGTATTAATCGGGAATCTAAGTCTTTTTTACTTTAGACCCCTGATAGA
>Ga0116202_10000723_pt1 | contig 18717 bp, 16 predicted proteins | sample LakKivw325mmetaG_FD_94479 | JGI IMG/M metagenome (GOLD analysis project Ga0116202, IMG submission 94479) | Anoxic lake water microbial communities from Lake Kivu, Rwanda to study Microbial Dark Matter (Phase II) - Lake Kivu water 325m metaG | ecosystem: Environmental > Aquatic > Freshwater >...
ACTGTGACCTCAAAATGGTTCGCCCCATCTCCCTTTGCTCCAGAATCTTAAGTTGTGGCAATCCTAACGCCACTGCGATACAATCGTCCTGCATCCGTTAGACCTCCTTTCGCCTTAGATTTTTCAACCCTTAGGCTACAGAGGTCAGCGGGTGCTTTCAACTACCCATTTTCACACAAAATAGTGTAGAGCCGGGCAAATTTCACTATTGACAAATTTAAACAGCCTGTGCCAAAATAAGCCATCAAATTAAATAAGGGAAAGGCTGAGAACAGGACTAGTACAGCTTGAGGCGGAGTTCAGAGAGTCGGGATAGGTGTGAACCGATACTTGTGCCAAGCTGGAATGGACCTGGGAGCCGCAAACCGAAAAGTTAACACTTAGTAGGCTTTGTCGCAAAGGGTAGCGTTATCATAGCCCAAGGGTATCGCTAGTATTTAGCTGTACCTGAAAAGAGATGGTCATAAGACCGAAATAGGGTGGCACCGCGAAGGCCGAGCCTCTCGCCCCTTAGGCGAGAGGCTTTTTATTTTATTGGTAGAGGGATGATATGTATTACCCAACTTTAGAGGAAGTTCGACAACTGAAAAAAAAAGATGGTAATCTCGTGCCAGTTTATCGTGAGATTAATGCTGACCTAGAAACGCCTGTATCTGCCTACCTCAAAGTAGCCCGTGGTAACTACTCTTTTCTCCTGGAGAGTGTTGAGGGAGGGGAACGACTAGCTCGCTATAGTTTCATCGGTACCGAGCCCTCTCTGGTGTTGCAGACAGGAAACGAGAACCTTGTTGATCCATTGCAATTGGTGGAAAAGGAGTTTAGTCGATTCCATCCAGTGTCAATTGCTGACCTGCCTAGATTCCACGGTGGCATGGTTGGCTATCTGAGCTATGAGGTTGCTCGCTACTTTGAGAGGCTACCCTCACCTGAGCTTGCCCCTTTAGGCCTCCCTGAGTCTATACTGATGTTGGCTGACACCCTCCTTGTTTTCGACCATCTCACTCATAGAATCATGATTATCTCCCATGCCCACTTGGATGGGGATATTGAGAGGGCATACCTGAAGGCAACTTGTAAGATTGATGACTTGGTGGATAGGCTGGAGCAGCCGATTCAACTGACAGCTGACAGCTCTCAGCTGACAGCTCTCAGTGATGTGTCATCGAACTTTTCACAAGCAGAGTTTGAGGCTGGAGTATCCCGAGCCAAGGAGCATATCTATGCTGGCGATATAATCCAAGTCGTCTTATCACAACGATTAGCAAGGCCCACCTTTGCCACTCCCTTTGCTATATATCGGGCATTGCGCCCCGTTAACCCCTCCCCATATATGTACTATCTTCACCTAGGTGACTTCTATATTGTAGGAGCTTCACCTGAACTTCTGGTGCGGGTGGAGGATGGAGTGGCGTCCAACCACCCCATCGCTGGCACTCGCCCTCGGGGCAAGGATACTGCTGAAGATTTAGCCTTGGAAGAGGAACTTACGAATGATGAGAAGGAGCGTGCTGAACATATCATGCTTGTTGATTTGGGACGTAACGACATCGGGAGAATTAGTGAGCCGGGCACAGTTGAGGTGACTCAACTGATGGATGTTGAGCGCTATTCTCATGTTATGCATCTGGTATCTCATATTCAGGGTAGAGTGAGAGCCGAGTTCTCCCAGTTTGACGTCCTGCGTGCCTGCTTTCCTGCAGGTACAGTCTCCGGCGCACCAAAAATTCGGGCTATGGAGATTATTGCTGAATTGGAAAGAGATAAGAGAGGACCCTACGCTGGCGCCGTAGGTTATTTCGATTTCTCAGGGAACATAGATACTGCCATCACCATCCGCACCATCGTTATCAAGGACAACATCGCCTATATTCAGGCAGGATGTGGCATCGTCGCTGATAGTATTCCTGAGCGTGAATACCAAGAAAGCTTAAGCAAAGCTCAGGCATTGCTTACTGCTATTGACCAAGCGGAGGCTGACCAATATGCTTTTGTTAATAGATAACTATGACAGTTTTACCTATAACCTCTTCCAGTACCTAAGTGAATTAGGACAGGAGGTATGGGTAGCTCGTAATGATAAAGTGAGCCTGAATGAAATTGAAATGAGGTCTCCCCAACATATTGTCATCTCTCCTGGTCCGGGCACTCCAGAGCAAGCTGGTATCTCTAGTGAGGTTATCCGCCACTTTGGGAGCTATATCCCTATCTTAGGGGTCTGTCTTGGGCACCAGTGTATCGGATATAGCTACGGAGCTAAAGTTGACCGTGCTGGCGAAATCAAGCATGGCAAATCATCGCTCATTTACCATGATGGCAAGGGGCTTTTTGTTGGGCTACCTAATCCTTTCTCTGCCATCCGCTACCACTCCCTAGCGGTAATGCGTAATGACTTGCCCGATTGCCTTGAAATTAGCGCCTGGACACCCGATGGCATGATTATGGGGCTCCGACATCGCCAGTTTCCCGTGGAAGGAGTCCAGTTCCACCCTGAATCAATTATGACCGAGGTGGGGAAGGATTTGCTTAAAAATTTTTCTAAGTCAAGGAGGAGGCAATGATTAAGGAAGCCATCGAAACTATTGTCTGTGGCCGCTCGCTTAGCTTTGAAGAGGCAGCCGAAGTAATGGAGGAGATAATGACTGGGCAGGCAACACCAGCTCAATTTGGTGCCTTTGTTACCGCGTTGCGCATCAGAGGAGAAACCGTTGATGAGCTTGCCGGTCTAGCAAGCGTCATGCGGGCTAAGGCAATCCCGGTTCAAGTTACACCCCCAGTGGTTGATACTTGTGGAACAGGCGGCGATGTCTCGTTTACCTTTAATATCTCCACCGCAGCTGCTTTCGTTGCCGCCGGCGCTGGACTCAAGGTAGCTAAGCACGGTAACCGAGCAATGTCTAGCCATTGCGGTAGCGCTGATGTTCTCGAGTCGCTGGGAGTGAAGATCAACCTTAGGGCTGAGGCAGTAGCTCGGTGTCTGGAGACTGTGGGCATCGGCTTTATGTTTGCTCCCATCTTTCATCCAGCAATGAAGTATGCCTCTGCCCCTCGGCGTGAAATTGGAATCCGCACTGTGTTTAACATTCTTGGCCCCCTGACTAATCCAGCCAGAGCCGAGTTCCAAGTTATCGGTGTCCCCTCTAAGGAACTAGGAGAGAAGATTGCCGCTGTCCTCCACCGCCTAGGCACAAACCATTCCATGGTGGTACATGGTATGGATGGCACGGATGAAATCTCAATCAGTGAAAGGTCACTGATATGGGATGTTAATCAAGATAGAGTATCGCCACCTTATGAAGTTTCCCCCCTGGATTTTGGGTTCAACAAGGCAAGTATAGCAGAGATTAAAGGAGGAACGCCTGAAGACAATGCCAAAATGCTGCGTCGTATCCTTAGCGGAGAAAAGGGAGCTAAGCGAAACATAGTTGTTATGAATGCCGCCGCTGCATTGGCAGCTAGCAACCGAGCATCAGATCTTAAAGAGGGTGCCGGCATTGCTGAGGAGGTGATTGATAAAGGAAAGGCTCAAACCAAACTTGAAGAGCTAATCAAGATCAGTCAGAGACTGAATTAGGCTTACTCTGGGGAAGAGATGTTAGAAAAAATCGTTGCCCTCAAAAAAGAAAGGGTCGAGCAAAGAAAGAAAGTGTTGCCTTTAAGCTGTCTGAAGGAGCGCATTGCCCGGCAGAGGCCACCGCTTGATTTTGCCTCTGCCCTTATTGGTGATCGTATCCGACTAATTGCTGAAGTGAAGCAGGCTTCTCCTTCACGAGGAGCCCTTAATCCCAACCTTAACCCTACCAAGTTAGCCAAGACCTACGCCGAAGGCGGCGCTGCTGCTATCTCGGTGCTAACCGAGGAAAATTATTTTAAAGGCAGTATTGACCATTTAACAGAAATTAGAGATGCAGTTAAACTTCCACTACTCAGAAAGGATTTTATTTTTGACCCATATCAAATATACGAGTCACATGCTTATGGTGCCGATGCCTTATTGTTAATAGTGGCTATCCTCAGCCAAGAACAGCTTAACGAACTTCTTTCGCTAAGCCACAGCTTCGGACTAAAATGCTTAGTTGAAGTTCACAATGAAGCTGAAATAGAAAGGGCACTTCTCAGCGGAGCAGAAATTATTGGCATCAATAACCGAGACCTTAATACCCTTACTGTTGATATTAACACAACTCGCCGATTACGGCCTCTCATTCCCGAGCAAAGAACCGTGGTGAGCGAAAGTGGCATCAAGAGCCAAAGTGACGTGAAAAAACTGAGGGAATGGGGAGTGAACGCTATGCTTGTGGGTGAGACCCTGGTTACTGCTAGTGATATTTTGACCAAAATAAGGGAGCTAATATCATGACAAAAATCAAGATCTGCGGGATTAGAGAAAAGGCTCATGCTCTAGCAGCAATTGATGCTGGCGTTGACTTTATTGGATTGGTCTTTGCACCCAGTCAGCGACAAGTGACTCCTGCTGAGGCATTTGAGATAACTAGTGTGGTAAAGAAAAGCAGCGATACCACAGAAGTGGTTGGCGTCTTCGTCAATACGCCACCTTCCAAGGTAAATAAAATCGCCGATTTCTATGCTTTAGATTGGGTTCAGCTAAGTGGCGATGAATCTTGGGAATATTGCTACGACATTAATAAGCCAATAATTAAGGCAATTCGGATAAATCAGCAGCCCCCTGAGGAGATATATGCCGAGCTAGCTGCTGGAGCCAGAATACTTTCCCCACACCCCTCGCCCCATAGCCCTAAGCTGACAGCTGACAGCTCTCAGCATTTTATCCCCCTCCTTGATTCCCAGGTCGAGGGCAAATATGGCGGGACAGGCATGACCTTTGATTGGCGATTAGCACAGCAGATAGCGGAGAGATTCCCAGTAATTATTGCTGGCGGTCTTGCTCCGGATAATGTAGCTCAGGCAATAGAGATAGTAGCACCTTGGGGAGTAGACGTTTCCTCCGGAGTGGAGGTAGGAGGAATCAAGAATGTAGCTAAAATAAGAGCATTCATTGAAGCAGTGAGGAAAGTTGATGAGAATAGAGGATAAGCAGCTACCTGATTTAAGTGGCTATTTTGAGCAATTTGGCGCCGGAATCTCAAAAGTTTAAACGTCCTGTAAATTCGATTTAACCGGTAGAGGCCAAATACAGGGAAAAGACATTGGTAAAGTCAAAGCGTTTATACGAACAGCAAAGGCTGCCTGATAATCGGGGTTACTTTGGTAAATATGGTGGGCAGTTTGTGAATGAAATCTTAATGCCTGTTCTTATTGAGCTAGACGAAATTTTTGATAGGTATTATCCTACTTCCGAATTTCAAGAGGAATTCCACAGATTGCTGAGAGACTATGGGGGGAGACCCACCCCGCTTTACTACGCCAAGAACTTCTCAAAGCTCATCGGGAGTAAAGTCTACTTGAAAAGGGAGGATCTGCTTTGTGGTGGCTCGCATAAGCTCAACAATGCCCTGGGACAGGCTCTTCTGGCAAAGAAAATGGGAAAAAGTCGCTTGATTACTGAAACCTCAGCTGGGCAACATGGGTTTGCTACTGCTATGGCCGGTCGTGCCTTAGGCCTAGAGGTGGAAATCTTTATGGGGATCAAGGATATTGCCAGGCAAGCCAGCAACGTAAAAAGGATGAAACTTTTAGGGGCAAAGATTACCCCCGTAAAAACCGGCGCTGGCGTCCTCAAGGATGCTGTTTCTGATACCCTGAGGGAATGGACGTCCTGCTCAAGAACCACCCATTATCTCATGGGCTCCACAGTTGGGCCACATCCATTTCCCAAAATCGTGGCTGCATTCCAGAGCGTAATTGGCAAGGAGCTCAAAAATCAGATTTTAGAGAAAGAAGGAAGGCTGCCAGACGCAATAATAGCTTGTGGCAGCGGTGGAAGTAATGCAATAGGTGCATTCAGTTCTTTCATCGATAATAACAGGGTTAGACTTTACTTCATTGAGGGTGGAGGAGGGAGCTTAGATGCTGACAATAGTGCTGCTGCCTTCCAATTAGGTAAGCCTGGAATACTTCACGGCGCTTTGATGCAAGTTTTACAGGATGAATATGGGCAAATAAAGTCATCTAAGACAAGGGCTGCTGGTTTAAACTATCCTGGGAGGGGACCTCAAATATGCTACTTGTACGACACTGGGAGAATGAAGGTTGGCTATGCTTTTGATGAAGAGGTTTTTGAAGCGGTGAAAGTGATGTGTCAAACGGAGGGATTAATACCTGCGCTGGAAACAGCACATGCTATCGCCTATATGTTAAATCATAAGGAAGAATTTTATGGAGACGAGGTCATAGTCTTAAACTACTCTGGTAGGGGCGATAAGGACCTCGAAGTGATTACGAGGCGCTTTTATGGAGATTAAGGAAAAATTCCGGGAGTTAAGTGAGGAAAAAGAAGGGGCTTATATGGCTCATATTTATTATGGCGATCCTAACGAGGAATTTTCCTTATCTCAAATCGAGACTCTAGTTAAACATGGTGCAGATTTTATCGAGTTTGGAATTCCATTCTCAGACCCAACGGCAGATGGAGCAATTTTTCAAGCAGCCTGTGCGAGGGCTTTAAGAAATGGCATAACTCCGCCTAAGTGCATCCAAGGAATAAAGAAGGTAAGAGAGAATTTGGACATCCCCATAATAGTGACAACTTACTATAATATCCCCTATATTGCTGGAGTCAAGGCTTTCCTAAGCGAAATAAAGGAAGCAGGCGCCCAAGGTATAATTGTTCCTGACGTTTCCCTTGAAGAAGCTAATCCTCTTTTAGATGCTGGAGGGGAAGTAGGGATACATGTCATATTTCAGGTAACACCCCTCACCACTGAAGATAGGTTAAGGAGAATCGCTGCCGCTGCTTCGGGATTTCTTTACGTGGTAAACGTTGAAGGTGTGACTGGGGCAAGGGAAAGTTTAGCTGATTCTACCCTAAAGCTGGTTAATAGAGTTAGAAAACATAACGCTATACCTATAATGGCTGGCTTTGGTATTTCGAAGAAAGAGCATGCTGCGGCTGTAGTTTCCGCTGGTGCAGATGGTGTCATAACGGGAAGTGCCCTTGGGGAAATTTATCAGAAAAACCTAGAAAATCCTGAAGAAACTCTACCAAAAATTGCCCGATTTGCAAGGCAGATAAAGCAAGGATGTATAGAAGGATACATACGGCGTCTTAACGCTCAAAATATATCATATGAGGAGGGTTAAATTTAAATATGTTGGCTTCATTGCGGATCTGGCGCCGGCCAACGGCGCCGAAACATCAAAACTTAAAAAGCAATCAAATTAACAAAGAAAGGAGATAAAAATGGATAAAAGAACAAAGTTTACTCTCGACGAAAATGAAATACCTCCTCACTGGTACAATATTCAGGCAGATTTGCCTGAGCCATTGCCACCAGCTTTGCACCCAGTTACGAAAAAACCAGTGACTCCCGATGACCTGGCTCCTCTATTCCCTATGGAGTTGATAAAGCAAGAGGTAAGCACTGAAAGGTGGATTGAAATCCCTGAAGAAGTGCGGGATATCTACAGGCTATGGAGACCCACAACTCTATTTCGGGCGCATAGGTTAGAGAAAGCCCTGGATACCCCAGCGAGGATTTTCTACAAATATGAGGGGACAAGCCCCCCTGGCAGCCACAAGCCTAACACGGCTGTAGCCCAAGCATACTATAACAAGCAAGAGGGGGTTAAACGCATTACTACTGAGACTGGAGCTGGACAGTGGGGAAGTGCTCTCTCCTTTGCCTGTGCTACCTTTGGTCTGGAGTGTAAGGTCTACATGGTCAGGATTAGTTACAACCAAAAACCCTATCGTCGCATTATGATGGAGACATGGGGGGCTAAATGTATCCCCAGTCCCAGTTTGGATACCAAGGCAGGGCGAGCTATGCTGGCAAAAGACCCTGATTGTCCCGGTAGCTTGGGTCTGGCTATCAGTGAGGCAGTAGAGGATGCCCTCTCTCGCGATGATACTCACTATGCCCTGGGCAGTGTGCTTAACCATGTCCTACTGCATCAAACCGTTAATGGCCTGGAAGCAAAAAGGCTGATGGAGAAGGCAGATGCCTATCCGGATATTATCGTGGGCTGCATCGGCGGCGGCTCAAACTTCGCCGGCCTGTTTTTGCCTTTCGTCAAGGACAAAATTGACGGGACGAAACCAGACCTGCGCATCATCAATGTAGAGCCGGCAAGCTGCCCTACCGTGACCAAGGGCCCCTATGCCTATGACTTTGGCGATGCAGCCAAACTTGCCCCCATAGTTAAGATGTACACCTTGGGACACGGCTTTATTCCACCCCCAATCCATGCTGGAGGACTGCGCTATCATGGGATGGCACCCATCATATGTCATCTCTACAAGTTGGGGTTTGTTGAAGCTAGAGCTGAGCATCAGCTTGCTACCTTCGAGGCTGGGGTAACCTTTGCCCGTACTGAGGGCATTATCAGCGCCCCAGAGCCAAACCACGCCATCAAGGTAGTCATTGACGAAGCCCTGAAGTGCAGGGAGGCTGGTGAGTCAAAGACCATCCTGCTGGCTCATAGCGGACATGGGCATGTTGATATGGCTGCCTACGATGCCTATCTTTCTGGCAAACTCGAGGACTACGAGTATCCTGACGAGAAGATTAAGGAAGCTCTGGCTCAGCTGCCGAAAGTAGGCTAAAGCACAATTATCACTGACAGCTGACAGCTATCAGCGGAAGCCTTTGATGCGGGATTATAGTATTGCTTTCCTCAGCAATAGCATTGGCTTCCGCCTTTGGTAAAATTGTAAGATAAAGAAGGTATATGATATGCCATCATGTCTTTAGAAGCAGTGAAATATTTGTTACAATTTTGAGATCAAAAGGAGGTATCTAATGCTTGGCGCTAGTAGAATGGTAAGGGTAGCAGTGGATATTATGGGGGGTGATCACGCCCCTGAGGAGATAATCAAAGGGGCAGTTATAGCGGCCGCAAAAGGGGATGTAGAAATTATACTGGTTGGGCCGGTAGACATCTTGAAAGGGGAGTTAGCCAAGTACGAAGTTTCTTATCTCCCTATTAGTTGTGTTAAGGCTGACGAAGCCGTCAAAGAAGGCGAGCATCCGGCTTTTGCCATTCGCCGCAAGCCCAATGCCTCTGTAGCTGTGGCAATGGAGTTGGTAAAAACAGAAGAGGCGGATGCTATAGTCAGCGCTGGCCCCACTGGAGCAGCATCTGTCACTGCTATCATGTCCCTTGGCATGCTGCCAGGGGTAGAGCGCCCTGCAATCTGTGTGCCTCTTGTTGGTTTTGCCCCAAACACAGTTCTTGTGGATGGGGGAGCCAATGTGGATTGCAAGCCACACCACTTGCTATCCTTCGCGGTTATAGGTTCTGTTTATGCCAAGAGATTGCTTAATATTAACCAACCCAGGGTAGCTCTCCTAAGCATCGGGCAAGAAGAGGGTAAAGGTAGCAAATTAATTCAAGAGAGCTATTCACTCCTTAGAGATAGTGGTTTGGATTTTATTGGCAATATAGAAGGCTATGATGTTCTTAGTGGGCGAGCTAACGTCATTGTCTGCGATGGCACCGTAGGCAACATACTAATGAAATTTTATGAAAGCGTCGGACACTATTTTGTTGGGTGGTTAAAAGGCAAGTTGAGTAATTTGCCATTAGGTGGGACAGTTAAGAAACTGCTTGACCAGATGATTTCGTTCACCAAGATAACTAAAAACGAAAGCGACAGCGGAGGGCTGCTGTGGGGAGTTAATGGCGTTGTCCATTTAATGCATGGGAATAGCCACGCACAGCAAGTAAGCAAAGCAATAGTAAGAGCAAAATACGCTGTTGAAACTGACTTAATCGGAGCTTTAAGATCAGACCTAGCTACGATTATAAGCAAACTCCCTAATTACAAGGCAACCTTCAGGCCTTCATAGCCCAAGCTTATATCTGTTCTCAGCTCTTCAGCTACCTGGGCTATCTCTTCTTTCACCTTCTGCTCATAGGGAGGTGCAATATGAATAATGATGACTCGTGGCAAATACCCCTTGAGTTGGCGAAACTGATTAAGCTCCTCTTTTAGAGACTGAGGGGAAAGATGGCCACTTCTTGCAAGCTCACCACTTAATTCGTTGGGCGCCGTAACCTCAGTAATAAGTAGCCTAGGGGAAACATGTTGCCAGCAATCAGTTAGCCCCGGACCGGTATCACCGGTATAAAATAGGCTTCTGCCCTGCGAAGAGGTAATCTGATAACCCACGGTGGGCACATTATGTCTTACCGGCAGCGGTAAAACCTCGTATCCAGCAATAACTTCTTTTTTATAGGGCTTAATAGTATTGAGCTTTACAAGTGGCTTCTCTGTAGCTGGAGATTCAATGAGGTTAGTATATATCTTGCCATCAAGAAGGCAAGGAATGATAACATCGAGAGTGGAGTGCAAGGCATAAACCTCAATTTGACCTTTCCATAGGTCAGCGTTGAAACCCAGGGTAAGCAAATCCCGAGTATGGTCAAAATGATGGTGAGTGAGCAACACTGTTTTGATTTTCTCTTGCTGTGATAAGGAAAGAGTGGAGGTAAGTCCACCGGCATCTATAGCTAAACATCCATCGATTAGCAAAGAGGTGAGGCGTGTTTTCCCCGTTTCAATATTATGGGCACCCAGAATGTGCACTTCCACTTAGCTAATAACTTATAACCTTGCTGGTAGCATTAGAGAATCTTTGCCACTCAGCTAATTTCTTAGCCAGAATTTGACGTCCCTTCTCAGTTAGCCCATAACATCGCCGCTTCTGTTTCTTGGCTACCAGCTGCCACCAGCTTAACACCAGCCCCTCCCTCTCCAAACGGCGCAAGGCAGAATAAACGGTGCTTTCCGTAAGCTTAAAATAGCCACTGCTTCTTTTCTCCAGTTCCTTGGCAAGGCGATAACCATGCATAGGCAACTCGCCAATAATAAAGAGCATCAAAGGCTCTACTACACCTCTTAGTAACTGCTCCAGATGAGATTGAGACATCGTTTTACTAGTATACCATTATTAGTAAATTAAGTCACTCTGTCCATGAGCCCCGATACAAATTTTCACCACAAGAATAACAGTGATATAATAAATCGTGGTGCAGAATGCTAAAGAAGATTAAATATATCCTTATTGCTTTAGCGCTAATAAGTTTAATCTTGTGCACTAGCGGCTGTGTTATATATTCACCCCAGCCAGCCTCTCCACCCTCACCGTCGGCTCCACCTGCCGCTGATAACACAGGTGAGCACACCAACCCCAATTGGACGTTTCCCTCAGAGGCTAGCCAAACTACTCAGCCACTGCCTGATATTGCCAGTGTCGTTAGCAAGATAATGCCTTCTGTGGTCTCTGTAACTACCCAGATAGTAATTCAGGATATCTTTCAGAGAGAGTATACTGAATCTGCCGCGGGTTCTGGTGTGATCATTGATGATGAAGGATATATTGTTACCAATAACCATGTGGTGCAGGATTCTCAAAATGTACAGGTAGAATTGGGTGATGGCAGGGCCTTTCCGGCTAGTATAGTGGGTACAGATGCTCTGACTGATCTAGCAGTGCTCAAGATAGACGCGGTGAATTTGCCTTATGCCTATTTGGGCGATTCGGACCTGCTTGCTGTAGGTGATTGGGTGATAGCCATCGGTAATGCTCTGGGGGAGGGTGTCTCTGCTACCGAGGGCATTGTCAGTCGCTTGAATGTGTCTGTAACTGTACAAGGAAATACTCTTTCAGATTTGATACAAACTACTGCGGCTATAAACCCGGGTAATAGTGGTGGGCCTTTGGTAAATATGGCTGGCGAAGTGGTAGGCACAACCAGTGTTAAAATAGAGGCAGTCGGCGTAGAGGGAATGGGCTATGCTATAAGCGTCAACAGCGCCAAGCCAATCATCCAGGAATTAATCCATCAGGGTTATGTCACCCGCCCTTGGCTAGGGGTGGGATTATACACCGTAGATCCTTTTGTAGCCGCAGTGAACAATCTTCCCGTTAATAAAGGGGCACTTATTGTAGAGGTAGCTGCTGATAGTCCTGCCAAGACTGCCGGACTAAAAGAGGGAGACGTCATCATCCGCTTTGAGGGGAAAGAAATAAACACTAAAGATGATTTTCTTCAAGCTATTCATGACTGCCAAATTGGTCAGAGGGTAGAAATAACCTTTGCCAGGGATAAAGATACCAAAACAACTTGGGCACAACTACAGGAAAGCCCACCACCTTGGGGTTAGCTCACAGTTCCTTCACTTCGTTCAGGACTTCGCTTAATTGCCAATAAAACATCGCTATTTGAGATGCGATATTTCTCGGTGTAAGCCCCATTGGGAGGAAAATCAGCGATAAGTTCCCGAGATAATGTCTCCTGCTTAATATAATCACCAAAAGCGGCTATTACTCGCTCAATTGATTCTTCTGCCTGATAATAAGTGGTGATATAGTCAGCAACATCGAAATTAGCCGCACGGCGCATATTCTGAAGACGGCGCACAATCTCTCTACTTATCCCCTCCGCAGCCAGTTCAGGAGTCAATTCAGTACTTATAGCTACCGTATGCCTACCATCGCTGGCTATGCTATAACCAGGCATGTCCAAGGAAAGTTCTTCAAGATTCTTCGCTCCGCTCAGAATGACAAGTTCCTTGACATTTATCTCCTCTTCTATTTCAGTGGCTAACTTGCCTAAAGCTTCACCCTCCTCTTCAGATTCCACCTTGACCACGACTTTTGCCAAAGGCTGGCGCACTTTAATCCCTGCCTTTGCCCGCGCTGCCCTACCCAAGCTTGCTATTCTCATGGCTAACTTGACATCGCTGTCTAGCCTATCATTGATTTTAGCTTTATCAGCTACAGGGAAATCAGTCAGGTGCACACTCTCTTTAGCTTCAGGATTAACAGAGCAAACCAAATTTTGATAAAGCTCCTCACTAATAAACGGTATAAAGGGGGCCAGAAGCTGTGACAAAGTCACCAGACATTGATACAGCGTGGTATAGGCTGCTAACTTGTCCGCATCATTCTCGCTTTTCCAAAATCGGCGTCGACTTCGTCTCACATACCAATTGGAAAGATCATCAATGAAGCTCTGAATGTAGCGCGCCGCCGATGTAGGGTCATAGCTATCTAGTGCCTTAGTTACCTCGGCTACAAGCCGATTAAGCTCCGAGATAATCCAATTATCCAGCAAGTAGTGCGAGGCTTTAGCCTCGTGCGATGATGCACGACCCTGAAGGGTCGCACTACAGGGAACAAAACGGTCAATGTTAGCATAGATGACAAAAAAGGAATAAGTATTCCATAAAGTAAGCAAAACTTTCCGCATGGTCTCGGCAACCATCTGAATAGAGAAGCGATGAATATTTTCCGCTGGCACGGAAGCTAACAAATACCACCTGAGGACATCAGCACCATAATCATTAACCACTGTCCAGGGATCAATTACATTGCCCTTGGCCTTGCTCATCTTCTCACCGTGGGCATCAACAACATGTCCCAAGCAGATAACATTCTTAAAGCAAGGCTGCTCAAAGAGCAAGGTGGATATAGCATGCAAGCTATAAAACCAACCCCGAGTTTGGTCAATAGCCTCACAAATAAAATCAGCGGGGAAGTTCTGCTCAAAACTGTCTTTGTTTTCAAAGGGATAGTGCCACTGAGCAACGGGCATAGCTCCTGAATCAAACCAGCAATCAATTACCTCCGGAATACGCCGCATCTCACCGCCACACTGGGAGCAATTAAAGGTTATCCCATCAACAAAGGGACGATGCAAATCTAAAGGCTCATTTAAGCCTCTAAGATTGGGCATTGCTTTCAGTTCATCAACGCTACCTACACATTCATAGTTGCCACAGGAAGAACAACACCAAATATTAAGTGGAGTCCCCCAATACCTTTCTCTGGAGAAGGCCCAATCAACATTGTTCTCCAGCCAATCACCAAAACGACCATACTTAATATGGCTGGGATACCAGTTTATCTCTGCATTGCCAGAAATAAGCCTATCCTTCGCTGCTGTTGTTCTGATATACCACGCCTTTTTAGCATAGTAGAGAAGTGGTGTGTCACACCTCCAGCAAAAGGGATAGGTGTGAATAATTCTCTCACTGCGGTAGAGTAAGCGCCTTAAACGAAGGTCGTTAATAATGAGCGGGTCGGCATCTTTGACAAACTTGCCAGCAAAAAGGGAATCACCCCTCATAATCCCTCGCTCATCCACAGGTTGAACAAAGTAGAGTCCGTTAGAATAACCCGCCTTATAATCCACTTCACCAAAAGCTGGAGCGACATGCACGATTCCTGTGCCTTCATCCAGAGACACAAAATCTTCGGCGATGAGCCAAAAATTCTCACCTCTGGCAGGATTCTCTTCTACGAGCCCGCCAAGACCAATAACCTCCCTGCCACTAAGAACAAATTTCCATCTCCTGTATAGCTGCTCAGTTACTCGGTAGAGTGGCTCATATTCCACCCCTCTTCCTTTTAATCGCTCTCCAATCAGTTCTTTGCCTTTACAAGTGCCTAGAATTTCGTATTGACCAGTTAGAGCACTCTCTAGGAGAGCCTCAGCCAAGAGCAGTTGCTCATTGCGACCCGCCATAGCGATCCTTACAACGGCATATTCAGCGCCAGGAGCCACAGCTAAGGCAGTATTGCCGGGCAAAGTCCAAGGGGTAGTTGTCCAGGCAAGGAGGTAAGTGGGTAAATTAGTGTCAGCACCAAATTTACTTAGATATCCAGTGACCACTTTTTCTGGCACCCTAAACTTTATGTAAACCGATGGGTCTTCAGCATCATCTCGGTAGCCCAGAGCCACCTCATGAGAGCTAAGTGAGGTACCACATCTAGGACAATGCGGCGTTACTTTATAGCCCTGATAAATCAAGCCTTTGTCCCATAGTTTTTTCACTATCCACCAGCAAGACTTAATATAGCCATTGTCCAAAGTTATATAGGGATGTTTCATATCCAGCCAATAACCAATGCGCTCAGTCATGACTTCCCACTCCTTAATATAGTTAAAGACACTTTCCCGACACTTCTGGTTGAACTGCGCCACCCCATATTGCTCGATTTGAGCCTTGTTGCTGAAACCAAGAGAACTCTCTACCTCCAGTTCTACTGGTAATCCATGGGTATCCCACCCTGCCTTACGTGGCACATGATAACCTTTCATTGTCTTGTAGCGACAAATGATGTCCTTAAATAACCGGGACAGCACATGGTGAATCCCAGGACTGCCATTGGCTGTAGGTGGACCTTCATAGAAAACATAATGCTGGTTCCCCCTTCTTGCCTCGATACTTTTGTTAGAAATGCCATGCTCCTTCCAAAAACGAAGAATATCCTGCTCCATTTGAGGAAAATTTACCTTACTACCTACTTTGTGGAACATGGTTAGTCTCGTTTCAGCAGAATAACTACTTTTCTATCTTCACCCTCTCCTACACTGTGAGTGACGACCTCAGGGTGATTAGCCAAAGCTAGATGAATAATACGGCGCTCATCAGCTGGCATTGGCTCCAAAGTCATAGCACGGTGTCTTAATTTTACCTGCTCTGCCAACCTCAAAGCCAGCTTTTGCAAAGAATCACGGCGGCGTTTTTTATACCCACAAATATCAATACATAATGGCAACCAAGCCTTTAACCGTCCCGCTACTATGAGCCTAACGATGTATTGCAAGCAAGCTAAAGTCTGACCTCGTCGCCCAATCAAAATACCTAAATCATCACCCTCAATATCCAAAGCTATTGGTATCTCACCAGACGAGGCCTGAACTTGATTCAGGATAATAGCACCTGTTACCCCCGTTAACCTCAGCAAGTTCTCCAACACCTCTATAGCTATTTTGACTATATCTTTTTCCAGCGAAGCTAGTGGTTTTACTCTAATTACAGCCTCTTCGCCCCTAAAAATCCCCGATTTGCCCTCTTTAACAACCACTGTTTCAAATTGATCACGCCCTATCCCCAACCGCTTTTCTGCCTCCTCAGTTGCCTCTTCCACTGTCTTGGCAGTTATCTCCAATTCTTCCATGTTCTAACCTCTCATCTCTGAAAGCTTTAAGCTGATAGCTATCAGCTTAATACTGACCGCTGACTGCTGAATGTGCTTCACATCTATAACGTTCTTCTATAACGCTCTTTTGCTTCCTCGTCCTAGCGCTGATTGCTTTGTAGAAGAAGGTCTTAAATAACCCCAGCCACCACCAATGAAATATTGAGTCGCAATACCAATCACAGTGGAAACCAGCCAAAAAAGAGGTAAACCACTGGGGAACATCAAACAAAACATGCCAAACATGAAAGGCATCATTAGCAACATCATGCTGCTCATGGATTGCTGCCTTGGGTCAACAGATGGTGCAGTGGTCATTTTCTGTTGCACCCACGTTGTGCCGCCAACTAGAATGGCTAAAATTAAAGTGTGGTCAGGTTGACCCAAATCAAGCCACAAAAAATGACTATTTAAGGGAAGCGACTGATTCACTATCTGCCAGGAATAAAGATGCCGAGATAGATCCAGCAAGTTCTCCGGCGTAGTGGCCAGAGCTTTCATAATAGATTGATACAAAGCGATCCAGATAGGAAACTGAATTAGCATAGGCCACATACAACCTATAGGGTTCACTCCAGCCTCTTTGTAAACTTTCATCGTCTCCTGCTGAAGTTTCTGTTTATTCTTGCCGTATTTCTTTTGCAGCTCCTGAATCTTGGGCTGCATGCTTTGCATAGCTTTAGTAGACTTGAGTTGTCTTAAGGTAAGAGGCGTGAGTATCAAACGAACCACAACAGTAAAGATAATAATGGCCAAACCAAACTCCACTGCTTTAGGTAGGAGGCTTGATAAAGCAATCAAGCCATTAAGCATTGGGTCGAGGATAATTAAATTCCACAAGTTTGCCATAATTGCAAATCTTACTTAATTGTCAGAGGAAATCTCCAGTTTATTTTCCCCTTGCCCACATCCATAGCGTAGAGACAGTTATCCTGGGCACGGATATAGACTATGCCTTCCTGGATGCAAAGAGACCCCCGAATGGGGGCATCGATTGATACTCCATTAATTAGCTTACCATTAAATATATCAAGCGCATACACCTCGCCTGAGTCACAAGCTACCACCAGTAAATCATCTGTTAAGGCCGGTGAAGAAACAATGGGGCTTCCAGCATCAAATTCCCACAATTCGTTACCCGTCTTTGAGTCAATAGCGTAAACTTTGCCATCGAGGCAGCCAGCATAAACGACACCATCCTTAGCTACGGGAGTGGCCCAAAACCAATTGCCACCAGGGAATTTCCACAACAGTTCCTTGGGCATCATCATGTCATTCTGCATCACCATGTCATTATCACCTATTTTTACAGCATATAAGTTACGGTCAAATGAACCAGCAAATATAGTGTTTTCATAAAGCATTGGAGAAGAGGCAAATCCCGCTTCCGCCTTAAAAGCCCAAGGTAACAGACTACCATCCTTAGCTGATAAAGCATAAATATGCCCATCAAAGGTACTCACATACACAGTTTCCTCTTCTACCACCGGCGTTATCCATAACTTGTCACCCAATGGGTCAGATTTCCACTTTTCATCTCCATAGGTCCTGTCCAAAGCATAGACCCTGCCATCTGAACTCGAGACATAGACAGTATCATCAGCTACCACAGGACTACCCACAATAGGCTCAATCACATCCTCTGTCCTAGGGTAAACCCACTCCCCGCTCCTCACCTGGGGAAAGTCCAAATTCTGGCTCCTGGCTGATAGATTCATCATCAAGACTTTACCATTATAGGTGCCAATACAAACCGATTCACCAACCACAGTCGGTGTGCCGTATATGCTTACTGGTACAGATGAGGGGCCACATGATATGCCTTTAGAGGGCATAGTAATAGCAAAAGACCATTCCCCATCAGAAGAGGGGAACGACATTTCCTGATTTCGAGCTGAGGGGTTTACTGCCACTATTTTGCCATCTGTGGAACCTAAATAGAGAATCCCATCATAAGAAATAACTCCAGAGAATCCTAGAGGCTTTTGTTGTCCTCCTACACAACCACCGGCGCTTAAGGCGAGGAAGCAAAAAATGCCAAGGGAAATTAATATTTTAATCCTCATTTCAATACACTAAAATGATAACTAAAGCACAGGGTCATAACCACCTTTAGAGAAAGGATTGCATCGAGCTAACCTCTTAACCACTAGCCAACTACCTTTGATAAATCCATATCTCTTAATCGCCTCGCAGGCATAGTGCGAGCATGTTGGCTGGAAGCGGCAAGAATGAGGGGTAACCTCTGATACCGTCGCTTGATATAATTTAATTAACTTTAGCGCTAGCTGTTTCATCACTTCTTTGTAGTAATTGGGCTCGGGCTAGCAACATAGTTACTGTCTTTCCCAGTTGATGGTAGTCAGCAGCAACTGCCTCTCGACGAACAATAAAGACAATGTCCCATCCTGGCTTTACCAATTGCAACCTCGTTATCTCTCTAAGTAAACGCTTCAAACGATTGCGCTGTACCGCCTTACCCACCTTCTTAGTTACAGAAAAGCCATATCTACTCAAGTTCAACCCGTTAGGCAGCGTTTTCATCACTATTAAACTATCTATATATGTCCTCCCTTGCTGGTAAACTAGAACATACTGCGCTCGCTTAGTTAAAGCCCAAGGCCCCTTCATGAAAATGCAA
>Ga0116202_10000724_pt1 | contig 18713 bp, 14 predicted proteins | sample LakKivw325mmetaG_FD_94479 | JGI IMG/M metagenome (GOLD analysis project Ga0116202, IMG submission 94479) | Anoxic lake water microbial communities from Lake Kivu, Rwanda to study Microbial Dark Matter (Phase II) - Lake Kivu water 325m metaG | ecosystem: Environmental > Aquatic > Freshwater >...
CATTAATAGGTTCCTTATTCCTTACTTGGCACTTGTTTTTTCTAAAAATTAAATAAGAGCTGCTGCCCTAAAAATTAAAGTTTTAGGGTCTTTTTTAGGTTTTTAATATCGAAAATATGAACCCAATAAAAGTTAAAAATTTTGGCAAAGCCAAGGTCTTTCTTCCTTTGCCTTACTTATTGGAACTACCGAAGGATAGCTGGAGAAAATTTTGGGAAAGGGATTTAAAGGAATTATTTCAAGAGATTTCTCCAATCAGAGATTATACCGGAAAAGAGTTAGAACTCTGGTTTTTGGATTATAAATTAGACACGCCTAAATATAAAACCGATTGGGAAGCTAAAGAAAATAACGATTCTTACGAAGCTTCCTTAAGAGTCAAAACAAAGTTAGTCAATCTTAAGACCAAAGAGATTAAAGAACAAGAGGTTTTTCTCTGCGATTTCCCCTTAATGACCGAGAGGGGAACTTTTATTGTCAATGGGGTAGAAAGAGTGGCTATTTCTCAATTGATTCGCTCGCCTGGGGCGTTTTTTACTGCCCAAAAAATCCGAGGAAAAGATTATTTCGGGGCAAAAATTATTCCCAATCGAGGAGCCTGGTTAGAATTTGAGACCGACCCCTCGGGCTTTATTGGGGTAAAAATTGACCGCAAAAGAAAAGTGGCGGCGACAACTTTATTAAGAGCTTTTGGCATCGTCAATGAACAGGATATCAAAGAAAAATTCCAGGATGTAAATCGAGGTGAAATAAATTATATTGAGGAAACTTTAAAACGCGATACAACTCATAATCAAGCTGAAGCCTTGGTTGAGATTTATAGCCGACTAAGACCGGGCGACCTTGCCACGCCAGACACTGCCCGGGAATTAATCGAAAACATGTTCTTTAACTTTGGAAGATATGATTTGTCAAAGGTAGGGAGATGGAGGATGGGGCAGAGGCTGCCAGAGTTAAAGCTCAAAGCTAGGGAAAAAGTTAAAATCGGGAATAATCTCGAGGAGGAGATTAAAACTCAGGATAGGGTTTTAAGGGTAGAGGATGTGATTGCCGTATTAAGAGAAATTATCAGGTTAAATAACGACCCGAATGGAAAACCCGATCAGATTGACCATTTAGGTAATCGGAGAGCCAGAACCCTGGCTGAACTTTTACAAAATAGATTAAGGGTGGGTTTGATGAGAATGGAAAGAATAATCAAAGACCGAATGTCCACTCTTGATATTTACACCTTAACTCCGATTCAACTTATTAATCCCAGGCCGGTGATGGCAGTAGTAAAAGAATTTTTCACTTCGTCCCAAATGTCCCAATTTATGGATAATGAGAACCCTCTGGCTGAATTAGAACATAAAAGAAGATTGTCAGCTACTGGACCGGGCGGATTAACCAGGGAAAGGGCAGGTTTTGAAGTCAGAGATGTTCAGCCTTCTCATTATGGCCGGATTTGTCCAATTCAAACTCCGGAAGGACCCAACATCGGATTGGTCAGCCACCTGGCTTCTTTTGCCCGAATTAACCCTTATGGTTTTTTAGAAACTCCTTATTTCAAGGTTGAAAAAGGTAGAGTGACATCGGAAATCCAATACCTCAATGCTTATGAAGAAGAAAGATATAACATTGCCTCGGGTAATGTTCCAATTGACGAAAAAAGAAACATTATCCCTCGAGAAGTCGAAGCCCGGATTAAGGGTGAGCCCGGGGTGGCGGACAGGAATGAAATTGATTTTATTGACATCTCACCGGAACAATCCATATCGGTTGCCACCTCTTTAATTCCTTTTTTACAAAATGACGATGCCAACCGTGCCTTAATGGGTTCAAATATGCAACGTCAGTCAGTACCCCTTATTAAACCCGAACCACCTTTGGTAATGACCGGAGTCGAAGAGAGATTAGCCAGAGATTCAGGTCAGGAAGTCATAGCCGAGGAAGATGGAAAAGTTATAGAGGTTGATGCTAACCATATTAAGATAAAAACAAAAAACGAAAAACCAAAAACTTACGAACTGAGAACCTTCGTTCGGACTAATCAATATACCTGTTTTCATCAGAAGCCTTTAGTTAAAAAGGGAAAAATTGTTAAAAAAGGAGAGATTTTGGCTGACGGTGGAGCGATTTCCCAAGGATATTTAAGTTTGGGTCGAAATATTTTAGTCGCCTTCATTCCCTGGCGGGGAGGGAATTTTGAAGACGCCATTTTGATTTCCGAAAGATTGGTCAAGGATGACGTTTATACTTCAATCTATACTGAGAATTTTGTTTGCGATGTCAGAGAAACAAAGTTGGGACCGGAATTAACCACCTATGACATTCCCAATGTCTCGGAGGAAAAATTAAAAGACCTCGATGAGGAGGGGATTGTTAGAATCGGAGCCGAAGTGGGACCTAATGATATTTTAGTTGGAAAGATTTCGCCAAAAGGCGAAACGGATTTAACTGCCGAAGAAAGATTACTCAGGGCGATTTTTGGTGAAAAAGCCAGAGATGTTAAAGACACTTCATTATTAATGGAACACGGCAAGCGGGGGAGGGTGGTGGGAGTGAAAGTTTTTTCCCGCGAGTCCGGTCACAAATTAGAGCCGGGAGTGATAAAAAGAATTGAGGTTGAAGTAGCCAAAGTCAGAAAAATCCAGGCCGGAGATAAATTATCTGGTCGTCACGGAAATAAAGGAGTGATTTCGAAAGTGTTACCAGTGGAAGAAATGCCGTTTATGGAAGACGGAACTCCGGTTGATGTAATTTTGGATCCTTTGAGCATCGCCTCAAGAATGAACCTGGGTCAGGTTCTGGAGACCCATTTGGGCTGGGCAGCAAAACACCTCGGCTATCATGCCATTTCCCCGGCCCTATCCGGAGCAGTTGAAAAAGATATTAAAGAGGAATTAAAAAAAGCCGGACTTCCCGAAGATGGAAAAGTGCGATTATGTGACGGGAGAACTGGCCTTCCTTTTCCAGAAAAGATTACCGTAGGTTACATTTACATGATGAAGCTGATTCATATGGTCGAAGATAAAATTCATATGAGGTCGATTGGACCTTATTCCCTGATTACCCAGCAGCCTTTGGGAGGGAAGGCTCAATTTGGAGGTCAGAGATTTGGAGAAATGGAGGTCTGGGCTTTGGAAAGTTATGGAGCAGCTCATACCCTGCAAGAAATGTTAACCATTAAATCTGACGATGTCCCGGGAAGAGCAGCCACTTATGAAGCAATATTGAAAGGAGAGGAAATTAAACCGCCAAACATTCCCGCCTCCTTTAATCTACTGGTTTCAGAATTAAAATCTTTGGGATTAAGCGTGGAAGTAAAAGAAAAACCCAAAGAAGACCAATCCTAATATCCGAATTCATCCGAATTCTCCGAATAATAATATGGCAAATTTAATTCTTAAAGAACTTTCTTACAGGATTGTTGGACTTTTATACAAAGTTCATCGGCAACTTGGGAGATATTGTAGGGAAAAGCAATATGGCGATCTTTTTGAGAAATTATTAGAGAAAGAAGATATAACATTTGAAAGAGAATATCCAATAGAATTAGTGGATAAAAAATCAAATTTTGTTGACTTCTATATTAATGATTGCTTATTAGTTGAGTTAAAATCTAAACTATTTATTACAAAAGAAGACTATTATCAAATGCGAAGGTATTTAGAGACAATTAAAAAAGAATTGGGATTAATTGTTAATTTTCGTAATAAGTATCTTAAACCAAAAAGAGTTTTGAATTCAAAAATGAAACATTCGGGGCATTCGAATACATTCGTAAATTAGGATTATATTTATATGAGGGTAGAAGATTTAGAATCAATAAGAATAAAATTGGCCTCCCCTGAGGATATTTTGTCATGGTCGCATGGCGAAGTTCAAAAGCCAGAAACCATTAACTACCGAACTCAAAGAGCAGAAAAAGACGGTCTTTTTTGCGAAAAAATTTTTGGGCCGGAAAGGGACTATCAATGCTATTGTGGTAAATATCGCGGGATAAAGTATAAGGGCGTAATTTGTGATAGATGCGGGGTGGAAATAACAAAATCTCAGGTTCGACGAGAAAGGATGGGCCATATAAAATTAGCCACTCCCTGTTCTCACATTTGGTTTTTGCGGGGAGTGCCCTCGAGAATAGGAATAATTTTAGATACTCCAATGCAGCAATTGGAAAGGATAATTTATTTCGCGGCCTATATTGTTACCAAAGTAAATGAAGAGGCAAAAAGAAAAGTTTTGGAAGAGATTGAAAAAGAATACAAACAAAAGTCTAAGACCCAAAGCACAAAACAAAAAACTAAAACAAAAAGTGTAAAAACTGAAAAAATAAAAGCGACCGAGTTGAAGGCGGCGAGAGATAAGGCGAGGGAAGAGGTGTTATCTTTGAAATCGCTAAGAATTTTATCAGAAGTTGAATATCACGATTTATCTTTGAAATACGGTCAGGTATTTGAAGCCGGAACGGGAGCCGAAACCCTACGAAAGATTTTTGAAAAGATTGATTTGAAAAAAGAGATTTCAAATTTAGAAAAAGAGTTGGAAAAAGCCAGCCCCCAAAATCGAAAAAGAATTTTGCAAAGATTGAGAATTTTCCAGGGAATGGAGAGAGCGAAGATTAGGCCGGAATGGATGTTTTTAACAGTTTTGCCGGTTTTACCTCCTGATTTGCGGCCAATGGTTCAATTGGATGGAGGAAGATATGCCTCCTCCGATTTAAATGATTTATATCGAAGGGTAATTAACAGAAACAATCGCCTAAAATACTTACTGGAAATTAACGCTCCCGAAGTAATTGTCAGAAATGAAAAAAGAATGTTGCAAGAGGCAGTTGATGCCCTGATTGATAACGGAATGAGGAAGGGAACAATGACTCAGGCCACTACTGGCGGCAGACGACTCTTGAAATCCCTGGCTGATATGCTTAGAGGAAAACAAGGCAGATTTCGCCAAAACCTTCTGGGGAAACGAGTTGATTATTCTGGCAGGTCAGTGATTGTAGTTGGCCCTCAGTTGAAATTGAACCAATGCGGGTTACCAAAGAAAATGGCTCTGGAACTCTTCAAACCATTTGTTATTGGAAAAATCTTGGAAAAAGAACTGGCCTATAATGTCAGAGGAGCGGCCAGATTAATTGAAGAGGAGACCGATGAGGTTTGGGCGATTTTAGAAGAGGTAGTCAAAGATAAATTGGTCTTATTAAATCGAGCTCCAACCTTGCATCGATTAGGGATTCAGGCCTTCTATCCGGTTTTAATCGAAGGAGAAACAATTCAAATTCACCCCTTCGTTTGTAAGGCTTTTAACGCTGATTTTGATGGAGACCAAATGGCAGTCCATCTTCCGCTTTCTAACGAGGCCCAAAAAGAAAGTAAAGAAAGAATGTTGACCAGCCTTAATTTATTGAAACCAGCCACCGGTACCCCTATTGTTACTCTTTATCAAGATATTGTTCTGGGTTGCTATTGGTTAACTCGAATCGAAAATGGTTTAAAGGGTGAGGGAAAAATATTTAGTAATCCGGAAGAGTCGGAACTGGCTTATGAACTGGGGAATATTGATTTAAAAGCTAAAATAAAAGTTCGAATTAATAAAAATAAGGAGTTTATCGAAACGTCCTTAGGAAGAATCTTATTTAATAAAGCCCTGCCGGCTGATTTTCCTTTTCAAAATCAAGTAATAAAAGTGAGAGACCTCGAAAGTATGGTTGGGGAGATTATCCAGAATTCTTCTCCTGAAATTGCTGAGGAGACCCTAGACAAAATTAAAAATTTAGGATTTGAGTATTCTACACTTTCGGGAATTTCCTGGGGAATGGATGATTTAATCGTCCCTCCGGAGAAACCAAAAATTCTTGAAAGGGCTGAAAAAGAAGAAGAGTTAATAAAAGAGCACTTTCAGAAAGGTTTGCTTACCAAAGAAGAAAAGACGGCTAAAATTATTGAGATTTGGACCAGGGCAAAATCGGAAATTGAAAAATTGGTTCCCAAAACCTTACCGGCTTCCGGTCCTGTTGCCTCCATTGTTGAGGCTGGAGCCAGGGGCTCCTGGAGTCAGCCTGTTCAAATGGCAGGAATGAAGGGCTTGGTTATTAACCCGATGGGTCAAATTATTGAATTACCAGTAAAAAACTCTTATAAAGAAGGATTTAATGTTCTGGAATACTTCATTTCTACCCACGGAGCGAGAAAGGGAACGGCCGATACCGCCTTGAGAACTTCGGCCGCCGGATATCTAACTCGAAGGTTGGTCGATGTTAGCCATGAGGTAGTAATCACTAAAGAAGATTGCGGAGATAAAGAAGGAATTGAGACTTTCCGCCAGGATGCCGACGAAATCGGTCAGAGTTTTACTTTCAAAATTGTTGGCAGAATAGCAGCAGAGAAGGTAAAGGGTATAGTCAGAGAGGGGGAAATTATTGATTGGGAAAAGGCAAAAGCAATTGAAAAAGCAGGAATTGAGAAAGTAAGAGTTTATTCTCCCCTAAGTTGCAAAGCAATCAGAGGAATCTGTCAGAAATGCTATGGTTGGGATTTGGGGAGAGACCGGTTAATTCAAATGGGGGAGGCAGTGGGAACGGTGGCTGCTCAAGCCATTGGCGAGCCGGGGACCCAATTGACCTTAAAAACTTTTCATACCGGCGGAGTGGCCGGAGGCGGGGATATTACTTTTGGATTACCCAGAGTCCAGGAAGTTTTTGAAGTTCGACCGCCGGGCGGAAAAGCGGAAATTTCTCAAGTTGAAGGGAAAGTTTTGGAAGTGACGCCGGAAAGAATAATTAAAATTGAAGCAAAAAAAGGAAACCCTCGGCCAAAAACTACTATAGTGGAGTACAAAATTCCCGAAAGGGCAGCGATTTGGGTGAAACCGGGAGAAGAAATTGGGAAGGGCCAACCTCTTTGTGAAGGAAGTTTAGATTTAAAAGAACTGTTTAAATTAACCGGAAAAGAGAAAACCCAGCGCTACATTATTAAAGAAGTCCAGAAAATTTATGTTTCTCAGGGAGTGGGTATTCACGATAAACACATTGAAGTAATCTGTCGCCAAATGCTTTCCAGATTAAGAATCAAAGATTCTGGTGATTCTTCTTTTTCGGTTGGTGAAATTATTGAAAGGTCCAAATTTCTTGAAGAAAATGCTTCTTTAAAAAAAGCGGGCAAAAAACCAGCCAAAGGAGTTCCCCTTTTACTTGGAGTCTCGAGGGTGGCTTTAACCACCGATTCCTTTTTGTCAGCTGCTTCTTTTCAGGAAACGTCGCGAGTTTTAATTAAAGCAGCAATTTCAGGTAAAGAAGACAAATTGAGAGGATTAAAGGAGAATGTTATAATAGGTAAGCTGATACCTGCGGGCACCGGATTTCAAAAATAATATATCTTTCTCGGATGGCTAAAAAAAATAAAAAATTAAAAAAAATTGCCAAAGAAAAGAAACCACTAAGGATTTACCTGCCGGAAGAAGCGAAGAGATATATATTTGGGATAATTATAATTCTTTTGGCTATAATTTTAGCTTTAAGTTTTTTTGAGAAAGCCGGAATAGCAGGCAAAGCCATTTTTTCAACCCTAAACTATTTAATTGGAAAATCACTCTTTCTTCTGCCGCTGGTTTTGGTTTTGGGAAGTTTAGTATTTTTTTTCAGTCGCTATGAAAAATTTTTAGGCGGTGTTTTCTTAGCAATCATTCTTTTAATTCTGGGAGTTTCAGCAATTTTGGAATGCTTCAGTCCTGCCCAAAAACAAGGAGGTTATTTAGGTTATTTTATTTCTCTTCTCTTTTTAAAGCTTTTCGGTAATCTGGTGACCGAAATTATTTTTGCTTTCATGATTATTTGCGGCGGACTAATTTTCGGTTATTTATTAAAGCAACCGGCCGCCAGAGAGGAACCTCAGTTGGAAAAAGAGCCTACTTTTTTTCGAAAAGTTTTTGCTCCCAAATTCAAGGTCAAAGAAGTTACGCCTGAAATAAAGGAAGTTCCGGTTAAGGCGCCAGCTCCGGAATTAAAACTAAAGGAACTTCCTCCTTTAGCTGCTAAAGCCTTGGGAGCCGAATATCCCATCCCTCCCATCGATTTATTGGAGGAAGAGAAAGGTGCTCCTTTGGCTGGCGACGTCAGGACAAATTCAACAATCATTAAAAAAACTTTGGAAAATTTTGATATCCCAGTAGAGATGTCAGAAATAAATATTGGGCCCACCGTTACCCAATATACTCTCAAGCCGGCTGACGGGATAAAATTATCAAAAATTACCACTTTATCTAATGACCTTGCTCTGGTTTTGGCCAGTCATCCAATACGGATTGAGGCACCAATTCCTGGGAAATCTTTGGTCGGAATCGAAGTTCCAAACCGGCTTAGGACTCGAGTTAGATTAAGAAATCTAATTGCCAGCCCTCAGTTCCAAAATGCCCCATCCAATTTGACTTTCGCCTTAGGGAGGGACGTATCGGGTAACCCGATGTATGCCGATTTAGCTAAAATGCCTCATCTTTTAGTTGCCGGTTCCACCGGAACGGGAAAAACAATTTTTCTAAATAGCTTAATTATTTCACTTTTGTATCGCAACTCACCAGCAATTTTGCGCTTTATTTTAGTTGACCCAAAAAGGGTTGAGTTCCCGGTTTATAACGAATTACCCCACCTTCTCTGTCCGGTTATTCTCGAACCCCAGAGGACGGTCAATGCTCTTAAATGGTTAATTTTGGAAATGGATAAAAGATTCGATTTGTTGTCAGAAGCCAAGGCAAGGGATATCGCTTCTTACAACGAAATAGCTTCCAGGAATCAAGAGGGCCCAATGCCTTACATTGTTTTAGTCATTGATGAGTTAGCTGATTTAATGGCAGCCAGAGGCAAAGAAGTGGAGGCGGGCATTGTCAGATTAGCCCAGATGGCTAGAGCGGTCGGAATTCATTTGGTGGTAGCTACCCAAAGACCATCGGTTGAAGTGATTACCGGTTTAATTAAAGCCAACATTACCTCCCGAGTTACTTTTCAGGTCGCTTCTCAGGTTGATTCGAGAACGGTTTTAGATATGGCTGGAGCAGAAAAACTTTTAGGTCTGGGAGACCTTCTCTTTGTTTCGGCTGAAATTTCCAAACCGGTGAGAATCCAGGGCGTCTATGTTTCGGAGAAAGAAGTCAAAAAAGTGGTAAATTATATAAGGTCAAAAGCCACCGCCGGAAAGCCGCCGGCTCCCTACGAGACAGGCAAAATTGAAGAAGAAATTTTCAAGAATGCGCTGTCTGAAGACTTAGCCAAAGGGTTAGAAGCTCCAGAGACAGAAATTGAAAGTAATTATTTGGGCGAAGATCCCTTATACGAAGAGGCGAAGCGCTTGGTTATCGAAGCCAAAAAGGCGTCAGCCTCTTTTTTGCAACGGAGGCTACGGATTGGCTATGCCCGGGCAGCCAGATTGCTAGATATACTGGAAGAAAGGGGAGTGGTGGGTCCAGCCGATGGTGCCAAACCAAGAGAAGTCTATTTCAAAACCGATGAGGAAGGGGAGAAGAACTGGCAAAAAATCTAAAAATTTTATATTATTAAATTGATGGCAAAGAAAAAAGAAGAGAAAACTGAAAAGGGAGACCTTCAAGAAGCAGTCGATGAGATTAAGCAGCGATTTGGTGAAGGAGCGATAATGAAATTAAAAGAGGTGAGAGCGGTAGATGTTGACGTTATTCCCACTGGTTCCATTTCTTTGGATATGGCTTTAGGAGTAGGTGGAGTGCCACGGGGTAGGGTGATTGAAATTTTTGGGCCTGAGGGTTCTGGCAAAACCACCGTTTCTTTACATATTTTAGCTGAGGCCCAAAAACAGGGAGGAGTGGGAGCTTTCGTTGATGCCGAACATGCTTTGGATCCCGATTGGGCAAAGAGAATCGGGGTAGATATGGAAAACCTCTTGATTTCTCAACCAGACTCGGGAGAACAAGCCCTGCAGATTATTGAAACATTGGTTCGTTCGGGCGAAGTCGATGTTATTGTTGTTGATTCGGTGGCAGCCCTTGTTCCTCAGGCAGAAATTGCTGGAGAGATTGGAGAGTTTCAAATTGGTCTTCAAGCCCGTCTGATGTCGCAAGCCTTGCGAAAGCTTTCCGGAATTATTTCGAAAACAAAAACCGTTGTTATTTTTTTAAATCAAACCAGAATGAAAATTGGAATAATGTTTGGCAATCCGGAAACAACCCCGGGAGGATTGGCTCTAAAATTTTACGCCTCGGTCAGGATTGATTTAAGAAGAATAGCTCAGATAAAAAAAGGCGATGAGATTATCGGCAATAGAATCAAAGCCAAAATTGTCAAAAATAAAGTGGCCGCTCCCTTTAAGACTACCGAATTTGATATTTATTATGATGAAGGAATTTCGAAATTGGCCGACCTTTTGAATACCGGATTAAAATTAGAGATAATAAAAAAAGCCGGGAGCTGGCTTCAATACGGGGAAAGAAAGCTTGGTCAGGGATTGGAAGCTACCAAGACCTTTCTGAAAGAAAATCCCGAAATATCGAAAGCAATTGAGGAAGAAATAAAAAAAATTTGAGTATTATTTCCTAGTAAGTGCTAAAAACCCCAAATGCCTCGCTCTTTTGATGGCTTTAGCTACCATTTTTTGATGCCGGGAACAGAGGCCTGTTTTATTTTTGCCTCTAATTTTTCCCAGGCCGGAAATAAATCTCTTTAGATATTCGGCGTCTTTAAAATCAATCTCCTGTGTATTTCTCTGACAAAAATAGCAAGCCATAAAATTAGTTGATGAGTAATTAGTTAATGAGTAAATGAGAAAAAATCGTCACTCATGAACTCATCTACTCATAAACTCATCTGCTTAGAACGGTATATCTTTTACATCGATCTCGCCTTCGTTTTCCTCAATGACTGGGATTTCTTCTGCCGGCGGCGTTTCTTTTTCCGGTGCACCCTGAGGGTAAGCAACTTTTCCAGCTGATTTCGGCCCTAACTGCAAACTTTGAGCCACAATTTCAGTTCTTGAGCGCTGATTACCATTGGTACCTTGCCAGGTTCTTGTTTGCAATCTCCCTTCAATCATTGCCAAAGAACCTTTAGTTAAATATTGAGAAGCAATTTCGGCCAATCTGCCAAATAAGACAACGTTATGAAATTCTGTTTGCTGCTGCTTCTGGCCCGATTTATCTACAAAGTATCTGTCGGTGGCTAATCCAAAAGAACAGACTTGCTGACCCGAGGGTAAAGCTCTCACTTGGGGATCCCTGGTAAGCCGGCCAATTAAGAAAACTTTATTAAGGTTCATGATTATTCGCCTAAAATTTCCTCAAGTTTTTTCTCAAATTCCTTTAATTCGACCTTTGGTTTCGCTAATTTTTTCGGCTTGATTGTCACTTCCGGGACTTTCTTTCTCGCCAAAACTCGGGCGGGTTTACCTAAAATCAAGTAGCGAAGGATGTTTGACTCCAATTTTAATCTTTTATGAAGCAAATCCAATTTTTCCGGCGGCAGCTGAAAACTTAAAGTAGCTGAAAACGCAGAAGTTCTTCTCTTAATTGGATGAGCCAGGATTTTCTTAATTGCTCCCGATACCTCACCCAAAACCCCTCCAATTTCCTGGATTTGAGAAACAATTTTTTCTTGCAAAGCTTTTATTTCCTCTTCCGAGAAATCGGGTGATATTAAATAAGTTAGTTCGTAATTCTTCATATATCAAGCTTTATTCATTTTATATTAATAAATATATATGAAAGCGCAGATGGAAAAGAGGATTTATCCTCTTTGACTTTTACCTATATCTTAAATTCTGTCACGTCGCCATCCTGGACGATGTAATCTCGACCAACTATTTTTAACCAGCCCAGTTCCCGGGTCTTCACCCAGGAGCTGGCTTCTATTAATTTTTGCCAACTTATTACCTCGGCTCTAATAAATTTTTCTTTGAAATCAGAATGAACCACACCTCCGGCATCCGGAGCTTTCAGCCCTTTTTTTAAAGTCCAGGCTCTGGTCTCCCGGCCGCCGGCTACGGTATAGAAGGTAATTAAACCTAAAATATTGTAACAAGCTAGGATTAATTGGTCAAGCTGAGGTTTAAATCCCAAGTCAGCTGCCTCTTTTGGGGAAAGTTCCGAAATTTCCACCTCATCCTTTAAATTCATCTCTAAATGCTTAAAGTCTGACCTTAAACCCTTGCCTCCATCGGTATTTAAGAGATAGACAATTGGTTTCTGGGTTAAAAACTGATATTCCTTGATTTCCAATCTTTCTTCATCAGTCAAAGAAACCTCGGAAATTAAATTTCCCCGGGAAATCCAATCTTTAATTTTTTTCAATAACTCCATTTTTCTAATTGCTTGTTTGTCCTTAGATTTAGCCTCTTTTTCAGTTTTAGCCAACAGCCCTTCCAAAGTTTCCAAATCTTTCATCAGCAACTCAACCCTAACTATGGCGATGTCTCGCTCAGGCTCAACCGGGCCGGCAACGTGTTCCACATCGGAAGCTTCGAATCCCCTCACCACTTCCACTACGGCATCACAATTCCTAATTTGAGCCAAAAACTGGTTACCCAAACCCTCACCTTTATGAGAACCCTTAACTAAACCAGCAATATCAATGAATTCAATTATAGTAGGGGTTATTTTTTCTGGTTTAATAACTTCGGCAATTTTTTCTAATCTCTCATCGGGAACATGAACTATTCCGACATTGGGATGAATGGTGGTAAAAGGGTAGGGAGCAATATCAACCGGTATTTTTGTTAAGGCCTTAAATAAAGTAGACTTTCCCACATTGGGCAAACCCAAAATACCCACTGAAAAACTCATGTAGTTATGATATAATAAATTATTATGAAAATCAACACAGAAATTTTTCGAGCCTACGACATTCGAGGCATTTACCCCTCAACCATTAACGAAGAGGCCGCTTATTCTATTGGTCAAGCTTTTGTAAAATTTTTAAAAAAAAGAAAGCCAAAGATTGTGGTTGGTCGGGATGGCCGTCTTTCCACCCCAAAACTTTTTAGAGGATTAACCAGAGGAATTATAGAACAGGGAGGGAATGTGATTGATATTGGACTTTCAATTACCCCTATGCTTTATTTTGCCACAGCCCATTTTAAATTTGATGGAGGAATAAGTATAACTGCCTCTCATAATCCCCAGGAATATAACGGTTTTAAATTTGTCAGAGAAAAGGCAATCCCAATTAGTGAAAAAACTGGATTGAAAGAAATCAAAAAACTGACTAAGAAACTTGCCTCTTTCAGAGGCCCAGTTGCAACGAAACCCGGTAACATTGTAAAGAAGGAGGTTTTGAAAGAATATCTAAAATTTAATCTAAAAGATTTTGATTTGAAATTGATGAGACCTTTCAAAATTGTTATTGATACAGCCAACGCTGTGCCCGGCATTATTGTCCCAGAATTTTTGAAAAAAACAAATTGTAAAATTCATCACCTTTTTGCCAAATTAGATGGTTCTTTTCCAAATCATCTTCCCAGCCCTCACGAAGAAGAAAATTTAAGAGATCTCAAAAGAGAGGTTTTAGAAAAAAGAGCTGACTTGGGAATAGCTTTTGATGGCGATGGAGATAGAATTATTTTCGTTGATGAAAAAGGTAAAATGATTCCAGGAGATTTAATTACTGCTTTAATGGTTAATTTGATTCTAAAGGAAAATCCTGGCGAAAAGGTTTTGTGCGATGTTCGTTCCAGTAATATCGTTAGAGATATCGTCAAAGAGAATGGGGGAATTCCAGTTCTAGGCAGAATAGGCCACTCTTTTATAAAAGAAAAAATGAGAAAAGAAAATATTATTTTTCAAGGAGAACTAAATGGTCATTATTATTTAAGGTCACACTATTTTTGTGAGGCTCCCTTTTTTGTGATATTTAAAGTTCTGGAGGAAATGTCAAAAAGTGGGAAAAATATTTCGAAATTAGTTAAACCTTATAAAAAATATTTCCATTCAGGAGAAATAAACTTTAAAGTAAAAGATAAAAAAAAGGTTTTAAAGAGTTTGGAAAATAAACTTAAAGGCGGAAAAGTTTTAAAGATGGATGGGATACGTATTGATTTTCCAGATTGGTGGTTTAATGTTCGTCCCTCTCACACCGAGCCAGTTTTAAGACTGGTAGTAGAAGCCGAGACTAAAAAACTAATGGTTCAAAAGAAAAAGGAGCTAACCTCCTTAATCCTAGAAATTAAAAATTGATAATTAGAAATCGGAAAATTTTTTATATGATTCCCATTTTTTTCTTGACTTCTTGCATTGTGGATTGGGCGATGATTTGAGCTTGCTTTCTACCCCGTTCCAAAATTTCTTTGACATAAACTTCTCTGGAGAGAAGTTCTTTTCTTTTCCGGCGCAATGGTTCCAAAGAGTTAATGAGTAATTCGGCTAAAGATTTTTTAAATTTTTCATAACCCGAGCTTTTAAATTTTTTCTCTAATTCCTTGATTGATTTTTCAGAGAAAAGCGAGAATATGGTTAAGAGATTGGATATCCCCGGCTTCTTAATTGGGTCATAAATTATTGTTTTACCAGGATCGGTTATGGCAGCCATTATTTTCTTTTGAATAATTTCTGGTTCATCAAACAATTCAATACATCCTGACGGGTCGTCGGTTTTCGACATTTTTTTCTTTGGATTTTGCAAAGACATAATTTTCTCTCCAAATTTTGGCAGTAAAACTCTCGGCTCTTTAAAAACCTTCCCAAAATTTTTATTAAAGCGACGGGCAATTTCTCTGGTTAGTTCGACGTGTTGCTGTTGGTCCCGACCAACCGGAACCAAATCGGTAAGATATAACAAAATGTCAGCTGCCATCAAAAGGGGATAGTTCAGAAGTCCGGCATTAACATATTCTGGATGTTTTTTTGACTTCTCTTTAAACTGGGTCATTCTTTGAAGTTCGCCTATGGGGGTGATTGCTCCCAAAAGCCAAGCAAGTTCAGCATGTTCTTTTACTTGGGACTGAACAAAGAAGATACATTTTTCCGGGTCAAGACCGGAAGCTAAATAATCAGCGGCCAATTCAATAATATTTTTTTGTAACCCCTCAGCTTTATAAGGAGTGGTGATGGCATGTAAGTCAACAATGCAAAAAATACACTCAGCTTTTTCTTGGAGTTCAATCCATTGCCGGATGGCTCCTAAATAATTTCCAATATGTAATTCTCCTGTTGGCCTAATGCCACTAAAAACCCTCATATTTTTATACTTCAATAATTACGGGAAGAATCATTGGTCTTCGCTGGGTCTTAGAAAAGAGAAATTCTCCTAATTTATTCCTTATTTCATCTTTAATATAACTCCAGTTTACCGCTCCCCCCGTACCGGCTGCTCGATTAATTATCCCGATTACTTTTTTCCGTGTCTCTCTGAGTAATTCCTTTGATTCTCTGAGATAAACAAACCCCCTTGATATTATATCAGGAGAACCCTTCACCTGACCAGTCTTTCTATCAACCACCGCTACAATGACAAACATTCCATCTCGGGCTAACATCTGCCGATCCCTCAAGACCACTTCACCGACATCGCCAATTCCCAGGCCGTCAACCATGACATAATTTGAAGGCACAGTTTCTTTTTCAATATAGATTCTTTTTTGCGATAGGTTGATGATTTTTCCATTTTCGGCAATAACAATATTTTTTTCCGGGATGCCCGCTTCTTTAGCTAATTCTGAATGAGCCACTAACATTGAATACTGGCCGTGGATGGGTAAGAAAAATTTCGGTCTCATAATCTTTATCATTTCCTTTAGCTCCTCTTTCTGGGCATGGCCTCCGGCATGAATGTCCATCATTTTATAATGGAAAACTTTCACGCCCTGCCTTAAGATATCGTCTTTTAGCATCTGAACCGTTCTTTCATTTCCTGGAATAACCGATGAAGAAAGGATAACCGAATCTCCTTTTTTCAGGCGAATAAAAGGATGTTCTTTAATAGCAATCCTCATTAGAATAGCCGTTCCTTCTCCCTGAGCTCCGGTACACAAGACAGTGATTTTTGAATCGGGGTAATTTAAAACCTCTTTTCCATTAATTAAGGTGCCTTTTTTTGATTTGACATAACCTAAAATTTTTGAAATTTCAACATTGGTTTTCATTGAATAGCCTTCGAGGGAAACCTTCCTGCCGTATTTTTCTGATAAAGTTATAATCTGCTGTATTCTATTTATCAAAGAAGCAAAAGTAGCGGCAATAATTCTGCCCGGGGCTTTTTTAAAAATTTCATCTAAGTTTTTTTCAATAGTTTTTTCGGAGAGGGAATGGCCTTCTTCTTCAGCGCCGGTTGAATCGGAAAATAAAAGCAAGATTTTTCTTTTAGCTAAAAAATGCAGTTTTTGAAAGTCGGTTGGTAAATCGTTGACCGGATGAGGGTCAAATTTGAAATCGGAAGTATGTAAGATGTTGCCCACCGGAGTTTCAATCAACAGGCCTAAATTATCGGGAATATTATGGTTTTGGTGGAAAAATTCAATTTTAAAAGGACCCAGTTTAATTCTTGAGCCACTTTTAACTTCGGTGATAGCTAACCTGGGTAGGTTTGGAAAATCTTCCTGTCTTCTTAAAATTATCCCACGGGTCAATGGCGAAGCAAAGATTTCTAAATTTGGGCGCCAGATTTTTTCAATTAAATAGGGAATAGCGCCAATATGGTCGTAATGACCGTGAGTAAATAAAATGGCTAAAATATCTTTCTCCCTCCCTTTTAAATATTTAATATTGGGAACGATATAATCGATTCCTGGCATATCTTCTTCCGGCAAACGAAAACCCATATCGCAAATCAAAATCTTCCCTTGGTATTCCAAGAGCATCATATTTCGTCCCACCTCACCTAGACCGCCTAAAGGGATTATCCGTAGATTTTGTTGTTTAGTTTGTTTAGACATGCATTAAATTTCTAATTTTTAATTTCAAATTCTTAAACAATTTTTAATGATTAAATTTTTAAAACGTTAAAAAATCAGAATATTATTTTAAAATTAAAAATTGAGAATTAAAAATTCAAATGTTGGTGCGGACGGTGAGACTTGAACTCACAAGGGATTACTCCCATAGCGTTCTGAACGCTACGCGTATTCCAGTTCCGCCACGTCCGCAGTTATTGGGGTCCCCGAAATTTGCGAAGCAAATTTGGGGTGGAATGAGGACTTTTTCTACCGTATTTGTCTTCAATTCTTATTTCGTCGTGTTCTTTGAATTTTCCCATTGAAATTTCTAATATCTTTGAATTTTTTATCCCTTCAGCACGGTGTAAGAATTTTCTGGGAGTAAAATTATATCGCCCTTCAGTTAAAACTCTTTTTTTAAGAGATTTTAAATTTTTACCAATAGTGACGTTTATCTTTCCCGAAATTAAATACCAGAATTCTTCTCTCAGATTATGATACTGTAAAGATAAACTTTCTCCTTTTTTAAGGGAAAGGATTTTTACTGTACAAGGTTTGTTATCAATAAACTTAATAAACCCGCCCCAGGGTCGCTTAAAATCCTTCTCAACAATACCCGGAGATTTTTTCATTATTTATCGAGCCTCATCTTTAGTGAGGCGAAGATGGAGATGAACGAAGTTCATCGACTTTTAAATACTCCAGCTTTTTTAATGAGAGTTTTATTTTGAGATATCCAATTATAGAGCTTTTTTACACCTTCTTTCGGAGAAATTAATGGTTGCCAGCCAAAGTCTTTTTTGGCCTTTGAGACATCCGAAATATAAACTTTCTGGTCGCCCGGTCGCCAGGGACCGAATTTGTAATTGAATTTTTTACCAGCCAATTTCTCTAAAATTTCAAATAATTCCCAGATGGAAAGAGAAAAATTAGGACCGCCGCCAATGGTGTAGGCCTCGCCGCGGGTTTTTTTGATGTTTTTGAAAGTTAAATCAAAAGCTCTTAATAAGTCGTCAATATACAAAACATCTCTGACCTGCTTTCCGTTACCAAAAATAGTTACCGGTTTATCAAAGAGTAAGGCATTACAGAACCAGGCTAACCAGCCCTGTTCTTCTATACCGAATTGATGAGGGCCGTAAATTCCCGATTGCCTAAAGACCACTGTATTTAAACCGAAAATTCGAGAGTAGTCAAGAGTGTATTGGTCTCCGGCTAGCTTGCTGCAGCCATACGGTCCGCATCCCTCAAGCGGATATTCTTCTGAAATTCCTTTGATATTTTTAAAAACATATCTTTTTTTCTTTTCAATGACTGGGATATTATTTAGAGCCCCCATCACTTTATTAGTAGAACTATAAACTGCTACAGCTTTACTTTTTGTCTTTCTCATTGCTTCTAAAGTATTAAAAGTTCCCAGAGCATTGACTTCGAAATCGTAGCGAGGATTTTTTACCGAATCCACCATAGTTACCTGCGCAGCCAGAGCCAAAACCAAATCCGGTTTATATTTTTTAAAAGTTTCTAATAATTTTTTGTCGTTTCTGATGTCTCCTTTAACAAAAATAAAGTCTCCTCTTTGTTTTTTTAGCCATTTTAAATTTTCTTTAGCTCCCGCCCGGGATAAATTATCAAAAGAAATAACTTTACATCCTCTTTTTAAATAAAAATCAGCCACGTTGGTCCCAATGAAGCCGCAACCACCGGTAATTAAAACAGTTCTTGGCATATTTTTATATTTTGGAGATAAATTGTTTTAACCTCGGACCAAATTGAGGATGTTTTAAAGAGAGATAAAGATTTGATTTTAAATAAGCCAATTTATTTCCACACTCTAACCACCTTCCTTTAAAC
>Ga0116202_10000726_pt1 | contig 18695 bp, 19 predicted proteins | sample LakKivw325mmetaG_FD_94479 | JGI IMG/M metagenome (GOLD analysis project Ga0116202, IMG submission 94479) | Anoxic lake water microbial communities from Lake Kivu, Rwanda to study Microbial Dark Matter (Phase II) - Lake Kivu water 325m metaG | ecosystem: Environmental > Aquatic > Freshwater >...
AGCAGTGCGCAAGTAAAGGTGGGTCCGCCGTTGTCCTGGAGCGGGCCGAGCAGCGGGTTGGTATTAATCAGATCTGTAGGCTGGTCGAAACCACAGGTGTTCTCGCTATCAAGGTTATGGCCCAGTGAGTGAATCCCGGTGCCGAATCCAATATCGTACCCGTTATTGGTGACGCCGTCGCCGGCAACATTGTTAGCCACGATGGTATTTTTAAAATAACCGGTGCGCAAAGATCCGTTGGCAAAACCGCCACCATGGGAAGATGAACCGAGCGCGGAATTGTTAGCTATGGTTACGTTCAACAGGTGCATAGTGGCGTTTGTGCCATTAAATATGCCGCCTCCTAAGGCCATTCTCGGCTCTGGGGCCGCATCGGTGCCCAGGGGTAGGGCTCCCAAGGCCTGGTTTCCGCTGATAGTGCAGTTCGTCAGCGTCATAACTCCGGTATCCGGCATGAAACCAACTTCGTTATATATGCCGCCGCCGGAGAATAAAGCTTTGTTGCCGCTGACGGTGCACCGGTTCATGGTCAGCTGGCCATGGTTACATATACCTCCGCCGTCGAAAGCCGTATTATTTCTGATGGTACAATCATTGAGAGTTACGATATGGGTGTCATATATAAAAATTCCGCCGCCGCAATCAGATCCGTCGTCTATCAACTGTGGCAACCTCTGGATAGAAGGCAATTTAATTCCGGCATAAAGTACCTGCTCTGTACCGGGGTTCAGGGGTGTGAGCACTGCGTTACCATTCTGAATGGTGAAGCCGGAGATTACGTTTACCTCATCGGGTGCGCTGGATATGGTAATTACCGAGCCGCCAATCGCGATATTGGTAGCAATGGCCCCACCATCGATAATAGTGACCGGGGCACCGGCGCCAACCAGGTTGACCGCGAAGTTGATAGATAGATGCTCAAAGTACGTACCAGCCGCCACGTACACCGTCCCTTCATCACATACTACATCTATCCCCTGCTGGATGGTGGCGAAGGGTTGAGCTTGGGTGCCGGGATTGGCGTCGTCGCCGAACGGCGGCGGTGCCACGTAAACGCTGGATGGGCAGTTATTTGCCCCTGCAGAATTTGATAGTGAAAGCGGGATTGCAAGCGCCACTAACAAAAGAACTGCTACTACCAAGATGATTCGATTCGCCTTGACCATGATAGACCTCCTAAGCTGTATATTGCCGCTTTTCCACGCGGTAGTCCGTGATTGTCCTTAACGAATTATATCAGGATGCTTTAGCTTGTCAATGGGTAGCAGCGTGCCCGCCAGATATATAGGGACGAGAAAGGGGACACCATGCGTGTCCCCTTCCGGTTCATCCGTGGAGCTTTTTTCAGGCAGACCTTCGGTGAAGAATCAGTACCATGGCAACGGCTATGGCCAGGACAGCCATAATCAGGAAGGCAATCATGGTCCAGTTAACAGGCGGGTTGTTTGCGGTCTGTTTATCAGGTATGGTGAAGCTGCCGGTCTGGCCGCCAATATCGATGGAATAAGTGCCGGGCTCAGACCTGGATACGGTGAATTTTATCGGCTGGGAGGCCTGTGGGCCGACGCTGACCATCCTGGTCTGTTCCACCACGCCGTTAATCTTTAAAGCAACGCTCATATTCCCACCCTGGTCGCCGGTGTTGACTACGTTGGCGGAAATGGTTACGGGGCTGTTATTGGCTGCCTGCCGAGGGTTAACGCTAAGGTATTGAACCGACATCTGGGAAGCGTTAAGCGGGCGCGACATTGCCGGGGAAACCTTGAGTTCCGACGGCGCTCCGAACCAGACCGGGCCTCCCGGGTCGGATATGGTACCGTTAGCGGAATTGTCCCGGTCGCCCAAACTGCCATCGGTGATGGTTAACGTCAGCACGCTATCGCCGTCATTGCTTCCCAGCAGCGAGCTGCAATTTACCCAACCGCCGTTAAGGCACTTCCAGTACTGCGTGCCGGTGGGGACGTTTCCCGGCAATATGATGACGATAGTGGCTGTGGAGCCGGGAGTTATATCGGTTACGTTGAAGGAGAACAGACCGTAAGGGAAGTTAAAATTAGCGTTTGGTCCGCATCCAGTTTCCGATTCGCTCAGTGCAGTCAGGTCGGTTATGTATCCGTTAACGGTAGAAAAATACACGGTTCCTTGATTTGTCGCCGATGCTACGGAAGCCTGAGCCAGCTCATAGGCACCTCTATCGCAGTCTTCGCCCTGCGGTCGCGGAACGCCGCGTTGGTCCGTGTTCTCGGGGAAGAACTCATTTACTTTATTCTCTAAGGCACTAACCTCTCCGGGGCTGACGAGTCCCTGTGCCTGCGCCCCTAGAAAGAAGAAAAAGGTAAGCAAGCACGATTCGCTATCAATCGCCGGACTGCCGTGATGTAGAGCATGGGTGGGAGTAGGTCCGCCGTTGTCCTGAAGCGGACCAAGTACGGGATCAGTATTTACCAGGTCAGTTTCTTCATCGAAGCCGCAGCTATCCTCGCTGTCGAGGTTATATCCCCCCGAAATTATCTCCCCTTCCGCATTGTAACCATTGTTTCCGGTACCGGCCGTATTATTGGCTACGATCGTACCCCCAAAATAAGCTTCAATCGCATTATAGAATCCACCGCCATACGTATCGGGATTAACCGCTGTGTTGTGGGCTATCGTGCAGTCAAATACCAGCATCTCGCCATCGTTAAGGATGCCGGCTCCGACAGCGGGTACCTCCGTATTAGCGGGAATCGTGTTGCCGCTTACAGTGCATTCAAAAATAAATGCTATGCCTCCAATCTGGTTTTCCCGGACGCCGGTTCCATCAAACGGTATGGCGTTGAAGATGCCGGCGCCACCACCATAGGCGGTGTTGCCGCTGACTGTGCAGGCTCCCATGAACAGAATACCCGTATTACAGACGCCGCCGCCAACGTAGGCCTCGTTGTTCTTTATGACACATTGAAATATGTCGACCAAGCTGTCTTCAGCGATAAAAATGCCACCGCCTGCACCTATCACCGGGATTTGTTGCGGTGACTGCTGAGAAAACGGCAGGTTCATGCCGGCATACGGCAACTGATTGTTATTCGCGTCCGTAGTTACCGAGCCCAATCCGTTCTGGATGGTAAGCCCGGATATTATATATTCGTTTCCAGCGGCGGTGACGATTACCGTACCTAAACCACCACCATCGACAATGGTGGAACGAGCGTCGGCGCCTTCCAGCCAAACATCGCTTGTTATCATCAGGTTTTCCTTATAGGTGCCAGGTGCGATATGCACCGTGCCTTGCGACGCTACATGGTCGATGCCATACTGGATGGTGGCGAAGGGCTGGGCTTTCGTACCCGGATTGCTGTCACTGCCCAGCGGAGCGGGTGATACCCAGACGTCGGACTGAAGTGAATCGGCTCTAACAGTATTAACCAATGAAAAAGGTATTACCATTAATGTCAGTAAAATTATGGTTGTAAGCGCTATGAGTTTTCTTTTTGCTGCCATGACGGTGATTAATTCCTTTCTAGGATTTATTGCGCGCGCTAAAGGCGCGTGTGCAAAGGGACTTATGGCATTATAACAGCTAATGGACCTTTGTCAATGGGTTTGGCAGCCACTTTTAATAGGGGATAAAAAATATCCCCACTATAGAGATAATGGCGTGATGGTCTACTGGGCGGGTGGCATATCCTTAGCGATGCCGATTTGAAGAGGAAGGTCTGTTCTTGTCCGAACCGGTATTGGGTACAGTCTTGTTGTCCGTCTGAATGGTGGTCTGATTGGAGCTATCGCTTTGCTCTGACGTAGTCCGGGTGGCAGTCTTCTTCGATACTTTGTCGATGGTGTCCTGCCAGTTCGATTTATCTTGATGTGATGCCTTCTCCCGGGCGTCCTTTAAGGACTGCTCGACTGTGGATTTCTGGCGGTTCAGCCTGTCCCTCAACTCCTGGGCCTTGGAAGACTGAGTACTACCGGAGGTAGTTGTAGCCGGCTGCTCTTCAGTTACCGCCGGTTGCTCCTCGGTTACCGCGGTAGGCTGCTCCCCAGTACCTGTCGTTACAGCAGGAGTATCCGGTGGAGTGGTGTTTTCCGAGGTTACGGGAACAGCAGGCGGCGTGGCAGTTCCGGACTGAGTTGTATTCTCGGTAGCTGCATTTTCACCCGCCGTACCGTTATCGGTACTTGTAACTACAGGTGTGGGTACCTCGACAGGTGGAGTAACCACAGGCGTCGGTGTAACCGGCGTTGGCGTGGTCACCGGCGTGGCCACCGGGGGCCTGGTAACTATAGGCTCAGTCCCTTCTGTAGCTAAAATAGCCTGTACCGCCTTTTCGAACTGGTCGTCATATCTCTGGGCTGCCTTGGCCGCCTCCTGGGCATTGCCGGCATCAGCCATAGCCTGTAACTCGGCCGCCCTGATATTGGCGATGTCGGTTTCAAATTGAGCTTTACGGTCCGGCGATACGGCAAAGGCTCTCTGCACATCTTCGGTGAGCGGCTTTAACGCATAGAGAGGGTCCGTAGGCATGGCCTGTGACGATGCGGCCATGGTGCTTCCAACACCTAGCATGAGCACTATACCAGCACTGACAATCACAGCCCAGCCGTGCCGCAGCCACATGGAAGCTGCCTGGGTTTCCCTTCTAACCGGCTCCTGCTGCCGCTGCGGGTACTGCATGGCCGATTCGAAGCGCACCCTGGCCCAGTGCCTGAATTCCGGACGAGGCTGAATAAAGGACGCCCTGCGCCCGATATCAAAGGTCGTTCTGAGCAGAGGTTCCAACTGTGAACGGTACTGCGGGTAGCTCCGGAGGACGCTTTCGAGGCTTTCGCCGAAGCGTATCCGCTCGTAACATTCGTTGAATATATCGTCTAAATTTCTAGACATCAAATTTTCCGTAAAGAGCTTTCCTCAATGAAGCTGTGGCATTGAACTGTAACGCCTTGACCGTACCTTCACTTTTACCGAGCGTCTTGGCCACCTCCGCTATAGACAGCTGGCCGATAAAACGCAGGGTGGCAACATCTCGTTGCGCCTCCGGTAACTGTTCAAGTGCCAACTTCAATTGATATACCTCATAATCCCTTTCTGTCATCTGTATCGGGTCTTCCACGCTCCTGGCATAAGCTTCCTCGAGTGGGGCCCTTTTTTCTTTCGACTGCTTACGTACATGGTCAATTACCCTGTTATGAGCGATCTTGAATAACCAGGCCGCAAATGGCAGGTCTCGCCATTTATAGGTATTAATCGACTCCAGAGCTCTGATGAATACATCTTGTGTTAAATCCTCCGCCTGAGCCCGGTCTCGTACCTTGATAAAGATATATCGATGTATCCTATCAAAATTCTGGTTATATAGCTGCGTAAATGCCGCTTGATTACCATTTATCGCCTGCTGTACTAAATATTCTTCACTTAACACCAGGAGGACCTCTGACCTGGCGTCTATTATAGTAGAACGTAGCTGATAAGAAAAACGTTTAGATGACTACAGCTATGAAACCAGAATCTATGTTCTATCGCTCATTTAGAACACTCGATTGACAAGAGTGAAGCTTTCTGTGAAAATTCACCAGAAAGGGGGATTTGAGAATGCCTCATCTTAAGTTTGACAAAACCCAATGCGCTAGCTGTAAAGCCATGAGCTGTCTGGTCAAATGCCAGTATATGGATTACGATAAAGAGTCGGCTAGAAAAGAATGGCGGAAGGTAATCGCCGGCGAAGATTCTCCAATATTGAAGGCCTGCGTTACCTGCTATGCGTGTGAGGAATATTGTCCATTTGGCAATCACCCTCTATATTTAATTGTCGAGCGTCAGGAAGAGATGGGGATACTACCTCAATCCAGGCCCATCACCAAGCAGGCAATCAATATGACCACCGCACAGGGCAAATTTCTAGTGGGAAAACCCGGTCAAACAGCGTTATCTTTCTGCGCTATACCCAGATTGTATACCTTAGCCAGCGGAAAGCTATTTGAAGATATTCTCCCCTCGTGGATCTTGGGTACTGAGTTTTTCTGTCAGGCCATGTTCTTGCATTTTGCCAGGATGTCAGTGATAAAGGAAAACCTTCCCAAGGTAATAGACAATATCTGGAATCAGGGGATCAAAGAAGTCATATTTTTACATGACGAATGTTACGGTACCTTTACCAAGCTGGCCCCGGCTTATGGCATTGAGGTCCCGTTTAAATCGATTCACTACTTTGAGTATATGTATAACAGGCTAACAGAGCTCCGGAGTGACATAAAGCCGCTCAATATCAAAGCTGCGTATCATCGGAACTGCTCCGCCCGATTGTCGCCGGAAACAGACCACTTCGTTGACGATATATTCGAGCTCATTGGGGTTGAGAGAGTTAAACGGGAATATGACCATGAAAATGCGCTGTGTTGTGGGGGGCTTTTAATGACTTCAAAGGGTTACGATGCCGGACATGATGTACAAAAGAGGAACATTGACGATATGGTCAAACACGGAGCTGAATACTGCGTGTTCAACTGCCCCGCCTGCTGGGACCCTCTAGCTGAGAAAGTTGCCAGGCGGGGGATGAAACCGATACATATAATCGACCTGTGCAAACTGGCGATCGGTGAAAAACAGGTAGTGGAGGTGACAGTATGAACGATGTATTGGAAGCCCTCGTTAAGATAGTAGGCAAAGATTTCGCTTCGAACCACCACGAAGAGCGTTATTTCTATGGGCGCGACCCCGGTTTAATGACGCCTCATGAAGCTGATTACGTGGTAATGCCTAAGACGACCGAGGAAGTGCAGCAGATAGTGAAGCTGGCAAACAAGGAGAAGGTGTCGATAGTTCCCAAGGGAGCGGGACTGGCGTTGACCGGCCTTGTTATTCCACTTAGGGGCGGGATAGTGATGGATATGAAGAGGATGGACAAAATTATTGAAGTAAACGAGGGTGCCAGATATGTTGTCGTCGAGGGCGGCGTTTCCAATGGGGCGTTGAGAGACCATTTAAATAAGCACTATCCTGATTTGAGACACAGCGTTCCCGAAGCTCCTCCGATAACCACCATAGCCGCGAATGTTGTGATACATGGGCAGGGGCGGCTGACAAATCAATACGGTTTTAACTCAGATATGGTTAACGGTCTGGAGGTGGTTTTGCCTACAGGAGACGTCTGCAAAATCGGTTCTTGTTCGGTGGGGCCGTTCTGGTTTTCTAAAGGGCCTCCGCTGCCCGATTTATCAGGACTGTTTTTGGGCTGGCTCGGTACCACGGGTATCCTGACAAAGGTTGGTTTAAAACTTTATCCGAAAAAGAAAATGAAGGACCTGGAAATACTGGTAACAGACAAGGAAGACCTAATACCATACATCATATACAAGATAACCCATACGGAGATGGTAGAAGACCTGGCTATCTGGGCCCAGGAGCGGCCGCTAATGTTCAGAGGGAACTATCACATCAACATCTTCTTGACCGCAGACTCCGAAGACGAGCTCGAGATGAAGAGGAAGATGGTATATGATTCGGTTCAAGCGTATGTTGATAGCAGGGATGCAGGGTTTATGACCATCAATCTCGATATGAGACATGACTTCATGGACAACCCACAGAAAAGCATGACTGCTTTTGCCGATGTCAGAAAGGGAGGCGGTTTCGAATACGCCGGGCCGATTATTCCCATGGAGCTGTATCCGGAATGCGCCAGAAAAGTGGCAGAACTGGCCGTAAAATATAAAGTCGTGTACGGTGGCTCAGGCCGGGTTATTCACGGCGGCCACTGTATGATGTTCTCGTTTGCTTACACGTTCAATCGGGCGAACCAGGACGAGATGGGCAGAGCTCGAAAAGCTTTACATGAAGCGGCCGAGTTTGTAGCGGACAAGGGTGGGCTCCTGTGGAAACCAAACATAGATGAGCAGAAGATAATGATGGAGAGGATGGACCCGAACACGCTGGAGCTCATGATGAGTATAAAAAAACTCCTGGACCCTAACGGAATTATGAATCCGGGAAATTGGGAGGCGAGATAATGCAGCAACAGGACTATGCCAGCCAAATCCATAGATGTTTTAGATGCGGTTACTGCAAGTTCCCTACTGACTATTCTTCTTTGAATTGCCCGGCCTACAGAAGATTTAGATTTGATACTTATTCTACCGGTGGCAGGCTGTGGCTCATATACGGCTGGTTGAAGGGTGACGTTGAATGGTCGGAACGCCTCGCGGAAATCCTGTACACGTGTACCACCTGTAAGAACTGCACCGAACAGTGCCCAATGAAGTTCGCTCCCGATATCGTCGATTGGATAGTGGGAGCCAGGAGCGACATGGTAGAAAAAGGTAAGATACCGCCCAGGGTGGCCCGCTTCTTCGAGGCCGTTTACGGATACGGTAATCCTTACAAACTGCTCAGAGATGATAGAGCTGCCTGGGCCAACGGCACGAAGATATATGCTCCGGGCGACGAATATCTTTTATATGTGGGCTGCCTGGGCTCTTACGACGAGAACGGGCAGAGAATGGCCAGAAGCCTGGCTGATGTACTTAACGCAGCTGGGGTTTCCTTCGGTATACTGGGTAACGATGAGGAGTGCTGCGGCAACGAGGTCTACATGATGGGTGAAATGGGGCTGTTTCAAACTCTGGTTGAAAAAAATAACCAGAAATTTAAAGAGCACGGTGTAAAGAAGATAGTAACACTGTCTCCACACGCTTACAACGTTATGAAAAACCGCTACCCTTCACTGGGTGCCAGCTTCGAGGTGTATCACTATAGCCAACTTCTCGCTGATTTAATCAAAGAAAATAAGGTAAAGCTTTCTCCAAATAAGGCAAAGGTCACCTATCAGGACCCGTGTTTTCTGGGTCGGTATAACCAAATTTATGAGGAGCCGAGGAAGATATTGTGCAGCATACCCGGCCTTGAGCTGATGGAAATGGAAAAGAATAGAGCCGATGCCTTCTGCTGCGGTGGCGGCAGCGGCAACTTCATTATGGACTTGCTGGCAGGGGGGCAGGACAGCCCGGCGCGTATCAGGATCAGGGATGCCTATGCCACTGGTGCTGACACTTTGGCGGTTGCCTGTCCCAGCTGCCTGGCCATGTTCACCGATGCTGTAAAGAGTGAAGGCCTTGAGGACAAGCTGACGGTAAAGGATATCTCACAGATCGTGCTTGAATCTCTGCCGACGCGAAGGCATTAGCCTTTCATTTAGATATTTTGTTATTAAAGGAGATAAAGCAATGCTAAACTGGCTTGAACTGGGTACCGAGCTCGAGAACTCTTTAAGGCTTAGAACCAAGATAATAGCCTACCGCAGGCTGGAGAAGGCCGAGGCCCTGCATAACGTTAAGAATGTGGTCAGGCTCGAGCGCTTCTTCACCTTCTGCCAGGTGCCTTTTATGGTGCGCGTTAACGGCATCACAGTAGGCATCACACGCGAGGATAAGATACAGGACCGCTGCTCCAGGCTGTTCGGTCTCAAGCAGGCCAGCGAAAAAAGCATGAACGCCGAAGCGGCTATGCTGTCCAAGACCTGGTTCCGGTCGCCTGAAGACGCCCTGCAGCAGCAGAACGATTATTACCGGATTCCCATGGGTGGCGCCATCGTGCTGGCTCCCCTGACGAAGCAGAAATTTGAGCCGGAGGTTGTTCTTATGTACGGAAACCCGGCCCAGATAATGATGGTGCTTTGCGGCCTTCAGAAAGTAAAGTACGAGCGCTTCTCGTTCTCCTTTATCGGTGAAGGGGCCTGCACCGATTCGCTGGCGCAGTGCTATATCACCGGTAAGCCATCGGTTAGCATACCCTGTTATGGAGAGAGGTCTATGGGCGGGGTTTCCGATGATGAGATCACCATAGCCTTGCCGGTCGGCGAGTTGGAGAGAACGACAACGGGACTAAAGGAACTGGCCAAGATAGGCTTCAAATACCCGGTGAACTCTGTAGGTCCCTGGCTTGATCCCACTCCATTGCTTAGCGGCATATATAGTTAGGCATTAGAAGCCTTTGTTCAGTATGAAGATAACGAGGTCAGCCAGGCGGCAACTGTAGCCCCACTCGTTGTCATACCAGGCCAGCACCTTAACCATATTGCCGGCCAGAAGCATGGTGCTCAACGAATCGAATATGGAGCTGTGCTGGTTACCTTTGAAATCAACGCTGACCAGCGGCTCGTCGCAGTACTCCAGTATACCCTTCAGTTTGCCGTCGGCAGCAGTCTTGAAAGCTTTGTTTACCTGCTCGATAGTCACCGGCTTATCGAGGTCAGCCACAAAGTCGCAGAGAGAGACGGTAGGCGTTGGCACCCGGAACGCCACGCCGTCAAGCTTGCCCTGCATTTCCGGCAGCACCAGGCCCAAGGCTCTGGCAGCGCCCGTTGAGGTGGGAACGATGCTTACGGTGGCCGCTCTGGCACGTCTCAGGTCTTTGTGGTACATATCCTGAAGCCTTTGGTCGTTGGTATAGGAGTGAATGGTGGTCAGAAACCCTTTGCTTACGCCGAAATTATCGTTCAAAACCTTGACTACCGGGGCTATGCCGTTGGTGGTGCAGGAGGCATTAGATATCACGTTGTGCTTTTTGGGGTCGTACTTTTCATGATTCACACCGAGCACGATGGTTATATCTTCACCCTTGGCCGGTGCCGAAATAACGATTTTCTTGGCACCTCCCTGAAAATGGGCTGAGGCTTTAGAGGCATCGGTAAACAGGCCGGTAGACTCTATGACTAGGTCTACCCCAAAATCCTTCCAGGGAATCTTTCCGGGGTCACGCTCGGCGATAACTTTGGTTGGCTTGCCATCCACTACTATGGCATCGCCTTTGACCTCTACTTCGCCGGGGTACGCGCCGTAGTTGCTATCGTGTTTCAGCAAATGGGCATTGGTCCTGGAGTCTGTAAGGTCGTTGACAACCGCTACATCCAGCTTATCTCCGTAATGCTGGTTTATGACCCTAAAGGCCAGCCGGCCTATGCGACCGAATCCGTTGATACCGATTTTCTCTGGCATGTTATTCCTCCTCTATCATAATCTATGGAAAGAACCGCGGGATTTCCGCGCCGTCCTCAACCGAACCGCCTACCCTTTTATTATAACTTGGACTGCGTGCGCTGCCAATGCCCTAGACGGGCCGTGCAGGATTTGTCTGTTTAGCTGCCCTTCATGAAATAGTAAAGCAGCCGGCAAATAATGACAAACCAGTAGATGGTGGCACCGACGCAAATGGCGATGGCATTGTTTAGTCTCTTTCTATCAACAAGTGGCATGGTGAACCTCCTATCATTAGTCATCGTGATCGGCAATCGATCTTACGGTCTTCAACGTTTCCGGCTGTAATTAACAGTTACTCTGGTTAGTATACCTCCCCTGACGTTCCACTCGGCTACGATGTTCATTCTTTTCGGCTTAACGGCAGCAACCAGGTCGTCAAGTATCCGGTTAGTCGCCTCCTCAAAAAATGTCTCTACCATCCTGTAACTTGTCAGGTAGAACTTGAGTGATTTCAACTCGATTATTTTTTTATCCGGAACAAATTTTATGGTCAGCCGGGCATAGTCGGGCTGGCCCGGATTGAGTGGACACAGGGTTGTAAACTCTGAAGTGACGATTTCTTCTTCATATTCCGTATCTGGATTGGGGTTGGGCAAGGTGATGAGAAGCTCCGGCTGGGGAACATTTTTGTATTTCAGCTTCAGCGATTGAACCTTCCTTTTTATTTCTGAATCCATCCGGTTAAATCCTAAAACCTAAACTCTAAATACTAAACAATATCAAAATACTAATATCAAGAACTATTTTGTTTTTTCAACTATGGAACCAAAGATTTTCATGAGTTCTGTGGCTTCGTTGATTAACATTTGCTTCTTTTCTGTGTAGCTTTCACCGCTCGTTTCAATAAGGTTAAGCCAGTGCCTGCTTTCTTTACATTCTTTTCGACAAATTTTAACTCTTACCGCGAAGTCTTTTCTGCTTAATGATTCATTGGCTTCTATGCAGTTGGCACCTACGGAACCGGAAGCCCTGACAAGCTGCTTTATCAACTCTATTTTGCAAATAGTCTGTGGAAGTATCTTTGTGAATTCTATGACGTTTTTTGCAAATCCTAGGGTCCGTTCTTCCAAGTCATATTTGTTGGATTTTTTATTTTGGGTCATTTGAATTTATTTAGGATTTAGATATTAGTGTTTAGAGTTTTTTCGTTAGCTAGCCTCCTGCAAAGTAGAGGTCGACGTTCTCTTTAACTACTTTTTGTGCCTTGCCCTGGCCGAGCATCAGTTTAAGCTCGGCCAGCGTTTCCATTACCGCCAGCCTCTTATCGAAGGCCGATAGCTTATTGAACTGGATGGAGTCACCGGCCGGATTCCACGGTAGCTCGCCGGCTATCTGGTAAGCGCTCTTGGTATCGGACTCAATTATCCTGCTTACTTCCCGCTGTCGCTGGTCGTGATAATAATGTAGTTCTCCCAGCCTGAGCTTGAAGCCGCTGAAAACCGAACCGTGGCCGGGGAAGATAAAATTAATGTCCAGGCTGGCCAGCGCTTCTATGGATTTAAAGAAGTCGGCCAGCGGATTTTCTCCTGACTGCGGATGATAACCTATATGCGGAAATATATCGGGCAGCAGGTGGTCGCCGGAAAAGAACATCTTCCGCTTGGGCTCGTAGAAACAGATATGTCCCGTGGAATGTCCCGGCGTTAGTATAACCTTGAACTCCTGCGAGGCCACCGTTATTTTGTCGCCGTCCTTCAAAATGATATCCGGTTTAGCCACTCCTACAAATTCTTTTACCTCCAGAGACGATTCGGCCAGGGTGGTCGAATCGCTTTCCGGGACGCCGTTAGATGTTAGCAGCTGTTTGACCTGCTTCAATAATGCTTCGGTTCTGCCGTAACGGGTATCGATAAATTTGGACTCTATTTCGCCAAGAGCTACTTTAGCGCCGGACAGTTGTTTGAGTTTGTTCGCCAGCCCGAAATGATGGGGGTGCACATGAGTGGCTGCAATCACGGTAATGTCTTTGAATCCGAAGCCGCTGAACTTAAGAGCATCGCGCAGCGCGCCGAAAGCGTCAGGGGTATCTAAGCCGGTATCGATGAGCAGGTTGCCCTGGGTGCCTTCTACAAGGTAGATGTTCATGCTGTCGACCGCTCCGGGCACCGGCACCTTTATTTGATGAACGCCCTGGATTATTTCCATTTCCGGCCTCCTATATTGAGAGCGATTCCTTACCGGGGAACCGGGCGGATGTTCCCAGTTCCTCTTCTATTTTTAGCAGCCGATTATACTTGGCCACCCGCTCACTGCGGCAGGGTGCGCCGGTCTTTATCAGACCAGTGCTCATGGCTACAGCCAGGTCGGCGATGGTGGTATCCTCGGTCTCACCCGAGCGGTGGCTGATGACGGTAGACCAGCCTACCTCGTGGGCCCTCTTTACCACGGCCAGAGTTTCGCTCAACGTACCGATCTGGTTGGGTTTAATCAGAATGGCGTTGGATGCCTTCTCTTTTATACCCTTGTTTAAAAGATATATATTGGTGGTGTATATATCGTCTCCAACCAGCATAACCTTTTTACCCAACCGCGAGTTCATCGACACCCACCCTGACCAGTCGTCCTCGTCGAGTCCGTCCTCAATAATGACTATGGGATAGTTCGATACCCAGTCGGCGTAATAGGCGATCATTTCCTCGCTGGTGAGCTTCAGTCCTTCCCTGGCCAGGACGTATTTTCCGTCAATGAAAAAGCTGCTGGACGCCGGATCCAAAGCAATGAAGCAGTCCTTCCCGGCCTTGTAGCCTGCCAGGTCGATTGCCGCCATGATAAGCTCGACCGCCTGTTTATTAGATTCCAGGGATGGAGCGAAACCGCCCTCGTCGCCGACGTTGGTATTTAATCCCTTTACCTTAATCACTTTCTTAAGCGAATGATAAATTTCGGTGGCCATCTGGAGTGCCTGATTAAAACTCCCCGCTCCTGCCGGCACTACCATAAACTCCTGCAGGTCAGTGGAGTTTTCGGCGTGCTTGCCCCCGTTTAGAATATTGAGCAGCGGAAGCGGCAAAAGGCTGGCATTCTCGCCTCCAAGGTAGCGGTATAGAGGTAAACCCGCTGAAGCCGCCGCCGCCCTGGCTGTTGCCAGAGATACCGATAATATGGCGTTGGCCCCCAGGTTGGCCTTGTCGGTTGTGCCGTCGAGCCGGAGCATTTGTTCGTCTATGTCCTCTTGTGATGTGGCAACCATGCCCACCAGTGCCGGGGCAATTTTGTTATTGACGTTGGTGACGGCCTTGAGCACACCGAGCCCGCCGTAGCGGCACTTATCACCGTCCCGGAGCTCAACGGCTTCGTGCTTGCCGGTGCTGGCGCCCGAGGGGACCCCGGCTATGCCGGACGCCCCATCGGATAGTACCACCTCGGCCTCGATGGTAGGATTGCCGCGAGAATCGAGTATCTCGCGGGCTCTTATTTTCTTTATAGTCGCTTTAGTTGTTTTAGTCATGTCAGTCGGGTTTCCGTCCTTTCGCCAGTGAGATGGCCTTCTCCACAGCCTCGACGGCGTCATCGGCTTTGATAATCGACCTGTCCTCGTCGCCGTTTTTATATAGGGACCAGGTACGGAGTCCAACAACCGGGATGCCGCCCTTTAGTGCGAAACCGATCTCACTCAGCGTACCGTAGTCGCCGTCGATGGCTATCACTGCCCGGGCTGACCTCACCACCGCCAGGTTTCTGGCATGGCCGATGCCGGTGGCAATAGGTATCTGAACGTAAGGATTGGCATCTGTCGGATTTTCAGAGGGAAGAATGCCGATGGTTAGACCTGACTCTATGGCGGCTCCGCGGCAGGCGGATTCCATAACACCGCTTAGACCGCCGCAGACCAGAACGGCGCCCCGTTTCGCCAGCTCCCTGCCTACGGTCTCTGCCAGCGCCGCTTCCTGAGCAGTACATTTCCCCGCCGCCTATAACGGCGATGGTCAATTTCCTGTCTAAATTTGGTTTGGCCACGTTAAAAAGAGTATGCTTAGCTGCTTTTCAGCCATTATATCATTGGAGTCTGGCAGCGGCAAAGAGACGCGGTATATTAGAAGAAATTGCTAATGAACAAAACGTAGGTGTAAAATTTGCACTAGTCACGCAAAGTATATACATTAGCCAGGGAGACGAAATGTCCGCCAAAATTTCAAGTGATTACGACGTAGTAATAGTTGGCTGTGGTATAGCCGGGTCGCTGGTGGGGGCTCTATTATCCAACATGGAGCGTAAAAAGGTTCTTGTTCTGGAAGCTTCAACGCAGGTCGGTGGGCGCGCTACGTCGTTCCGAGGAGAAGCCATTAGAGACGCCAGCGAATTCAATAAGGCACTGGCATTATCTGCTCACTCCTGGATTAGTGATAAGACGGAGCCGGATTTGGCCACATTGATAAAGAAGAAAATGCTAAACGGATATGTGCTTGAAGCCGGAGGTAGGGGAGCCTGGTATACCAACCGCGGCCGTGTCAGCCGGGCCCTGGCACTGTTTAATAAGGCGTCGATTTTTTATTCCAACAGGGGTTTCGTGTGGTACGACCATGATTGGAAACCTTATATCGTGGGCAGGAAAGAGAGATACGGCTGGATGACCGATGAGGATTATGCGGAAATGGTCAAGGTGCATAAACATAAGTTCCAGGTACACAACATAACTGAAGCCGAACAGCTTGACCATGTGACCCTGAAAGATTGGGTGGAAGGTATAACCAAAAGCGAGCTGGCGCAGGAATTCCATTATGCCATGGGGACCTTCCAGACGATAATCAATGACCCGGCGCTAAATGCAGCCGGTGAGAACCTGAAAGTTTTTTTGCAGGTCCAAGATACCGGCGTGCATATAACCAACGGTTCCTGGGGATTCGCCGGCGCACCGGGGCACCGTTTTATTACCGAGGGATTTGCCGCTGCTGTTAAAGAGGTCGGTGGCGACATATTTACGGATGCCCGGGTCAAGGAGATTATGGTCAAGGACGGAAGGGCGGGCGGCGTAGTGGCTGAAATTGAGGGTAAGACCGTTGACATAAAAGCACCGGTAGTAGTCTTAGCCGTCCCGCCAAAGATGTTACTCAAAATAGTACCTGAGAACCTGCTGCCCCCGGATTTTGTAAAATTAACCAAAAACGTAATTCATACCTCAATGGTGGCGGCACAGTTCGGTATGACCCAACCGCTGAGTAACTTCTGCGAGCTTGAAGTGGACTCCAGGTCTTTTTACCATACCTCGGCCTTAATTCCGGAAAGTGAAGGACTATTCCGCGGTAATGTGCCACTCGATGTCGTGTCTATGTCCACCATGGCGCCGACAACTGCACCCGAAGGTAAGCACCTGGCAGGTATGGCCAGCAGTATCCTGGCGGAAGAAGCGCATGATAAAAAGAAAGTGGATATCGTGATCGACCGTATGTTGCAGTTTGCCGATACGGCGTTTCCGGGCTGGAGAAAATCGCTGGAGTTTATGTTCTTTACTGTGGGAGATACCTGCATACTATGGCGTCATCCGGAGGATGAATGGGTTGACGTAAAGTGCCCCACTGTAGAGGGCCTTTATTTTGCTGGCGATACGTACGGCAAGCGGCTTAACGAAGGGGGTATAGAGGGTGCGGCCCACTCTGCGTTCATTTGTGCCGGTGCTATAACCGGCAGGGACTATTTACAATTACTGCCACCGGTATTTCGTTAATCCGGTGCATTTGACATATGAATTGGAGGACAAAGTGAGAAAATTTAGCTATATAGCGCTGAGCATGGTTTTGCTTATAGGAGCGGTTCTTGCCGGATGCAGTTCAGCATCGTCTAACGCTGCGGTCGCCAAGGAGGGCGATAAGGTCCAGGTGAACTATACGTTGTCACTGGCTGACGGAACTGTTGTCCAATCGTCAGTTGGAGGAGAACCTTTTGAATTTACTCTCGGTTCTGGGCAGACGATTGAGGGATTCGACAAGGCCGTTGTCGGGATGAAAGTAGGCGAAAAGAAAACAATTACCATTCCGGCGGCTGAAGCGTACGGGCCCCACCTGGATGACATGGTAGTAGAGGTATCGAGGGACAGAATTAAGGTGGATGGCGAACTGGCTGTAGGACAGACGTTGACTTCCACAGGACCCAACGGCGAGCAATATCAATTTACGATTACCGCTATTTCCGATAACGGCACGGTTACACTGGATGGCAACCACCCGCTCGCCGGCAAGGACCTGACGTTCGAGATCGAACTGCTGAAAATAAACTAGCAGAATTTCCTGGCCTATAAAGAAATGGAATGCTGGACCTCGCGATAATACGAAGGGAGGACTTAAATGGCGGAAATAAAACACGCGGTCACGCACACGGGGTCAAGTCTTGCCGGAGCTCTCTGGTTTGCCGGCTGGTTGTTCACCATCGGTTATGCCAACCTGGTATGGTGGAAGATTATATTGGGGCTGGTGGTCTGGCCGTTCTACCTGGGGCAGGTCCTGGTCTAAGTAGCCTGATACCGGTATAAACTTTTTGACTGTACGTGATCACATAAAAAGTTAAGGCTATAGAGACGTGCCTATTTCTTTACTTTATTTTCCAGGCTTACAAGTATACGGGCGGCCAAGGAAATAATGAAGTAGAAATAGAAGACCATTCCCAGCAGTATCCAGGTTATAGGTGTGAAGCCAGCTATCTGTTTGTTCAGTGCGGCAGTGACAATTCCAACGATTACAAGCGAATCGCCGAATGAGCCGCATAGCCACAGCATCCACGGCTCGGTCAATATTTTGATCATTGCTGTCATATTAGTCCCCCCTGTATTGATCTAACTTATTATATTTTAAGCTTTGAGTCGTCAATTGAACTGGTTCATTGCAGCCGTAACACCGTTGGTTAATATTGTCTGTACGGCCCTGGCTACCTGAGCGATGGCCGCCTTGATTATATCGTCTTCCTTGGGAGTAAAGTCGCTCAGGACGTAGTCCACTATTTTGTCCTCGTCGGTTATTTGTGTCCCGTCTAGGGTTACGGGGCGGCCGATACCGATCTTTATCCGCGGAAAATCGTCGCTGTCCAGCGCCGAAATGATCGAGCCAATGCCCTTGTGGCCGCCGCCGCTGCCGCTGGGGCGGATGCGTATCTTGCCCAGTGGTAAATCGAGGTCGTCATGAATCACGACAAGGTCGCTTAGCGCCACGTTTTGCGTTCGTACCAGGCAGCCGACAGCCTCGCCGCTCTGGTTAACGAAGGTAGCCGGTTTAACCAGCATGACTTTGATTCCGTCAATTTTGTCTATACCTACCTGAGAATGGCACTGCCGCCTGCTGGTCCCGATAGAATGCAATTTGGCCAGGTAATCAATGGCTCGGAAACCGACGTTGTGGCGGTTACGAGCATATATTTTGCCCGGATTTCCCAGACCGATTATCAATTTCATTTCGCTTTATCTTCCGCCTGTTTAAGCAATTTCAGGAACTCGGCTTCGGTAAGAATCTTGGTGCCCAGTGACCGCGCCCGGGCCAGCTTTGAACCCGGGTCCTGGCCCACAACCAGGTAACTGGTTTTCCTGGTGACGTCCGGGCCGGCCTTGCCGCCAAGCTCCTTTATTTTAGCCTCGGCTTGCTCCCGTGAGAAAGTTACCAGCCTGCCGGTGATAACGAAATCGAGACCGGCCAGCGGCAAATCTCCTGTTTTCACCTTTTCCGCGGCCAGCTTAACGCCGGCGTTCTTTAGCTTGTCTATTATTTTGA
>Ga0116202_10000729_pt1 | contig 18622 bp, 14 predicted proteins | sample LakKivw325mmetaG_FD_94479 | JGI IMG/M metagenome (GOLD analysis project Ga0116202, IMG submission 94479) | Anoxic lake water microbial communities from Lake Kivu, Rwanda to study Microbial Dark Matter (Phase II) - Lake Kivu water 325m metaG | ecosystem: Environmental > Aquatic > Freshwater >...
GTATTCTCCTCGTGATGTAAAATGCAGAGCCGCCCCTTGCGCCTGTACAACCCAAGGGGTAGGCGCGCCGAGAGACGCCGGGGAACGGAGCACAAAGCATCCACCCCGACGAGCCTCTATTCGGGCGGCGATTGGGCGATTTCTTCTCGGGTTGAAGTAATGATGTCTTCGGGCAAAATCTCTAACGCTTCTGCGATGCGGAAAAGCGTTGGCAGCGTGGGGTTTTTCTTCCCGCACTCGATCTGGCTGATATAGGTGGTATGGTACCCGCTCTCCTGGGCAAGACGCTCTTGAGTAAACCCTCTCTCTTTACGCAATCTTTTCAGGACTTTTCCGAAAGCAACAGCAGGTTCCACGTGGGCCAACCCTTCCACAAGCTAACAAATGTGAAAGGATTGTAGCAACCCATTTGGATTGCATCCATAGACTATAGTATTAGTTTTGGGGTTTGGGGATCAAGTTTAGGTGTGGAAAGGAGTAGGCCTGGTCGAGCGCATCGGCTGGGATTATGTGCAACTGCTGAGGGGCGTTTCTGAAGTATTTGTCGCTTGATTTGACAATTATTGATAACATCTGCTATTATCAGATATTGCATGGGGAATGATTCTTCCCACAGGAAAGGTATTCTATGGCCGCAAACTCATCTGAAATCATGACAATTGGTGAAACTGCTGAGTACCTACGGATTTCTTTATCTTCTCTCTATAAATTGGCGCAAGATGGCAGAATACCCTGTCAAAAGGTAGGGCGACACTGGCGCTTTTTTAAGCCGGCGATTCAAGAATGGATTGCCCGGAGGGATTTATCATCCGTGCAAGCTACTAAATTACAGTTAGAAAATCTACCTGAAAAGGCAAACTAAATGCCACGTTCAATAAGACCTTCTACTTTGCAAAGTGTTGCCTGGGAAACAGGCTTAGATGCAGTCAAAGAAAGCATCAATTTCTCCACCTTTGAATCTTTTCGTACTTATTTGTTTGAAAATATGCGTCAAAACTCAGATGAGGTTAGAAAACGCTATGGCACGCTGATCTTACTTCGTTTGTTCCCGGAGAAAAGCCTCGATGGGATTAATCCCCGTGTCTGGCGTACATATCAGGATGAAAAAATACTGGTAGATATAGCTCGCTTGACGACACTTGAGGCAGAGCCAGTGATCGCGAAGTTCGTTGTAGAACAGATACTAGCTCTTCAACCTGGTGCACAGATAGATAATTCCATCATTAGGGATTTTATTAGCTCTGAGTATGGCACTTACAAGCACGATTCTTATAGGAGGTTACGGTCATCCTTAATTCGCATGGGTTTTCTATCCCCGGTTACAAATGGTGTGATCGTGCAACCGGTTCCATTGCCAAACGATGCCTTCCTGATCGCCTTGCATGCCAAACTTGCGCCAACCCCGCGTATTGTCCGGATATCTGATATCCTGGAGGCCACTTTCTGGAAGTTGATGGGGATTCGGGATGAGGCAACGGTTCGTTCTGTTCTTCGAGAAGCCGATGAAAAGGGTTTGATTGCCAAATACGCAATCGTGGATCAACTTGAACAGATCACTACCCGCTATTCGTTTGATGAGTATCTGGATGGGGCATTCCGCTTATGAAGCAAGATGAGTTTTTCGAATTCCTTAACCGGTTTGCAGTACAGCCTACCCCGGCGATTCTTAACAGGCATGTGTATCTTTGGATAGGTGAGGTGGATGACTTGCTTGCCAGAAGCCCAGTGGGCTTGGTAACGAAACTGGATCTCCATACACTTTGCCAAGCGTTACACAAAACACCCCTAGGCGATATAGCCGCCGGGAGAGAATTGTCCGATGCGATTGATGAGTGGATATCGAATAATTTTCCCACAGAGCGACAGCAAAATGTGCTGTTGGTGGTGGGGCTAGGTTTGCTTTATCGATATCATTTGCCGTTGAGAACTTATATCCGGCTAGCCAATGAAAACATTATGATCATTTTTGCTTTATCGGTATTAGATCTGAACTTTCGCCCTATTCAAGCGCTGCCAAATTATGTTCACCTTTCTCCGTATGCGATCCTAAAATATATCGCATTGGAAATTCCTGAAGAAGCTATTGTGAAGAAGGAGTGACCCTGATGCCTCGACTACCACTTAATGATTTGATCGTTCACAAAAAAACTCCTTTACTCACACTGGAGTTACACAATGCTGCCCTCGGGGCACCTGAAGAGACCGTCGAAACGTATATCTTCACAGATAATATCCGTCAGCATTTCGTGGAAGTGCTTGAAACTGTGGCTGTGGGAAGAGGCCAAGGATATTGGGTTGGGGCTGAATATGGCTCGGGCAAAACGCATTTCCTGGCTACTCTAACCGCCCTGCTCAGTGATTTTTCGGATGAGCTGTGGAGTAAGGTGGAAGACGATGAAATTCGCCGCTACCAAACGCGCTTGAAAGATCGCCGTCTATTCCCAGTAATCTTGTCCCTGCGTGGAGAAGCCAGCGCAGATACAGCCAATCCCCGATCATTGATGGATGTATTGCTTGAAAAGGGTTTCCGCCCTGCTTTGCGACGTGCTGGGTTGGAGAAAAAAGTTCGTTTGACGATGGCCCAGGATCTGATCCATTGGTACGATGAACGTTCAGCGGCAGATAAAGCTAGTATAGATGCCTATATACAGCAGAAAACAGGGAGTAGTGTATCTGAGTTAGTGGAAAATGACGATCAAGAAACTATTGCTCAAACTTTAACTGCCTACTTAGCGGAAAAGCAGGTGCAAGCGATCATTACCACAAGCGTCAAGGATAGGTTGGCTGGTATCTATCGCCAAATCATCGCTCAAGGATATGCGGGTGTTTTGATCATTATTGACGAATATGAAGGATGGGCCAATATCCATGTCAATAACCTGGAAGCACGCGCTAAGGATGAGGATCTGCTGGAAACCTTGGGGTATCTACTCTTCAAAGAACTTGGCCTTGTTGTTCACACGATCGTGGCTTCGCAAAGCGACCGACCAACAAAACTAAAAGGAGGGCAAGAAGGGGATCGCTTCATAAACTTGGCCTTACTGGCCTCAAAGGATGAACGCGACTACGACATCATCGCCTCACGCCGGGTGCGTGGGCTGAACCCTCAGCGTTATCCGGAAATCACAGATTATTATCGTTTCTATCAACAATCTTTTGAATTTGCTCGTCACCTAACTGAGTTTGAATTCAAAGAAACCTACCCGTTCCAGCCGCGCTGCTTCGAGATCGTGAGACGGATTACTTCTCGAGAACTGCCTACAACGAGATCTGGGATCTTTATTTTGTATCAAGCACTGCAAGATCAACAATTGCTTACCAGAGACACATTGATTCGCGTATGCGACTTAATGCAGAGTGCTCACCTTAAGGAATGTTTGAACACAACTACATATCGGTCTCATTACATAGCTTACAACAACGCGTTGCAGGCTTTGCCCTCGCTGGGTTTGTCAGATGACGATTTAGAATTGGCGAAGAATCTGTTGGCGACACTCTATCTATGGTACGAGGCCAACTTCGACCGATCTCATAAACCACTATCGGTAAAGGATCTAGCCGAGGCCACATTACTGGCCGACAATGTACTGAAAGCAGAAGACAGTGTTTTGTTGGTGCTCAATGATCTCAATGCCTTACCGCAAATTCAGGTTGAAGGGGAAACAGCGCGTTTTATTCCATCGGAAGACACAGTTTTACCTCCCAACATCTTCCGGGAATATGTGCGGAAAATTCAGCAAGGTGATCGTTATCCGGTTATCAGTATTTGGAATGATAGCCTTCTCTGGAAAACCATATTTACCAATACCAGGCCAGGTATGTTTGCCGATTTACAAATCGAGCGACCGGTAAACCGATCTTTTGATGTACATAACCTTCAGTATTCGGGAGAGATCATCCTGGCAACACGCTGGCAAGCGGAGTGGGGTATGCAGCTGACAGCAGACGATCAGCATTACCGGATCGTGATCATGGAGACCGATGTAGCTCAACGCGTGAGACCAGATGAGTTGCAGGATTCGCGGATTGCCGTGATATACCCGGCAGCATTGAGTGAGGATGCCACCCGCGCGGCTACGGAATACCTGGCCTGGACCCGAATGAATGATGAGTATATTAACCGCACTGGCAATGAGGCGGGAACCATCCAGGATTGGTTGGCAACACAAAAGGCCACCTATATCAACAACCTCTTACAAACGCAATTGGGCCTCTACCGTAATGGCACTGTCATTACACGAGATAACCTAGGGATTGCCACACGCGAAATCTTCGGCAAGGTTGGTTTCGATGGTCAGGTCAGTTTGCTTGTTGAGAAAATACTTTCAGCTTGCTACATGCAGCCGCTTTTCCAGTGGTCGTTACTACGTAGTACATTATCATCCTCCGAAGCAGGGAAGTTGTTCGAGGGCTACTTCGGTAAGTCTCCTGCACCAGCGCAAATCACTGCTACGAAGAACTATGGCGTGGGTTTAGGCCTCTCAACTGCTGATCAACCCAGTCAATTCGCCCCTCAGCAAAGCGCGGCTGCGTTAGAGAAAATCGCTGAGTTATTGGCTGCTGAAAGAGGTGGTGAACTTAAGATATACAAAGTTCTGGATGCCTTATCTAAGCCGCCATACGGTTTGCCTTATGTGGTGATTTTAATTTACCTGCTGGCTTTTGTGCGCCGTGGCAACCCACGCGTCGATATTAGCCTGAAGTTCAACCATAAGATTCGAACGCGTGATAATCGCCCGTTGCCTCAAAATCGCATCAACGCTGCTGCTATCACCGAGATCCAATGGAAACCAGATCTTTGGTCGTGGATGGATGCCATAGTTCCTGCTACAGGCCCCCACTGGAATGATGTGTTGGAGTATGGGCGCCTGATTGTGGATGACTTGCGGGCGACGGTCAACCAAAGCGAAATTGAGACGGAAAGCCAGCGCTTATTGGAGCGACTGGAACGTATTAGTAATGAACTTACACAGCACCAGAATTCTGTAGGGTCATTGCAGCGCACTTTGAATGTGGAACTCCCCCAGCAGTACCAAATGATTTTAACGAATTTGAAACACCTTCTGGAAGAACGGGGTAGTTATGAAGCCTTTTACTATAAGGCTGTTGAACTTTTTCAATCGCCAGACACACTCAAAGATGCCATGCAAACTTATGGACGGTTGAAGGAACTCTCCGGCTCGGCGGGTCAGATAGGGGAAGTACACCATTATCTCAACCAGGTAAGCCTTAAAGATAGTGACCGCGAGCTGAAAGCGCAGCGTATGGCGATCCTTACGCAAATCGATCTCGCTAGCCTGGCGGCTCAACCTCATTTATGGAATGGCATCTGGGCGAACTTCGAGGATTTCAAACGGCGCTATCGCAATGAGTATCAAAAATTTCATCGCGACACCAATGATGCTTTGGCGAAAATTCAGCAGAGCCTTGTCGATGTTCCTGGTCATTTGCATGCCCTGAACTTACTGAACGGAATTACTGAACTAGGCCCAGCGGTTGGTGAAGAATTGGCAAAACGGTATGCCGAGTTATGTCAGGGTTTGGAACCTTGCCCGGTGAGCGAGTACCTGCGGGTTACTGTGGATACCGCCCCAGAGTGTACCGAATGTCATCGCGAAATGACCTATAAGGCGCCAGTACACGATGTGGAGAATTTCATCCGCGATCTGAATCAGGCTTTGCTCGAACAACAACGCCGCTTGGCCAGCGAGACGATCCGACGGGTACTCGAACGTGGCCAAGGAGATGCCCTGGGTCAATTCTTGCAGGTGATCCAGGCCGCCAACCTGACTGCCCTGGTCAATGTATTGGATGCCGACATTGTCAAGATCATCCGCAACTTGCTGCGCCAGGAGCAGATCGTTACCATTGAAAGCCCCGCGGTAGATTCTCTGCTGCGTAAGTATGGTTCATTAGAGGAAAAAGATATTCCTCAGGTAGTTGATGAATTCCGCGGATTGTTGCAGAAAGCCTTCGATGAGGCTCGAAAAAAGAACCCGGGCAAGAAAACTATCCGAATCAACTTGAAGTGATGAGCCTGCTATGGATTTTTTGAATTCACAAATGGATCTGGCCGAGTTCATCCGGCGTTTTGGCAAACCGTACGATCCGGCAACGGATGATTACCGCCGTCCCCCCTTTGCTTCACCGGTCAAGGCCGGCAAGGCCACAGCCATTTACAATGCCCATTCTTATCACACTAAAGTACCGCCGCAAGGTATTGAACCCTATATTTCGCACTACACAAACCCTGGTGACCTGGTGTTGGACCCCTTCTGTGGATCCGGAATGACAGGCGTGGCAGCCCTTTTAAAGGGGCGGCAGGTGATACTTAACGATCTTTCACCTGCGGCTACGCATATTGCTTATAACTATTGCACGCCTGTAGATGCCGATGCCCTTCGACGGGAATATGAGCGAATCAATAGTGCTATTAAAGATGAGTTTCAGTGGTTGTATGGTACTACATGTGATCGTTGTAATGGGCCAGCTACAATACACCTTATAATTTGGAGCGATGTTCTTGAGTGCAGCCGCTGTTCCGCCGAACTGGTTTTATGGGACATAGCTGTAGATCATGAATTGGGGCAAGTTAAGGACACCTTTATCTGCCCAGAATGTGGTAAGGAGCAGGCAAAGCTTGGATTGCGGTGGTTGCGATCCGAGCCAGTTATTACTCAATACGAATGTTTATCCTGTCATCCTCATCGATCTGAGCACCTCACGACAGATTTGGAAAAACATCGCATACTTGAAATAGAGAATGCCCCAATCCCTTATTGGTATCCAACAACTCCTTTTGATGAATCGTGGGAAATGTGGCGGGGTGTTCATCGCGATCATGGAATTGATAGTGTTGATAAGTTCTTTTCAAAAAGAAACCTTTGGGCTCTTGCTCGAATTTGGCAGGAGATTGGCCAGTCTCAAAATCAGAATTCGCTTTCAAAGCTACGTTTTGCATTTACTGGTATTTCAACTCGCCTTGTTTCCAAATTAACCGGTTACCAGTTTGGAAAACGCGGTAATGTGCCTGTTGCAGGCACTCTGTACATCGCATCATTTGTGGTGGAAAGAAATGTGTGGGGAGCATTCTCTGATCGCGTGGGGGAATTGATAAAGAATGCGGATAAATTTCCAAATGGGGAAATGATGACACGTATCGGAACAGCAAGTAGCATGCCGGAAATCCCAGATCAGTGTATTGATTACATTTTTTGTGATCCCCCATTTGGATCAAATATCTTCTACGCTGATTGTAATTTTATTTGGGAGGCATGGTTGGGTAATTTCACTGACCAAACCTGTGAAGCGGTTGTACACGTGAAACACAAGAATAAGAATATTTTGCCTGATTACGCCCGATTGATGACCGATGCCTTCAGAGAAATGTATCGGGTGCTCAAGCCCGGGCGATGGGCATCGGTGGTGTTTCATAACTCAGACGACCGCATCTGGCAAACTATCCTGGATGCCGTCGAAACTGCGGGTTTTGAGCTGGCTGAAGTAAATAGCTTTGATAAAGAGCAGCTCTCTTTCAAGGGCATCCGCGGCGCCAAGGGTCTAGAGAAAGTAACAAATACAGATATCGTTTTAAATTTGCGTAAACCCGGACCGCACCTTGCCCGGCAAGGAAATGGTGTAAATGTGGCCCGTAACGGTGAGGCCGAGGCTCGTATCGCTCAAAGGATTGCCGACTTCCTTACAGAAAACCCACCCCCCGAAAAACGCACCCTGCAGCACTTCTGGAATGTTGTGTTATACGATATGCTGAATGAAGGTGTGGTGGATATCTCGATGGAAAAAGTGGGGGCAATCTTACCGCATTATTTCAAGCAGGCTGACGGCCGCTGGTATCTGCGCGGCGAGACGGTAGCGGGAGGCAATGTTTTTGATCTAAAAAGCGATACCGGCGCTATTGCCTGGTTGACTGCTGTTCTGTCTTCGAAACCGCAGACAACAGGGGATTTAATCCCGAGTTGGCAATCGACTACGGCTACTTTCCAAGGTGCCGATGTTGAACCTGGTCGATTAGAACGGCTACTAGAGCAAAATTTTTGGTTGGATAAGCGTACCAATCGCTGGCGTATTCCAACTCCAACCGAGCGCGAGCAAATGAGCGCCGCCCAAGATATTTCTGCCCAGGCGCATCTGCGCACCATTCGCCGCTTCCTGGAAGGTGATGAAGACCACAAACCTAACACACGCGAACTGGCAGCCTGGATCCAGTTTACCTACAACCGGGGCGCCCATGCCGAGACCATTGCGCTTTATGATCACCTGGATGAGAGTCAACTGGAGCCGGAATATGCCCAATCCATTCGAAAGATGGTGCAAGTGAGCCGGCTAAAAGCTGGCAGGTAATATTATGTCGTATGTAGAACAGATACGGCAGAAAGCTTCACAAATGTCGGAAAGTTACTTACGTATAGCGGATTACGTAATGAACTCCTATATTGATGTCTCGTTCATGACTGCCAGCGACTTGGCCGCGGCCTTGAACCTGGATGCAGCCACAATTGTACGGTTTTCTCAACTGTTAGGTTACCAAGGTTACCCTCAGTTAAAAAAAGAAATTCAAAACCGTGTCAAGAATGAACTATCACAGAGTGTGACTAAGAAGAACCTGATAAGTTTAGTCGCGCGAGCGGAACCGTCTGCCTATGAAATTAAAATTCAGCAGAAACGCCATCAGATGTCGCAGGCTTTTCAAAGAGTGGCGACATATTTGGTTGATTCATTTTTAGATGCAGCATTTATGACCGCTGGTGAAATCGCAAAAACTTTAAAACTTGATACAGCAACCATTGTGCGATTTTCTCAGCTTCTTGGCTACACAGGTTTTCCTCCATTGCACAATGAGATTCGCGAGCGAGCTAAAAATTTTATTCTGCCGCGGATTGGTAATAGTGATGTCGAAAGGCTATCTTTTTATGATGATGAAATGGCTAAACGGGCAATTGCTGATAATGAGATAGTTGCCGAAACCACCTCGTTACAAAGTGTTCTTGCTCGACAGGTTGAAACTATACGGGCTTACCTTCAAGGGCGAGGCACTTCGCACCCCGATAGTGAAAAACTGTGTGACTGGGTCCAGTTTTGCTATATGTTTGGGTTGTATAAAGAAGGGAGAGATCTTCTCAGTTTTATAAGCCCGAGCGAAGTGCATCCTTGGTACTACGACCGCACAAAAAAACTGGCAAGATTGTGCGAATTAAAAGCATAGCGATCTTAATGCAATCATGCGAAGCAGGGTGTGGAAATGAGTGGTAAGAAACTTGGTCTTAAGTATAAGCTGCTATCCGTTATAAATAGCTTACCCGAAGGCCCGGTAGCGTTGGCTGTTGTTTTGAGCGAGTACGAGGCCAAGTATAAAAATGAAATGCCAGCATCTGATTTCGAGATCAATGCAAGCGGTAATGTTCGTTGGAAGCATTCTCTTCAAGGAGAGATAACAGAATGCCGTGATCGAGGTTTCTTGGTATCCCCAACACGTGGTTATTGGCAGATTACTGAAGATGGCCGCCAATGGTTAATGATGAATATGGCATCTTTCGATCATATGGATAATTTGCCTGATAAATCACCTGGACGGCAGGTAATTTCCGAGGGAAATCCACAAATAGATAATGGTATTCTGAGTGATTCCGAAGCTCACTGTTCGTTAGATGCTTTTGCTGACTTCTATGTTCCTCTAATGAAAACCCTGGATGGTTTACCCAACAGAACTGGGCAAAGTTATGCAGTGCTAACCAAGATAAAACATCAATATGGAAGTCAAATATCTCCTTACCAATTAGAAAAAGCGGATAATGGACGTGTGCGTTGGATCTATAACGTACGGATGTGTAGGCAGCATTTACTAAAAAGAGGTTTCATTGAATCGCCAGCCAAAGGAATCTGGCGTTTGTCAGATCAGGGGCACGAATGGCTAATGGCTCATCCGACAGCGACGCACTTGTCAGGTAATAAAAATTCTGTCACGCTTCAAGGAAGTTCCAGATCTGCTAGCAAGAAACAGAGAGACCTATCTCGTATAAGTGCGGATTTACAACTACTTGGTCAAGCGAAGATCACAATACTCCATCGCGAGATCGATAACATCCGCTCTTACCTTGACGGACGTAGTTCCATACAGCCCAGCGATGAAAAACTTTGTGACTGGGTGCAATTCTGCTATATCTTTGAAATGTACAACGAGGGGAATCAGTTGTTCTTGTTAGTTAGCAGTAATGAGGTACACCCGTGGTACTATGAGCGAACAAAAAAATTGGCTCGTTTATGTGCAATGCGAGCAAGTAGGGATTAATATGGGCAGTTGATGGGCATCATAAAGTGAGGCTTACTTGATCGAGACTTTTGGCGATTATTTTGTTCCGCTGATGAGAATCTTAGATGAGTTGCCTGATCGGACTGGTCGAAGCGGAGATGTGATCAGCCTTTTTGAGCAGGCTTATCATAACGAGATCGCTCCGAATCAATATACAGAAAACAATAGCGGAAATATACGCTGGGTGCATAACGTTCGCTGGAGCCGAGAAAAGCTTAAACTTCTTGGGTTCATAGATGCCCCCCAGACCGGCATATGGCGGCTAACCGAGGAAGGGCATTTGTGGTTAGATGAGCACCCTGGGGCCACGCACTTATCCACAGAGGAATCAAAACCCAAACGAAAGAATAAAACAACACCGTCGGTCGAGAAAGCAGCAGTTGCTGGATCGGATGTCGGATTTTTAGTCGATTTACAGAATCACCTTGCTGATGCCTTAAAGCCAATCATCGGTTCCATATTTTATGATTTCATTCAAAGATCCAATTATTTGCAGATTCGCTTGGCTGGTTTTTTAGGGTGCCATTATGAGTTCACCCTGCGGCGGGGTACCCATGAAATAGCCTTACATTTCGAGTCTAGCGCTAAACGAAGCCAGTCTCGCTTAAGAGGTTTTGAGCCCCACATCGCTGCGCTGGGCCAATCGTTAGGAATGCCTGTGCTCGCTGGATATTTCCAAAGCCGAGGCTGGACGCAGGTGCGCGTCGAGAAGCAAGCACAGCCCCTTACAAAGAAATTGGTAGCAGAACATACTGACCTGGTTGTGCAATTTGTAGCTGCGACTTTCCCGATCCTTCAGGAAATATATGCAACTGATCGAAGAACTCCCCATCGGTCTGCAAATAAGAACAAGCCGGTAAATATTTCCCCTGTACACAAGATTCTTGACCAGGAGATCGAAGCCATCCGAGCCTACCTCGAAGGTCGCAATTCATTCCAGGTCAGCGATGAGAAACTGTGCGACTGGGTGAATTTCTGCTATACATTTCGAATGTATGACGAAGGCAAGAATTTGTTCTCCTTGGTCAACGAGGCGGAGGTAAATCCATGGTACTTCGAACGCACTTCAAGAATTGCGAAAATTTGTGGGATGCGTAGCCGTCAAGCATAGATGGTCAAGGGCTCTTGTCTGGAGGATATATGACTGGCGCTGATAAGTTTGAGTATATGGCAGAATATACCCTGGCGCTCCTCCAGCTTCTGAATAGCGAAGGCCCGTTAGCGACACAGTCGGCGCTTTCGAGCTTTGAAAGGATGTACAAGGAACGAATCCCTGAAAGTATGTACGGAATAGTTGGGAAAGATGTCAAATGGGCAAATCGCGTGCGCTGGGAACGCTTGAGCCTTGGGAGATTACGCCTTGGTATTATGAACGCTCCCGCAAGTTGGCAAGGCTGTGTGCGATGAGGGCAAAGGGTTAATGGGAATGGCTAGAAAACCCGGGTTGGTTCTGTTTTCTGATCACTCGCGAAAAGATGTGCATGATATCTTCTCGCCGGATACTAAGTTTACTCAAAGCAGTGGCACTTGGGGATTACACGGAATTATAGAGATACCAGAGCATCCAGGTAGTTTCGTTTTCTTTGTTACGCTTGGGCAGCACCAGGCCGGGCATGCTTTTGACGAATGGATTACTGAAGAAGGTGTGATTTCCTGGCAATCCCAGCCCAGGCAATCATTAGAAGATCGTAGGATACAACAATTCATTCATCATGACGATGCAAAGAATACGATCTACCTTTTCCTGCGCACACAGCGAACTGCGGATTATACTTATTTCGGGAGACTTAAATACCTGGCGCATGATCCAAAGCGTGAGAAACCGGTATATATGTACTGGCAACTTTTAGATTGGCCAATACCTGCCGATGTTTTAAACAGGATCAATTTGAAGATACAACCCGCTAACATTTTTCAACAAGGGATACTTCAGGTAATGGAGCCATCTGCTAAATATAATCAAGGAAGTACAACGTTTGTATGGCGTGGTATGAAGTGGCAGGTCAATCAGCAGGCATTGCTTTCCCAAGTTCGAGATAGGATTGCCCGTGGCTTACCAGCAGAGGCTACGCGATATAAAGACTGGTTTATAGAAATAGATGGACAGCATATTTCCCCAAAGTGGTTGTTTCATTTGATTACAGGTGCAGGGTACAATGAATTTGACTCGCCAACAGCGCGTGGAAAATTGGCTGAAGTAGGGCTAGTGGCAAAACCTGATCAACAGGAGGGAGGCAATCTTGCCGAAGATGATGGAAAAAGGCTGGTGAATTGGGCAGAGTTAAACCCACGGGAACGCCAAGCAGCCTTACAGAGAATGACTGCTTGGATGTCGAGTGAATTCCCGCTGTATTTTGAGAAAGCACAATTTCGCCAAAAGAATAATGGTTTTTCCTTGGAAGTTCACTTCGATGGCACTAAGTTTTTTTACCTTATGAAGTTTGCGCCCACTTCTGTTGAGTACAGTCTGCTGTTCCCTGGAAAATCTCAAAAAGCGCTACAAATAGCAGATCAACTCAATGAGTATGCTTCTTCTCTTAGTGAAAAATTGGAGTATGTAGTGACAGTGGTGGTAAATTCCTGGGAGCCTCATGGGCGACTTGGTTTTGTTATGGAGAACTCATCGAATTGGGTGCAACTATCTCTTGCTAGTTATGCAGCTCTCTCTGGGCAACCAATTAACAATCCGAGAATGACGGAATCTAAGGAGAAATTTGGCTGTAATGCCTCTGAGCTGGTTTATGCCCAAAAACTTGTGGATTTCATCCGGGAAACCCACGAATTGGTTGCCAATGCGATGCAACCCCCGCCTCATAAAAAATCACCTCAAAAGGTTAAGAATATCCATCCGAGAAGTGTTCAAGCACTTAATGCGAAGATTGATCACATTCACCATTTATTGGCTGGGGAAGTGCCCATTCCAAGCGATGAAGTATTGTGCGATTGGGTGCATTTTTGCTATGATTTCGGTATGTACAAAGAGGGGCAGATACTGTTTGCGCTCGTTGCATCTGACCAAGTCAATCCCTGGTATTATGAACGAACAAAGAAACTGGCCCGTTTATGTTCGATAAAAGCAATAACAAAGGATTAGCATGGGTCCCAACAACCTTAATGATTATCTGATCGAAAGATTGGATCACTTGCCTGCGGCGGCTCGCCTTGTTTTGGTGTTAGATCCCGGCGGCAAATTAAACTTGTCAGATGAGTTTGCAAGCACTCAAGCAAACGCTACTAGCCACGCTTGGAAAGTCATACGTTACGACGGCAATGATTTGGCATTTCGTCGCCAATTCGATTCGGCGCAAGCCATGTTAGTTTGGGTAACAGGACCTAAGGTTCCAACTAGCCCAATCCAGATCGATCTGACTAGCTTAGTTGATGTTGCCCGGCGAGCTGACGATATCCTAGATGTCAGTTTATTGGGTGTTCTACATTCGCTGCTTCCTAACGAAACCTGGCCTGTTGAACCAATTACTGAGCTTGCAGAGGTGATAGCCCCCCATCTTGGGAGCTTTATCCAGTCTTATAAAAACCTAAAGCCTTATCTTGACGCAGGAGCGGCTGTAGGCACTGATTCGATACAGGCTCTTGTCTTGGCTTGTTTGCAACCAGGTATTCAGCCCATTGAGTTTTTGTTTCGTGTAGATTCCCCAGTTGAGCTATTGAAAAAGTATGTCACATTAGCATGGACGCTTGATTGGGACGAAGCAGGGATGAACCTGTTGCAAAAACAGGCTCGTGATGCCAGCCTTTTACCCCTAGGGGGGCTGGCAGACTGGTTTGAAATTGAGATTCATGGTTTGGCCCAGTTGATATACTTTTATCGCTCGTTCAGCTTAGCTAGGATCCCAAATATTATCAATCAGATACGTGGTTTAGGTTTATTGAATTTTGATCCAGAGTCTTTGGAAGCTGGACTGGGCCAAGTGATGGTTTTATGGGAGAAGGATTTATCTTGGCGTAATCGTCTGATAAAAAACGCAGAAGCTGATCTTGAAATAGAAATAATTCATCGGGCGACAAGTTTATTGAGTTCGAATTCAACCGAGCTAGCCAAGAATCTGAGCGTCGCTGAAACACCAGCATTGATGTATTCGCTTGCTGGGCGACTGGTGGATGCCGCTGCAAGGGAAGGTAAGCACCAAGAACTTCTGGAAACATGGGCAAAACATCGGCCAGTTGTGTTTGATCAACTAGATGAGAATACAACCGTTTATGCGCCACTTATCAAAGCACTGGGGCTTGCGCTGGATGAAGCGGCATTTATTCAAGGCTGTATAAGCCGCGAAATTGCAACCCCCTCAACATTAGACGGCTTGATGAGATGGTATGTGCAAGGGCATTATTATGATCTAGAGTATGCTCATGCTCGAGCAAGCATATCTTCTGCAAAGATAAAAGAAGAAAGCCTGCGCGGCCAAATGCAGACGATTCTAGGTAAACTACGAGAACAACTGCGCGAATATCTGGATAGGGCTGATCATGTTCTGGCAAACCAAATCCGGCAAAATTGGTATGCGTATAGTACCTCCCCGGATGTGTCCTCAAGCATTTTAAGGGACTTTGTCGAGAGACCAAGATTGACTCCAACAGATGCTGCTTGCTTGTGGCTGATCATTTTCGATGGTATGCGTTTTGACACCTGGGATGCGGTGGTTAAACCGCGTCTACAACAGGTGTTTGAGATCAAAAAAGAGAAAGTGTATTTGAGCCCATTGCCATCCTGGACAAGTATTGCCAGAACATCGATCACAGCAGGGCGAACGCCAGATTTATGGAGAGGGTATCACAACACTCATACATACAATCAGGCTTTATTGGCCGGAAGGTTTTTCGGACTTCCGGAGAACCAATATATGCAGAAGCTGCGCTTCTACAGTGGGATGGAAAGCGATCGAACGCATAGCCAGTTTGATCGCAATCGGCGCTGTCCTTACAATATCCTGATTTTTAATATTAGCGATGATGATTTACATAAGCAGCGAGACAACATTGGAGCCTTGAATGAGAACATTAAGTCGGCCACAGATCGCATAATGAATTTCTTGGATGGCCTGATCCAAAAAGATGATATAGTAATCGTGACATCAGATCATGGCTTCATGGAACTTGATCCGGGATATGCGATCGTGGTGAAGGAAAGCAACAAATGGCAACGTTATATCGATGGAAATGAGCATCCAGTTCATTTCCGTTTTATCCGATCTGATGATCCGGCGGAAAACCTTCCAGATGAACATGTGTTGGCCTTCGATTGGAAAATACCGAATGGGAAGTTCGCTGTGGCAATTGGAAGACATTGGTTCCAGCGTGAGGCATCGAGGAATACTGTGCGATATGATCACGGTGGGCTATCTTTTGCTGAGATGATCGTACCTGGTGCTGTAATGCAGCCTGTCCGTGAGAAAAAGGTTGATCTCCGATTCGAAGGCTTGCCGGACGAAATTCGAGTTGACGAAGGGCAGCCTATTGCAATCACGGCCAGTATTGTTAATCGCGGCAATCAGCCATGTGCGTTTGAGTTGTTATATGCTTTAGATACGGATCGTATACAGCAGAAGGTGGATGCTCAGATATCTCCAAATGGCAAGTACGATATTGCGTTGAGCTTGAAGCCGATTATGTTGGCCGATGACAGGAAAACCAGCCGACTTACCCTGATACTAAACTACGTTACAATCAAAGGCCAACCTCAAACTCGCCGTAAAGATATTGCTGTCGACATTGTCAAACGGACAGACGTGGTTCAAATCAGCCTGGGTGGTTTAGACGACCTGGATTTGTGATTGTAAGGAGACAACCCTGTGAGCGACCCTACAACAACAGCTCAGAATTTACAGCTTTCAGCTTTGGATGAGAAAACGGCCAGAATGCTTGGCGATCGTGTGGTGCTTAAACCATTAACCCGTTGGAATGAGGCGTATAAGGAGTTTCCTCGTTATGTGATGGAATATCTTTGCGCCAAATATGTAGATCCGATCAACCCTATTCCGGGCCAACAAAAAATAGATCAATTGCTGAAAGAGCATTACGTTGAAAGCGATGCAAAGGAATTGATCAAGAGCCGTATTAAGGAACGCAAAGAGTATATTTTGCTTGGTTCCCTGCAAGTTCGCCTAGATGCTGGTAAAGACCATTATTGGGCAGAAGTTCCCGCTTTGGGCGATAATTTTGTGCGTATCTCGGCGAAATTATTGCAGGATTATGGGGATATTCTCCTGACCGGCGGCGCCTGGGGCACTATGACGATTGAGTATGATGCTCGCTATGAAATCAGGGGACGTATCTATCCGTTTCTGATTCGCGAATTCAAACCATTCCAGATTACCCGCCTAGATTTGGATGACTATATTAACAAGCGCAATCTATTCACAACCGAAGAATGGATTGATTTATTGATCCAAACCATTGGATTCAATCCGGTGCGCTTTAGCCAGCGAGAGAAGTTGTTGATGCTTTTGCGCCTGGTGCCTTTTGTCGAAGCAAATACGAACCTGATTGAGTTGGGGCCTCGTGAAACTGGCAAAACATACACATACCGTAATACAAGCAGTAAGGCTTTTGTAATCAGCGGAGGCAAAGCCACACCGGCGACATTATTCTATAACATCGCGTCCAAGAAAATCGGCATCTTGGGGTATCGCGATGTTGTCTTTTTTGATGAGATTGCGGCGACAAGTTTTACTGACCCGGAAGCCACTATCAGTGTTTTGAAGGATTACATGCAAACAGGGCGTTTCAGCCGTGGGCCGCTGGAATTTTCAGCTCAGGCAAGCATCGTATTAGGCGGCAATATCGATACAAACATCTCCAAGCGTTCCCCGTCGGATCGGTACCGCCACTTGTTTGAGGTTTTACCCGTCGAACTTCAAGATACTGCTTTCCTTGACCGTATTCACTGTTTCCTTCCTGGCTGGGAACTGCCCAAAATCAAACCGGAAAATTACGCCCAGGGATATGGCTTCATTACGGATTATATGGCTGAAATATTCTCGCGGCTACGCCGTCGTAACTATCAGATGCATGTGAGCGCTTTTGTGGATTTTGGAGGCATTACGGGCCGCAATCAGGATGCCATCCGCAAGATCAGTGCAGGTTTGCTAAAGCTGATTTTCCCCAATCGAACCACTGATGATTTACAGGCGGAGGAACTTAAGCTCTGCCTTGATTTGGCTGTTGAGTCACGAGAGCGGGTTCTGGAGCAACTTTCAATTATGTCTCCTGGCGAGTTTACAAGCAGCAAGTTGGATGTGAACATTTAAAGCCAATGTAGACACGCGAACATATAAAACGGAGGATGCCGATCACCTGAGTGCAGTCACCAAGCAGTTCCATTCCTGCACAATCAACATCCTCTGAATTGTCCGGTCGGTATAACCGAAATTGCGCGCCGTGAATCAAAAAGCCCTGACGGTTAGCCAGGGCTTTTGAATTTACGCCAAACTGCTCAGCATACTGCCCAGCTTATCGGGCAGGGATTCACCGTTCGGGCAGTTGACCAGGCGGGTGAACAGCTTGTGCAGCTTTTCGAGATTCTCGTCTCCGAGATGAACGCCGATGGGGATGATCCCGGCCTGCTCGAGAGAGCGCAGGTGCGCCAGGGAGAGATCCCAATCGGAGATGGTGCGTGTGCGGAAGACCGGATCGCCGTCATGGGCGATCAGGAGCACCCGCAGGCGCTCGGGCCGGGTGCGCAGCTCGGCTTCCGCCTTGCGCAGGCCCCAGTCCAGGTATTCCTCGCTCGACCAGCCGGTGTAACCGGCGATGAACGCCTTGGCCGGCTCGTAGTTCTCCGCGGAGAGCGGGGCAACTTCGCCCACCGTCCGCGCCACCGTGATGCGGTCGTGCGGGACGGGCGTGCCACCCTCGAAGAAATCATCCTCGCCGAAGAAAGCGATGCCGGTAGGGATGCCCACCTGCACAGCGGCCAGGTAGATGATCATCAGGGCCTCGCGCACCGCCTGCTGGAAACGATCCATCGAGCCGGAGCGATCCACCAGCAGGTACAGCGCCAGGCTGCGGGCGGCTTGCCCGGTCTCCTGGCGCGCCAGGTGCGGCGTGTCGGGCGTGCGGATTTCTTGCCGGAAGGTGTAGCGGCCGCGGTACTCGTGCGGCGCCGGGCGCTGGTCGGGCCGGGGCTCTCTGAGCGCTTCGGCCAGGCGGGCAGCGTGCGTGTCACAATCCACCACCACTGCCGAAGATTGTAACCAATCCCCATATAGGCGTATTCGTTGATTGTGGTGATGTAGTCATCCGGCAAAATTGGCTCGGATCGGGTTAAATTGCGCAGAA
>Ga0116202_10000732_pt1 | contig 18595 bp, 22 predicted proteins | sample LakKivw325mmetaG_FD_94479 | JGI IMG/M metagenome (GOLD analysis project Ga0116202, IMG submission 94479) | Anoxic lake water microbial communities from Lake Kivu, Rwanda to study Microbial Dark Matter (Phase II) - Lake Kivu water 325m metaG | ecosystem: Environmental > Aquatic > Freshwater >...
GGTCGCCAAGTACACCCCAGAGTATGCGGAGACGATCACCGGGGTGCCCGCCAAGGACATCCGCGAGGCAGCGCACATCCTGGCGGCCAACCGGCCAGGCGCCCTGCTGTACGCCATGGGCATCACGCAGCACACGAAGGGACACCAGAATGTGCTGGACACGGCCAACCTGCAGATGCTGCTGGGCAATATGGGCGTGCCGGGTGGCGGCGTGAACCCCCTCCGCGGGCAGAACAACGTGCAGGGCGCCTGCGACATGGGCTGCCTGCCCAACTTTTACACCGCGTACCAGCGCGTGGCGGATGAGGCTGCCCGCACCAAGTTCGTCGAGGCCTGGGGCAGCGCAGCCTCGCTGCAGAATGGCCTCACCATCGTTGAGATGTTGAACGCGGCTGAAGCGGGCAAGGTCAAGGCCATGTTCGTCCTGGGCGAGAACCCCGTGATGACCGACCCGGATCAGACCCACACGCGCAAAGCTCTCGAACACCTCGACTTTCTGGTGGTGCAAGAGATTTTCATGAGCGAGACGGCAGAGCTGGCCGACGTGGTCCTGCCTGGCGTGTCCTTTGCCGAGAAGGAAGGCACGGTCACCAACACGGAGCGGCGCGTGCAGCGCATGCGCAAGGTCATCGAGCCATTCGCCAACGCTCGCCCGGACTGGCAGATCCTCTGCGACCTCGCGAAGCGCGTGGAGGCCCGCCTTGGTTTGGACAGGTCCAAGGGCAAGTTTGTCAGCTGGGACTATGCCAAGCCGCAGGAGATCATGACGGAGATCAACGCCCTGACGCCCAGCTACGGCGGAATCACCTACGAGCGCATCGAAAAAGGCGGTCTGCAATGGCCGTGCCCGAATGCCGAGCACCCCGGCACGCCCTTCCTGCACGCAGGCAAGTTCTCGCGCGGTCTGGGCAAGTTCAACGCCGTGGAGTGGCAGCCAGCCAAGGAACTGCCAGATGCAGAATACCCACTGGTTCTGACCACGGGCCGCGTGCTCTACCACTTCCATGGCGGCAACATGTCGCGCCGTTCGGCTGGCCTGGACGCCATCCATCCTGAGGGCAGAGTTGAGATCAACCCTGAGGATGCGAAGAAGCTGGGCGTAGCCGACGGCGACATGGTCAAGGTCACCTCGCGTCGCGGGCAGGTAGTTGCCAAGGCGGAGGTCGTCGACCGGCCAGACCCCGGCGTGGTCTTCATGACCTTCCACTTCAAGGAAGCCGCAGCGAACCTGCTGACCATCGTAGCCCTGGACCCTGTGGCCAAGATCCCCGAGTACAAGGTCTCGGCGGTTCGGGTCGAGAAGGCATAACCTGGCATCAGGAGCGAGGCGCTTCCGCCTCGCTCCTGATTTGTTACCCAGCGCATGCGTCGACAGCGACGTGCGCGCACTTGGCACGGTGGCCGATTGATGTACAATGCGGTGTAGTCTCGCGCACGATATGGCCCGTATCTGAACGCTCGTGACGAAGGAGGTGGACTGCTTAGACGACCGTAGAGAGGCACGTGAAGCGGGGTTCGAACCTGTTGCTGCAGGTCCGAACGAATACCTAGTCAGACATGGAGGGCTTTGCATGAACAAGACCGTTCCCGTCATCGCATTCCTGATCCTGGCCATTATGGCTGTGCTGATCGTGGGGTTTGCCGCCTACCAGGCCCTGACCACTCAGGTCATCTTCGGCGTCATCCTGGCAGTGCTCTTCCTGGGCTTGCTGTTCGGACTCTACAATGAGAGCAAGTCCCTGTCGAGCTGCGTGGCAGACAATCTGTTTTCGCAGAAGAACCTGATCAACGCCGGCTGCGTGCTGATCGGGGCGCTGGTAACGTATGCATTGGACTATGAACTGAAACTGGGCGCTGTGGTTGCGGCGGGCGCCGTGGGCCTGGCGGCAGGGCTGTTTGTCAAGGACAATGCCGCTGCGCTGTATACCGGAGCCTTCATCGGCATGGCCAGCAAAACCGTGTTGCCCAGCTACCCGCAGGTAATCGTCGCTGGTGTACTGGCAGGCATCATATACGTGATGGCACTGACGGTGTGCGGAGGCCTTGGCGGCAAGCTGGGAACCATGGCGGTAACGGGGGTAGTCGTCACCGCGCTGGGCCTGGGTACCGGGTTTGCCAAGCCCGCCGCGGTGCCGCCCTGGAGCATCGGTTGGGAGATCGTGGTGGCTGCCGTGGTTGGCGCGGTAGCAGCCTACTACATCAACAACAACATGAAAAAGGGTCCCGTCATCGGCTCGGCGGTCGTGGGCCTGGCAGGCGGTCTGATTGCCCTGCTCTTCAAGACGATTCCCAACATCGGCACCCTGGCCACGGTGATTATTTGCGCATCCTTTGCTGGCATGTCCAACACCAAGCGCGTTCCCACCATGCTGCGAATGGCCATCGTTGGAGTCGCGCTGGGTTTGGTCTACATCTTTGACACCCCCTTCCTGGGCGGGGCGGGCGGCAAGCTGGGGCTAATGGCCTTTGGCTCCAACATGGCCATACGCGGCCTTGCGGATGCCTGGACCCAGTTCGGGAAGAAGTAAGGTTGGACCTGATCACAGAACCGACGACGTAGTCGAGCAGGTTTCGGCCTGGTTGTCAGGTCATCGAGGTGCGAGCTCTAGCACGGCAAACGTGTGGCAATTGCCACACGTTTGCTCGTTATCGGCCTCGAGTAGCGCATGCTGCTAACCGCTGGAGGTCATGGGGCTTGGCCTGACTCAAACCTTATGATCGTGCTGCGCCGCTAGCTGCTGCTCGACAGACGCCTCCTGTCTGCACAGCGCGTGCTCTTCCCGTTCCAGCAGCAGGCTGAGCACGGCGCGCACGGCCACGATCGCGGCCAGGAACAGGATGGAGTTCCAGCTCGGAGAAATGGCCGTCTTCAGCACGTCTGCCGCCACCTGGAACTCCAGACCCATCACCAGGCTCTCCACCAGTTGCAGCCTTGCCCTCGCAACACATCTGGGCTCCAGCGAGAACAGGCGACGCATGTGATATATGAAAGCGCGTATGACCCCCAGCACGATGATGAGAGCCCCACAGGCTTCAGTCAATGGCACCAGGTATTCGATGGCCAGTGTGAGGTACTCTTCCAGCGCATGCATCTTCCCCTCCTGCGACGTGTGATGGCAAGCCCGGCTTGTGAGCAGCTCCGGAGAAGCCGGTGAGGATATGCCGACGGCCGATGATAGCGCCAAACACAGACGGCGGCAAATTTCGTCCTGCAAAGCGGGCCTCCAGCAGGCGGCCATCAAGATGCCGACAGGGCCAACGCAGCCAATTGGCGCGCGCGCTGCACTGCGCTATACTGCTATGTGGGACATGACGTCGCCGCGGAGAGACAGCAAATGGAAGTTCACTCTCACACATCCATCCAGGTGAAAGGCACCGAAGCCAGAGAGTATCAGGATGCGGTCATCACCGAACAAGCATACCAGGTCTACCTGAATGATAAACTACTGACGGAACTGGTGGCAAGCCCGCAGCAACTCCGGGAACTGGGAGTGGGCTTTGTGGTATGTGAGGGCCTGGCTGAGGAGGTGGATGCGGTTGACGTAGTGGGAAGCGAGATTCGCGTCCAGGCCAAGGGCGCGGGCCAAAGCGAGTGGACGATCGGCTCCTGCGGCAGCGTCAGCGCCAAACACGCGCCCAAGCGCGTGCACTCAGCCCTGAGCATGCCGGCTGATCAGGTCGGCCGTGTGATCGCCGCAGTGCGCTCCGAGGAATGGGAACGCACGGGCGGGGTGCATTGTTCGGTGCTGTTTCTGGATGGCAAGCTGATTGTGAAGAGCAGCGACATCGGAAGGCACAACACCGTCGACAAGGTGGTCGGATTTGCGGTCTTGAACCACATCCCGCTGGCGCAGTGCGTGCTTGGCTGCACAGGCAGGCAGCCTGCGGCCATGGTGGCCAAGGCGGCCAACGCCGGCATCCCCATCGTCATCTCCAGGTCCGCATCCACCTACCAGGGCATCCTCACCGCCTACATGACGGGCATCACGCTGGTGTGTTTTGCGCGCGGAGAGCGCTACACCATCTACACGCACCCATACCGCCTGACGGGGCTGCAGGTGGAATGATCGACCCGAGGCAGCCCAGTGTATGACATCAGCGTGGCCGTGCTCACGGGCGGCAGAAGCCAGCGGCTAGGCACCGACAAGGTACTGCTACGTTTGCATGGCGAATGGCTGCTTGAGAGGATTCTCAACTCCCTGGCCGTTCTCAGCAATGATGTGTTCATCGTCGGCAACGACAGGCCCGAATTCGAGGCGCTGGAAGTGCGCGTGGTGGCCGACGACCCTGCCGGCCAAGGCCCGCTGGGCGGCATCTACTCGGGGTTGAAAGCCATGCGCCACCCCCGGGGCCTGTTTGTCGCCTGTGACATGCCCCTGCTCAATCTGCCTTTGTTGCGCTACATGATCCTGCTTTCCGCCGACTTTGACGCAGTCGTCCCCGCCGTCGGAGACCTGATCGAACCCCTGCACGCCATCTACAGCCAGGCCTGTATCCGGCCTATCGAAGAACTGTTGCAGCGTGGCGAGATGCGGGTCTCCGGTTTTCTCGCGCACGTGCGGGTCAGGCGCGTGACAGAGGACGAGCTGAGTCTGTTTGACCCACAGCATCTCTCGTTCTTCAACATCAACACGGCTGCAGATCTGGACTTGGCGCAGCGGCTCACCGAGCCAGCGGGACGGCAGCGAGGCGGCGAGGGCTGAGCATGCCACGTACCCTGGTAATCGGCTACGGAAACCTGGATCGCAGCGACGATGGCGCTGCATATCATGTCATCAATGGATTGCGCCGCCGGCTGGGACAGTCTGCTCTGGCGGAGGATGAGACCGGGCTGGAGACGCTGAGCGGAAGCATCGACTCCATCTTCCTGACCCAGCTTGCGCCCCACTTGGTGAACGTCGTGGCTGACTATGACGAGGTCATGTTTGTGGACGCTCACGTTTATCCCCAAGCCCCGGATCTGTTCTGCCAGGCCGTGCAGCCCGAAGCCGCTCAGCACGCATCCACCCATCACCTCACTCCGCAACTGCTCTTGGCTCTCGTGCGCAAACTGCGCGCCCAATCCCCTGCGGGGCACATCGTGTCCATCCGCGGGCACGAGTTCGACTTTGGCCGGCAACTCTCACCATCCACCAGCATCCTGGTGGAAGCAGCCGTGCAGAACGTGCTTGCCCTGATCCAGCCACCCGTAAGCTAGCTAACCAGCATACCGATACCACGCTCGCACTTGACAGGCGTGGTGAGGGGCGGTATCATGACGCCGCCCAGGGCAGGTGTGTCACCCGCGCCCCGGCCGCCCTGGACCGAAGGAGGAGACATGCCACATGTGGGCCTGCTGGAATTGGCGATCATCCTGTTGATTGTGGTGATGATCTTCGGAGTGGGCAAGCTGCCCGAAGTGGGCGCAGCGCTCGGAAAGAGCATTCGCGAGTTCCGTGAGGCAAGCTCTCAGCTTGAGGCGCCCCCAGAAGACAACAAAGCCCCAAAGGGCTAGTTCGGCCAAGGAGAGGAATGAACTTTTTCAACATTGGCCCTGGCGAGCTGTTGTTCATCCTAGTGATTGCCTTGATCATCTTCGGCCCCGGCAAGCTGCCGGAGGTGGCCAAGGGGCTGGGCAAGGCGGTGGGCGACTTCAGACGGGCTTCCCAGGGCTTGACAGACGACTTGACTCGAGAGTTGAATGCAGCCACCACAGAGAGCAAGCAAGCGCTCGAGCCGTCGCCCACGGAAATGCCATCACGCGAAGAGACGCATGCGCCGGCCGACGACACGCAGGGGGCTCAGTCCCCAGCCCCTGCGGTAGAGACAGCGGCCCCTTCAAGCGCAGCAGAAGCGAAGGACAGCAGCGCCTAGATTGCGCCTGGGGCCACAGAAAAGGCCGAAACACAACCTCGCTCCGCATAATGCGCCATCCGTGCATCACCGCGGACAAACACAAACCACCATTCCCGAACCTTATGTCTACCCGCTGCCAGCCGCCCCGTTGGCAATTGTGCTTGCCCAAGGCTCAGCAGTGAGGTATAATCCGGACTGTTGCTATCGGGATCGAGCCAGGAGCTGCCGTGCACGAGCTGTCTATCACGCAGAACATACTCTCCATCGTGATCAAGCACGCGAAAAAGGCGCAAGCGCAGCGTGTGACTGGCATCAACCTGGTGGTGGGCGAGCTCACGGGCTTTGTGGATGACTCGATCCAGTTCTACTTTGACATGCTGAGCCCGGGAAGCATGGCCGAGGGCGCGCGTCTGAACATCGAGCGCATCCCCGCGCGCGTGCGCTGTCGCGCCTGTGCGCGCGAATTCGCGCCCCAAGGCATGAACTGGGCCTGCCCGCAGTGCGCTGCCATCGGGGGCGAAGTGCTGAGCGGACGGGAGTTCAGCGTCAAGAGCATTGAGGTCGAATGAGGGACATGGGCAAAACGACTCAAGTTCCGGTCGTACAGGGCATTCTCAGTGCGAACGATGAGATCGCGCTGCAAAACCAGGCCTTGCTGCGGCAGCATCGCATCCTGACCGTCAACCTGATGGCCTCGCCCGGGGCGGGCAAGACCAGCCTGATCCTGCGCAGCATCGAGGCTCTCAGGACGCGGCTGCGCATCGGCGTGGTGGAGGGCGACATCGCCTCCAGCGTGGATGCGGATCGCGTGGCTGCCGGCGGGACCGCGGTGGTGCAGATCAATACGGGCGGGCAGTGCCACCTGGACGCGCCCATGGTGCGGCGCGCGCTGGCGACCCTGCCGTTGCCGGAGCTGGACGTGATCATCATCGAAAACGTGGGCAATCTGATCTGCCCGGTGGACTTTCACCTGGGCGAGGACCTGAACGTGATGATCGCCAGCGTGCCCGAAGGCGACGACAAACCGTACAAGTACCCGGGCATCTTCACGGCGGTGGATGCGATTGTCATCAACAAGGTTGATCTCCTGCCCTATCTGCGTTTCGATATGCAGGCTCTTCGCAAGTTGGTTCTGGGCATGAACCCGGACGTGCGCGTGTTCGCGGTCTCCTGCGAGAGCGGCGCCGGGATCGAAGAATGGACGCAATGGCTGGAACAGCAGGCCACAACCAAACGCCAGGCCTAGCCAGCTCCAAGCGCGTTAAAGCCACCGGTGTGGTGCAAGCCATGCTCGCGACCGATGCGCGGGTGCATGCTCTGCGCGATCCAACGCGCGGCGGGTTGGTAACCACTCTCAATGAAATTGCTGCTCAAAGCCGGATTGGGGTAGAATTGGAGGAGGCAGCCATTCCAGTGCCGGAAGGCATGCGTGCGGCCTGTGAGCTGCTGGGCCTGGATCCATTGTACGTGACCAACGAGGGCAAATTGGTGGCTTCTGTTGCGCCCGAGGCCGCCCAGTCGCTTCTGCAGGCAATGCAGGCTCACCTCAATGGGCGAGAAGCGGCCCTGATTGGCCGTGCTACCCCGGAGCACAAGGGTCGTGTGGTCATGCGCACGCTGCTTGGGACGCACCGCGTCCTGGACATGTTGAGCGGCGCGCAGCTGCCCAGGATCTGCTAGGATACCGAAACGACGATCACAAGGAGTCTCAAATGGACACACTGCAGGCACTGCGCGGCTGTGAGGTATTCGGCGCACTGACGGACGAGGAGTTGCAGCAGATCGTGCCGCTGTGCCGCGAGGAGCGCTACCCCAAGGACACGCTGGTCTTCAAGGAAGATGAGGAAGCGAAGACCCTCTACGTCCTGCAGGAGGGCCAGGTGCGGCTGGAGTACGAGATTTGCCCACAACCTGACTACTGCCAGGACGCCACGATCCTGCTGGAGCAGCCCGGCGAGGTGATGGGGTGGTCGTCGCTCGTCAAGCCGCGCCGGCTGACCGCCTACGGACGCTGCCTCACCGACGTGCGCGTCATCGCGGTGGACAGCAAGGCGCTGAACGAGTTGATGGAGCAGAACAGCCACATCGGATTCGTGATTGTGAAGGAACTGGCGGGCATTATCAACCGCAGACTCAAGGACGCCAAGGGCCTGACGTTGCACCGCCTGATGGGTGCGCTGTAGGTGATTGTCAAACCGGATGCGGAGAGACGGAGGGATCTTGGCCTGTCGCTCAGGTCACCCTTGGCAGCATGAAACTGAAGCGGCTGCCCTTCCCCTGTTCTGATTCGGCCCAAATCCTGCCGCCGTAGGATTCGACCACTTTTTTGACAATGGAGAGCCCCAGCCCCGTGCCCTGGCGTTCCATGGCCTTGGCTTCCTCCGTGCGGTAGAACTCCTCAAAGAGGTGCGCCTGCTGCTCTGGGCTCATCCCGATCCCTGTATCCCGCACCATGCCGACCACGTACTTGGGATTCTGGGTGAGGTTCACCACCACAATGCCGCCCGGCTCTGTGTACTTGATGGCATTGCTGATGAGATTGGTCCAGAGCTGCTTGATGTGTTCAGGATTGGCTTGCACTGGGGACAGGTTGGGCTCGATCTCCATGCTAAAGAACAGATCCTTGTCCTCCGCCCGCGCCTGCATCAGTTCCGCCACACCGTGCAGGACCTGAGCCACGTCCACGAGCTCTGTCTTGTGTTCCTCGCGCCTTTCCTGCAGGCGGGCCAAGTCCAGCAGGTCAGCAATCAACGCCAACTGCTCCAGGGCGCGCCGCTCGGCCTTCTCGACGATCTCGCGTTGTTTCTCGGCGGGCACGTAGCCGTCCAGAATCAACCTGAGGTAGCTCTGGATGGCTGCCACGGGTGCGCGTAGCTCATGCGTGACCAGACGGATGAACTGCGAACGAGACTTGTCCAACTCGGCCAGCCTGGCATTCAGGCGCCCCAGCTCGCCAGCCCTCACTTCGCACGAGAGGTTCGATTCCAGCAGTTGCCTTTCCCGACGGCGCAACGTCTCCGCAATCGCAGAGGCAAGATAGGCCGAGAAGAACAGAGTCAGCCCAAAGGAAAGCACCACTGCCCCGACATAGATGCCGCGTTGGTAGCGCTGGAGCGTGACAAAGCCTGCCAGGTGCACGTGAGGAATCCACTCGAACAGCTCCGCGCATACCAGCGCCCCGTACAGCACGGTGGCCAGCGCGGCGTAAATGAAGGCGAACCGTCGCGGTAGCAGGATGCTGGCCGTCGTGATGTGGAAGATATAGAACAGGTAAAAGGGGTTCTCCACGCCGCCAGTGTAGTGCAGCAACACCGTGATGACCAAGAGGTCCAGCACAATCTGCAGGTGAGTGAAACGCCAATAGCGCTGTTCGAGATCAGGTGATTCAGTTTGCTTCAGGCGCGCCGCATACCACCGGAAGGTTGCATTGTAGAGGGCAATCGAAGCCGTGACCGCCACCAGAACTGGGACCGGCAGCGAGTCCGGGATGAGCTGGTCGGCCACCACAATCAAGGCCAGCACGCCCACCGCAAAGTACCAGCGCACCTGGATCAGCCAGTCGATGCGTTCACGGAGCCAGGGGTGCGACGAAATCTTCTGAGATGTGCTCAAGCGCTCCTCCTCAAATGGAGCCAGGACCCTGCCGCTGCGGAGGCGTCGCGGATCAGGGCAATTCAAAGTACTCGCGCAAGGCTACGACTGCATCGTCAGCACGTGCGCCCTCGATCAGGCAGGAAACCGTAGAGATCGAGGTGCTAATCGCCTGAATGTTAATACCCACCTTGGCCAAGGCCTCGAAGACGCCAGCTGCGATTGCAGGTCGCTCACGAAAGTCGGGGCCGAAAACCGAGATCAGCGCGATGCCGGGCGTGCTGGTAATGGCGCCCGCCCCCACTTGGGGCCTCACCTGCTCCAAGGCGGCGACCGCACCCTGCATGTCCTCGTCCTTCACGCACAGAATGATGTGACTGTGATCGGTGAGATCCACACATTGCACGATGAACTCAACGTTGATGCCCCTGGCGGCCAGTGCGTTCAACACCAGCGATGATAGGCCAGGACGGTCCGGCGCTGACATCACGCCGATCCTGGCCAGATTTTGGTTGCGAATGATGCCCCCGGCCTTGATCTTGCCCTTTTCCACTTGAACCTCCCATCACACCAGTTGCGGCGTCCCATCCCGGCCGCGATAGCCTGGACGGCACGGCTGGACAATCGGTAGATGATAGCCGCAACTCAGCTCATTTGCCAAATGTTGCGCTCTGTTTCAGGAGCTCGCTCACGCGCTGCAACAGAAGCTCAGGGGCAACGGGTTTGGACAAGAAGCCGTCAATGCTGATGTACTCGTCGGTCGGGAACAGCGCTGCATAGTCGGTATTGGCGATGGACGTCACCATCAGGATGGGTATTCTCTTTTGCTCTGGATTCTCTGCCATGCGTTGGCTCATGTTCAGGCCATCCAGCACTGAGGACATGATCACGTCCAGAATCACCAGGTCGGGCCGCTCCGACTGAACTTTCGCCAGACCCTCATCGCCACTGCCTGCGCTGGTCACTTCATAGCCATGCGGTTCCAGTGTCAGGCGCATGACCTCGACAAAGTCGGGGTCGTCGTCAACCACCAAGATCTTGTGTTTGGCCATGGATTCCTCCTTAGTTTGGTCCTTTGCGATCAAGCGGCCACCGCACAACGCTTGTTCTTTAGATGGTACTCGTACTCATCGCGAAACAGCTTCAGGCCGCTCAGAACTGGGTTCGCGGCTGCATCTCCCATCGGGCAGAAAGTGATGCCGCGCATGCCAAGGGCCAGCGTCTCCAGGGTCTCCAGGTCACCAGGTTTGCCTTTGCCATGCTCGAGGCGTTCCAGGATGTCCAGCATGCGCTGCGTGCCGACCCGGCAGGGCACGCAACGTCCGCAAGACTCGTGCGCAAAGAAACGCATCAGCCGGCGCGCCACGTCCACCATGCAGGTGCGGTCGTTCATCACGATGATGGCGCCGGTGCCCAGCATGGTGCCCTCGGCTTCCAGCGACTCAAAGTCCATGTGCGTGTCCAATTGCTGCGGGGTGAGCATGGGGGTGGAGGCGCCACCCGGAATGACCGCTTTCAGGGGCCTGTCAAAGGCCATGCCCCCGCAGTGCTGCTCGATGATCTCGCGCAAAGGCACCCCCAGGGGCAGCTCCAAGACCCTGCGCTGGCGCACATGCCCGCTGACGCAGAAGAGCTTGGGACCGGTGCTCTTGGGCGTGCCGATGCCGGCATACCACTCCGCGCCGCGATTGATGATGTGCGGCACATTGGCCAGCGTCTCCACGTTGTGCACCAGCGTCGGCTTGCCCCACAAGCCTACGCTCGCCGGATAGGGTGGCTTCTTGCGTGGTTCTCCACGCCGTCCTTCCAGGGACTCGATCAGGGCCGTCTCCTCACCGCAGATGTAGGCGCCCGCACCGCGGTGCACGGACAAATCCAATGAGAACTGGCTGCCCTGGATGTTCTTGCCCAGAAAGCCCTTGGCATAGGCGTCATCGATGGCTTTGATCCAGCGCTTGACGCCGAGAAAGAACTCGCCGCGGATGTAGACAAAAGCGCGGCGTGCGCCCACTGCATAGCTGGCGATGATCACGCCTTCGATGATCTGATGGGGGTCTTTCTCGACCAGTTCGCGGTCTTTGAACGTGCCTGGCTCGCCTTCGTCAGTGTTCACGCAGACGTACTTCTCAACGCTCGCATCCTTGGGCATAAAGCTCCACTTCCTGCCGGCCGGGAAACCTGCGCCACCCCGGCCCCGTAGCCCGGAGGCGGTGACGATCTGGATGACCTGCTCTGGCGAGTACTCGCGCAGCACCTTGAGCAGGGCCTGGTACCCACCATTCGCCAGATAGGTGTCTATGACCTCGGAACGCGGCAAGCCAACGTTGCGCAGCAGGACTGGTTCAAACATGGTACCCCCTCAGCGTCTCCAGAAGTTCGTCCACCTTCTCGGCGGTCATGTTCTCGTACAGAGCATCATTCACGCGCATGGCGGGCGACGTGCCACAGGACGCCAGGCACTGCACGGTCTCCAGCGTGAACAGACCGTCGGGGGTGGTCTCGCCAACCTCGATGTCGAGTTTCTTGCGCAGATGATCCACCAGGCGCTCTGCGCCATCCGCCAGGAAACAAGAGAGCCCTTCACAAACCTGTAGCACATAGCGGCCCGCGGGGCGCGTGCGGTAGAGCGTATAAAAGCTGGCCATCGAGTACACCTCACTCACAGGCAACCCCAGCCTATCCGCCACGCGCTCGACGGCTGCCTCGGTCAGGTAGCCATGTTGCTCTTGCGCAATGTACAGGGCAGTCAAGAGCATGGCACGTTTGGCGGGATCGCGCACTTTTGTTTGATTTGCCATCATTGCTCCTTTCGCTTTGCTGCAGTCTTGTCGCTTGCTGGGATGAGCTTGGCGACTTGTCTGAGAAGATCGGCCGGGTCCACCGGCTTGGTCATAAAGGCATCGATGGACAGGTACTCGTCCGTGGGGAAGACACCCGCCTCGTCGCGGCTGACGATGGCGGAGATCATAATGATCGGCACGTGTTTGAGCGCAGGGTCGTCGCGTATCTGGCGCGTGATGTGCACGCCGTCGAGCACGTAGGACATCATTACGTCCAGTAACACGATGTCGGGCACATCTTCGTGCATCATCTTGAGCGCGACCTCGGTGCTGGCTGCAGTCCGCACCTCGTAGCCCTGCGACTCGAGCACGATGCGCGTGTACTCAAGAAAGTCTGGATCGTCATCGACGGCCAGTACCTTACCTGTAGGCGGCATGACACGCTCCTTATGCTAGCGCTGCACGTACTGAGCCACTTTGGCCAGCAACTCATTGGGCTGCACCGGCTTGGATAACCAGGCATCGATGGGCAGATACTCGTCCGTGGGGAACATGCCTGCGGACGGGCTGCTGGCGATGGAGGAGACCATCACCACAGGCACTCGCCTGAGCAAGGGGTCCTCGCTCATGGCGTGGCTCACGTTGACGCCATCGAGAACCGAGGACATCATCACGTCGAGCAGCACCACGTCCGGGACGTCCTCTCGCATCAGCCTGAGGGCCTCATCGCCGTTGGAGGCAGTGCTCACCTCATACCCGTTGGCCAGCAGAATCGTGCGTGTGATTTCGACAAAATCTGGATCATCATCGACCACCATGACCTTGGCCATCATGCACCTCCTATGTGATTGGGTTGCGGGCGTCATGGCACTACGCCAACAACCGGCGCACCTCAGTCAGCAACTGCTCGGGGCTGACGGGCTTACTGATAAAGTTCTCCACCGGCACATACTCGTCGGTTGGGAACATGGCTGCATAGTCGGAACTGGCAATTGAGGAGATCATCAGGATGGGGGTGCGCTTGAGTCCCTTCTCGGCTTTGATGCGCAGGCTGGTATCCAGGCCATCCAGGATGCCGCTCATCATCACGTCGAGGATCACCAGGTCAGGGCGCTCAAGACGCATCATGCGCAGCCCTTGCTCGCCGTTGGCCGCTGTGATGACGCGGTAGCCGGCCGATTCAAGCACGATACGGCTCACCTCGCAAAAGTCGGGGTCGTCGTCCACCACCAGGATCTGCGGCGCTCCTTGGCGCGGCAGCGCCCACTCGTGGCAGGCCTTGATGTCCTTCAGGATGTGATGGGTAAAGGTGTTGCGCACTCCGGGTATGGTGGCCACCTGCTGGGTGAGGAATTGCAGCAGCTCCTCGTCCGAACGAAAGGCCGCTTCCACGATCATATCATGTTCGCCCGTGGCATATTTGACCGAACGCACCGGCGGCATGGCCGCCAGCTTGGCGCCGACGCGCTCTACCTGCCCGAGCTCCACATCAAGCAGGATCACCGTCTCGACATCCCAGCCCAGCAGATCCAACGCAGGCATGGCCGCGATACGGATCACGCCCTCCGCCAGCAGACGGTCGAGCCGCTTGCGCACCGTGGCCTCTGCCAGCCCCATGTCTCGCGCGATGTCCACGTTGGACATGCGCCCATCAAGCTGCAGCAGTGATATGATCCCACGATCAACGGCGTCTACCGGATGCTCCAAGCATGCTCCTTCGCGTTATCCTACAAGCGATTATAGCACGGATTGCGAAATTCGTCAAGTTCTAGGAATAGACATGCGAAAATCGCACAAATGCCGGGCCTCCCCCTCTGCGCACAATTCTGCTGCTGAGGCTTCAGGATCTCGGGCTGCGAGGCGCACGGGCATGCCAAGACAAGTCTGCTCTGCGTTCCCCATACGCGCCGTGCAGAGCACGGTCTGCATGGGTTGTAGGTTCGGGCCTTTTGCATTACAATGCACTCATACACACATGAGGCATTGTGCGGGAGGTCCAGCAAGCATGAAGGTATCCAGAGGTACTGACTATGGCATTCAGGGCATCCTGTACCTTGCGCGGCAGCCACTGGAAAGGGTGAGCTTGTTGCGCGACGTGGCCCAGGCGCAAAAGGTGCCCGAGACCTATTTGGCCAAGATCTTTCAGGAGCTGGGCAAGGCCGGGCTGGTGCGTTCGCATCGCGGGGCCAAGGGAGGCTTTTCGCTGGGGCGGCCGGCTTCACAGATCACGCTGAGGCAAGTTGTCGAGGCCCTGCAAGGTCCCATTTCGCTCAATCGCTGCCTCGACATCCGCGAAGGCTGTTGGAACTCGGAGACCTGTCCCGTGTCTGAGGTCTTGCGCAAGGTGCAGGAGCAGTTGCTGGCCACGCTGGACGCCGCCAACCTGGAGGAGATGGTCGCCCGGGAACGCACAAAGAAGGAAGCGGTCTGCACGTGCGCGGCCACGTGAGGCCTGCCTGGGTGAGAGTCGCGGGCAATTCCGGGAAGCCCTGGGTACCGCAGGGCGCGCCATGCCACCCTTTGAGGAGGTTCCTCAACACCTTCAGTGCCACGTTTTTGACAACCTGGGCAATCTCGTATAGAATGGATTCCGGTCGTCGTGACCGGCCGAGGTAGCTCAGATGGTAGAGCACTTGACTGAAAATCAAGGTGTCCCCAGTTCAATTCTGGGCCTCGGCACAGGTGCGGAAGTGGCTCAGCGGTAGAGCATCTCCTTGCCAAGGAGAGGGTCGCGGGTTCGAATCCCGTCTTCCGCTTGGTGATTGTCACCACAGAGCGTACGGGGCATATCCCTGAAGCCTCGGTGGTGGGTCATCCTTCCGGCGACGTAGCCAAGTGGTCAAGGCAGGGGTCTGCAAAATCCCGATCGGCGGTTCAATTCCGCCCGTCGCCTCAAGGCAAGCAGCAACAAGGCTGATAGCGACATGCGCTATCAGCCCTTTGCTTGTGGGGCGGTGGCGAAACGGCAGACGCTGCGGACTTAAAATCCGCTGGATGTTGAGTCCATGAGGGTTCGATTCCCTCCCGCCCCACCGGATGCAGCCTGCGGCGCCTATCAGCCGAGGCCGATAGGGTTGACTCGCTGAACTGCGGGACGAACAGTCGCTCCAGATCACAGTCCAGCCTCGCAGGGACGAACGCATCCTTGCAGCCTGCTTCCGCTGGCCGACAACGTCATTGAAATCGCACTTTACGCACGTAGGGAGGAGAGCATGAGCGCGCAGCCCTGGAAGACCGATCGTTGGTTCGTGAGCCCCTGGAACTATATCCCTGAAGCCACCAGCGATCTGGCCTTTCCACCCAACATACAGGTGCACGACATCACTCTGCGCGATGGAGAGCAGCAAGCAGGGGTAGAGTTCACCAAGGAAGACAAGGTCCGCATTGCCGCCAAGCTCGCAGAAGCAGGCGTGCACCGCATTGAGGCCGGCATGCCGGCGGTGTCGCCTGCGGACGAGGCGGCCATCCGCGAGATTGTGAAGCTGCGCCTGGGGCCGAAAATCTTCGCCTTCTCGCGCTGCATGGTCGAGGACATCAAACGCGCTGCCGACTGCGGGGTCGATGGCGTCGTGGTCGAGATACCCTCCAGCGAGCACATCATCCAGTACGCCTATCGCTGGCCGCTGGAAAAGGCCATTGACCTGTCCATCAAAGCCACTCGCTTCGCTCACGAATGCGGCCTGTACACCGTCTTTTTCCCCATCGATGCCACGCGCGCCGAGGTGGGGCAGTACCTGAACTTGATCGAGCGCGTCGCCAACGAAGGCCATATGGATGCGCTTGCCCTGGTGGACACCTTTGGCGCGCTATCACCGCATGCCGTGCGCTACTTTGTGCAGAAGACGCGCGAGCGCATCAGTCAGCCGCTCGAGACCCACTTTCACATGGATTTTGGCCACGGCGTAAGCAACACGATCATCGCCCTGGCCTCCGGTGCAAGTGTGATACAGACAACCGTGACCGGCATCGGTGAGCGCGCGGGGAATACGCCGATGGAGGACGTGGTGCTGAGCCTGCTGATGCTGTACGGGCTTGACATTGGCATCAAGACGGAGGTCTTGACGGAGCTCTCTCGCCTGGTGCTGAGCCTGGCTGGCGTGCAGATCCCGTCAAACCGCCAGATCGTAGGCGAGCGCCTTTTCGAGATCGAGTCGGGCATCATCACCGATTGGCTGCGCAACTGCAGCGATGGGTACACCACCGAGGTCTTCCCCTTTCTTCCAGAGGTAGTCGGCCAGTCGGCCCCTCAGGCTGTGCTGGGCAAGGGCAGCGGATTGCCCTCGGTTCGCTGTTGGTTGGACCGCCTGGGCGTCTCCGCGACCGATGAGGAATGCACTGCCATCCTGCGGGAGGTCAAGAACGCCTCGCTGGCCAGCAAGACTCTTCTCGACGAGCGCACCTTCCGCAGCATCGTCGAGCAGGTCAAGGCGGCCAGCAAGGCATAGGCTCCTTCGAGCCAGCCAGGGCTGGTTGGGCTGCGTAGCATGCCCAGAACAATGGAGATAGGACCGATGCGTGTAGCGTTTTCGTACCCAGCGCTCCCTTCCCTGGAGATAGCCGATAGCCTTCTGAGTGGAGTTTATGACACACCCGGGAAGCGCGGTAGGGCCAAGGGCGATGTGGTGTCCGAGGCATTGCGGCTTCCCATCGGGTGTGCACCCTTGCGGGAGCGGCTTCGACCGGGGCAGCAGGTGCTAGTGCTTGTGGACGATCTGACGCGCAATACGCGGGTCGATTTGCTCTTGCCGCCGCTCCTGGCGGAGCTCGAGCAGGCTGGCATCCAGGAACGAGACATCCGTTTTATGGTGGCGCAGGGCACGCACAGAGCCATGACTGCCGCGGAGAAGGAGCTCAAGTTCGGCCAGCAGATCGTGGGCCGGTTTGACGTGCTGGATCACGAGTGGTGGAACAACGCCGCCCTGGAGCACCTGGGGGTCACGCCCCTGGGCACGGACATCTGGCTCAACAAGGCTGTTCTCGCGGCCGATGCGGTGATCGGATTAGGACACATCGTCCCGCACCGCGGGGCCGGATTCTCCGGAGGGGCCAAGATTGTGCAGCCGGGTGTCTGCGGGCCGATCACCACAGGGCAGACGCATTGGCTGGCGGCGCGTTTCCCCGTCTCACGAATCCTCGGGCAGGTGGATAACCCGCCAAGGCGAGAGATGAACGAGGTCGCGAAACGTGCAGGCCTTGCCTTCGTGCTCAACTCCGTGCAGGACAGCGCGGGAGGCCTGGTGGCCGTCGTGGCTGGAGAGCCCGAGGCGGCATACAGGGCTGGAGCTGAGGTGGCGCGCCGGACATTCGGAGTAGACGTACCGCGGCCAGCCGATATCGTCATCGTGGAAGCCTGTCCCACGGACAGCGACTTCTGGCAATCCACCAAGGCGCTCGCGGCGGCGGGTGTGGTGGTCAAAGAAGGTGGAGTCATCATCCTGCTATCGCCCTGCCCCGAAGGCGTTTATGCCGGACACCGTGAGGCGGTGCTCGAACTGGGCTGCAAGCCATTTGACCAAATGGAACGACTGGTGCAATCTGGCAAGGCCCCCGACCTGGTGGTGGCGGCTTGCCTGGCCTGGGCAGGCGACGTCAGCCCGGGGCGTGCGGCGTGCATTGTCGTATCAGACGGCCTGAGCCAGGACGAGCTGGCGTGCATTGGCTACCGCAAGGCCGGCGATCTGCCTGAAGCCATGGCCATGGCCGGAGACATCCTAGGCAAGCGAGGTAGCGTGGCGGTTCTGCGGCATGGAACCGAGCTACTGCCAATTCCCGCGTGAGAGACCCTGCAATCAAAAGGAGATAGAATGGCCAAGTACCGGGTTCTTGTGACTGACGTTGCGTGGCCTTCGTTGGCGCCGGAGACGGAGATCCTGGCGCAAGTCGGCGCCGAGCTCGTAATGGCCCCGAAGGACAGCGAAGCCGAATTGGTCGCGCTGGCGCCACAGGCGGACGCCATCCTCACCAACTGGGCGCAGGTGACGGCAAAGGTGATCGCCGCCGCGCCCAGGCTGCAGATGATCAGCCGCTATGGCATCGGCGTGGACAACATCGATACCACGGAGGCAACGCAGCACGGTGTGATCGTCACCAATGTGCCCGCCTACTGTTTGGACGAAGTCAGCGAGCATGCCCTGGCATTCCTGCTGGCATTGGCGCGCAAGCTGACTTTCTACAGCGCCGGTGTACATGCCAATCAGTGGGAGATCACTCCCGGCAAGCCCATCTATCGGGTGAGCGGCAAGGTGCTCGGCATCATCGGCCTTGGTAAAATCGGCCGGACCGTGGCACGCAAGGCGCAGGCCCTGGGTCTGCACGTGATTGCCAACGACCCCTTTGTGTATGCCGACGAAATGGCATCTCTGGGCTGTAAGAAGGTGGAACTGGAAGAC
>Ga0116202_10000736_pt1 | contig 18556 bp, 16 predicted proteins | sample LakKivw325mmetaG_FD_94479 | JGI IMG/M metagenome (GOLD analysis project Ga0116202, IMG submission 94479) | Anoxic lake water microbial communities from Lake Kivu, Rwanda to study Microbial Dark Matter (Phase II) - Lake Kivu water 325m metaG | ecosystem: Environmental > Aquatic > Freshwater >...
CGCTGGGTAAAGGGTCATGACGATGCCGTCGGCTCGGGCTTTGCGTCTATCTTTTGAGTCCTTCTTCGGAACGGTGATCGTCTTCTCATCCTTCGCCTTCGGCTCGTCGGCGGCCGAGGCTGCGGCTTTTTGAGCGCTCTTCGACTTCTTCCTCTTCTTGGCCATGGGATCCTCTCTGCCCTGGGGGAGATCATATCATAATAGCGTTTTGGTCTGGCGGCCCGTCCCTTCCGCCACCCTGACCGGTTCCAAGGCAAAGTCCAAGTAGTATAGAGGCCAAAAGTTCAGTGATGGTTGCGCTCATCGTCGCAGACTCGTCGGCGTTCATAATCGGCAAGGCCCTGGAGGGAGATGTGGTCACAGTCCCCGGAGTCGAGGCCGAGCTGAAGGACATCCGCTCCCGGATGAGGCTTCAGATATCCGGGGCGAGGATCGAGGCCCCCTCTGCGGAGGCGCTGGAGAGGGCGAGGGCTGCCGCACAGGAGACGGGGGACGACGCCGTCCTCTCCGAGGTCGACCTGGAGCTTCTGGCCAAGGCCCTGGAGCTTTCCGCGGAGCTTGCCACCGACGATTACGCCCTTCAGAACGCGGCCCTTCACCTGGGAATCAAGGTCGAGCCAGTGGCCCAGCCCCGGATCAGGAAGATGGTGAAGAGGACCCGAAGGTGCATCGGCTGCGGCCGGCCCTTCGAGGGCGAAGAGTGTCCCGTCTGCGGCACGCCCGCCGAAAAGAGAAAGGGGGGTTACAAATGAAAAATATAGATAGCTTGATAGAGAAGGCCGCCGAGCTGAAGGCGGAGGGATTGGTGGAGGGACAGATCGCCGAGGAGCTGAACATCTCTCGGGAGACTGTCACGTGGCTTCTCACCCACGGCGAGAAGAAGGGGGGGATCCAGGGACCCAAAGACGTATCCGTCGACTGGAGCAGCATCGGGAAGAGCTCGATCCGGCTCCGGCAAATTTCCATGGCCCTCACCGACATGATCCTCGAGTGTCTGGACTGCACCGACTCCGAGGTCGAGGTCGTCGTCGGGATAGCCTTAAGCGGCGTTCCCCTCGCCAGCATGGTGGCCGAGGAGCTGGGAGTGGAGCTGGCGGTCTACACCCCCACCAAGCAGAGGTGGTCCACGGAGAAGGGGGAGACGGAGTTTCGGGGGATATTCAGCACCAACTTCTCGGACGTCTCCGACGCCGAGTGCGTCATCGTCGACGACGTCATCACCTCCGGGAGGACCCTGGAGGAGGCGGTGGAGGAGCTGAACGACCACGGCGCCGCGACGAACGCCATCGGCGTCCTCCTGGACAAGAAGGGGATCGACGAGATCGTCGGGGTTCCCGTCTGCTCTCTCCTCCAGATCATGAGGGTGAACTGAAGAGCCCTTGGCCCGGCGGCTGCCGAGCCTGGATGCCTCTTTTTCCGCGATCTACCACCCTAAAAATTTATATACACCTCGGACAAATTACAATCAGGAGGAATATAATGAGTCTGAAAAGCTGTCATCCCGCCCATTTTGGAGCGCTGGTATTGCTCTTAGCCCTGGCATCGCCGGCCTTTGCAGAAGACGGCCAGGCCCCGATCTTTGGAGACGTGAAGTACAAGGCCCTGGACCCGATCCAGATCGGCAAAGAGGCGAAGCCCCTCTACGACGTAGCATCTTACTTCATGATAAAAGAGATCCGAGAGATCGCCGGCAGAGATCTAGGGACCTACCTCATCCCCTCGGAGAGAGACCAAGATCCTCGAGGGCTTGGGAGAGAGGCGAAGCCCCTCTACGACGTAGCATCTTACTTCAGGATAAAAGAGATCCGAGAGATCGCAGCTCGAGATCTAGGGACCTACATCGTGCCCAGGGAGACGGATAAAGAGGCACGAGAGCTTGGTAAAGATCCGAAGCCCATCTACGACGTCGACGCCAACCTGAAGCTGAAGGGCCTCCGAGAGATAAGTTCTGAGGAGAAGAAGGGCTTCGTCGTCCCCTCGAAGATCAGGGCCTGAGGTTGAGACGATATCTCTGAGGTGGCGATCTGCCAGCCTCAGAGATACTTCTGAATTTTGCTTGCGAGAGCGGTCTTGGGATAGGCGCCCACCATCTGGTCGACGAGCTTGCCGTTCTTGAAGACGAGCAGGGTGGGTATCGCCATGATGCCGAACTTGGTGGAGGTCTTCATGTTCTCGTCGACGTTCAGCTTTCCGAAGACGACCTTCCCCTTCATCTCTTTGGCCAGCTCTTCGAGGACCGGGGCGACCATCCTGCAGGGGCCGCACCACTCCGCCCAGCAGTCCACGATCACCAGGGGATACCTGGCCACCACGTCGCCGACGGTGCCGTCCGTCACCTTGACGGGTCTGTCGGGATAGTCCACATCGGGTTCGTTTGCCATCTTTTTCATCTCCTCGAGCTTCTTTCTCCTTATCCTTTCAAGCTCCTCGTCCAAGATCACACCTCTAACCTCTCTTTGGCCTCACCAATCAGGGACTTGAAGTGATCCAGGTCCACCGGCGTCTTCTCGTAGGGGCAGAGGGTGAAATCGAGAAATTCGACCAGACCCTCCTCATACTCTTCGGCGTTGCCGAGGGTGTCCAGGAAGATGGAGCCCCGAAAGGGAGCGAGCTGGAAGCGGGCCTCCTCCCGGCTCCAGTTCATCCTCTCGAACATATCCCTCCAGCTCTTGACCCAGCCCGGCGAGAGGTAAAAGTAAAGGCCTCGGCTTGCGATCTCCTCCACCTTCTTTCGCGTGATGAGGGCGTCGATGCAGTTCTGGCATTTGAGGAGGGCGGCCCTATAGGGGGCGAGGATCTCGGCCATCTTGGGGTGGCACTCGCCGTAGGCGACGATGATGCCGTCGTGGTCTTTGCAGCTTTCCAGCTCCGCCTTAAGAGCTGTCGCCAAATCGTCGAAGTCGACGTGAAGCCCCGCCTCGAGGTATCGGACCTCGAAGGGGAAGTCGAGCTGGTCGGCGATCTTCTCGATCTCATCCTTGAATACGCCGCAGGCGATGATTGCGTACATGGACAACATTACAGTCGTCGGGATGTTATATATCGCTTATCCGTTGTTGGCAGCTCACAAATAGGGAAGCTTCGTTCCGATCCCCATCTCCAGGGCCTTCTGGTGGACCCTCGTCGCCGTCGCCACGTCCTGGATGGCGAGGCCCGTCGAGTCGAAGACGGTGATCTCTTCTTCGCTCGACCGGCCAGGGACCTTTCCGGCCACCACCTCGCCGATGGTGGCGCGGATCTCCTCGATGGAGATAAGCCCCTTGGCGAGGGGGACGTTCACCTCGCCGGAATGGGATGCCTGGGCCAGATCGTCGACGACCACCATCGACCTTTTTAGGATGGCGGGGTCCAGCTCCTCCTTACCTTTTGCGTCGGCCCCGATGGCGTTGATGTGGGTCCCTTCGTTTATCCACTCGTCCATCACCAGAGGCTTTCGCGATGGCGTGGTGGTGACCAGGATGTCGCTGTTGCAGACATCCTTCGCGTCTGATGATAGATCGTACTCGGCGTCAAGAAATCTCCTGCAGTCTTTTTCGAAAGATCTGCACCGGTCGAGGGATACGTCGGCGACAGATACCTTCTCGATATCGAAGGTCTTGGCGAGGCCCAGAAGCTGGGTCCTCGCCTGGGCTCCTGCCCCGACGAGCCCCACCGTCCGAGAGCCTTTCCTCGCGAGGTACTTGGCGGCGACGGCTCCCGCGGCCCCGGTCCTCATGCTGGTGAGGTGGGTTCCTCCCATCATGGCTACGGGGGCTCCCGTCTTTGGCGAGTTGAGGATCACCACCGCCATCACCGTGGGAAGGCCCGCGGCGGGATTTGCCGGGTGGACGTTGACGACCTTGACCCCGGTGGCGTCCAGCCCTTCGAGGTAGGCGGGCATCGTCCTGAGGTCGCCGTCGTACTTTTTGTAGTAGAGGTAGGACTTTGGCGGCATCTGAGCCTTTCCTCGGCCGTGCTCTCGAAAGGCCTCCTCCACAGCCAGAATCGTCTCCTCCATCGTCAGCGACAACTTCACCTCGGCCTCTGATAACCACAATATATCCAGATCGTTCCCCTCCTGACTCTCCAGGCTCTTTTTTTCGAGATACAAATCTCGTCTGCGAATGGAAAAGGCTATCCCCTGATCGATCGAAGTTCCATGGAATGGACCGGTACGACGTCGCCGTCATCGGGGCGGGGCCCGCGGGATCGATGGCGGCAAAGAAGGCGGCCGAGGCGGGGGCAGAGGTCGTCATCTTTGAGGAGCATCCGCGAGCGGGCTGGCCCGTCCAGTGCGCTGGGCTTCTCGGCGTTAGGGCGATGGAGGAGTCGGAGCTGCCGCTGGCCAAATTCGCCATCAGATCGATCCGGGGGGCGACGGTCGTCTCGCCCGGTGGCGTCACGATCGGCTTCAAGGCCTCCGACGTCAGGGCCTGGGTCGTCGACCGCAGAATCTTCGACCGGGCGCTCCTGGCGGAGGCGGCGAGATCTGGGGCCGAGGTGAGGATCGGCTCTCCCGTGACGGGCCTTTCGAGGGAGGGAGGTCGGAGCGTCCTCGCCGTCGGACGCGGCGCCGACCGGAAGATAATCGAGGCGACGGTCGTGGTATCCGCCGAGGGGGCAGGCGCTCGAATCGCGCGATCGGTGGGGATCGGGCCGCCCCGGGAGACCCTCTCCTCCGCCCAGGTGGAGGTTCCCCTCGAGGTCGAGGACCCTGAACAGGTCGAGGTCTTCCTCGGTGAGGGAGTGGCCCCCGGCTTCTTCGCCTGGGCGATCCCCGCCTCTGAGGGGGTGGCGAGAGTGGGGCTCTCCTGCCGAAAGAACGCCTGCCCATATCTGAAGCGCCTCCTGAAAAGCCCCCTCATCCGTTCCAGAATCAGAGGAGGCCCCCTCCACCTCGTCGTTGGGGGGCTTCCCCTGGGCCCGCCCGCATCGACGGCGGCCGACGGCATCATCGCCGTCGGAGACGCCGCTGGCCAGGTGAAGCCCACCTCCGGCGGCGGGGTCTATCCGGGGCTCGTATCCGCCAAGATCGCAGGCGAGGTGGCCGCCGCCGCGGCCTGTGAGGGGAACTCCTCCGTCGCGAGGCTCTCCGAGTACGATAGGAAATGGCGGTCCGCTTTGGGCGGAGAGCTTCGCCTCGGGATGGTCGTTCACAGGATGAGGGCCGAAATGGCCGACTCTGAGCTGGACGATCTCTTCCGCCTTTTGGCGGATCGAGAGGACCTGATCAGGATCATAGAGAAAGAGGGGGACATCGACCGGCCGAGCCGGGCCATCAGAAAAGTCGCGCCCCGGATGGGGCTTGCTGGGGTCAGGATCGTCCGGCCTCTCTTCAGGCTCCTGCTGTCCGGGGCCATCTGATCTCCCGGATCGGCATCCTCACAGCCTCCTTTACCGCAGCTCCGCCTCGATCCGGCTCGACCCGTCCTCATCTTCGACGACCAAAATCGAGTTGTCGAACTGGCCCTGGACCTCGCTGATGTGGCTGATGGCGAAGATCTGGGGGAACCGGTCGTCGAGGCTTTTGAGCATGTTGATCATGCTCTCGCGATGCTCAGCGTCCTGGCTTCCGAAGATCTCGTCCAGGATCAGGAAGGAGCATCCCGGGCCGCTCTCTGAGAACCTCATCAGATACTCGCTGATGGCGACCCGGACGGAGACGGCGATCATGTCGATCTCGCCGCCGGAGTAGCGGGATATGGGGTAGAACTCCCCCTCGTCCTCGACGAGGATGTTGAAGTCATCGTCGATGCTGATCCTCCCGTACTTTCCCGTCACCTCCCGGAGGATCCTCCCGGCCTCCCCGGCGATCTCGCTTCTTATTCGGACCAGGATCGTATCCATGAACCGGTTGATGAGGCTCCTCGTCGTCTCGACGACCTGGACCCGCCTCCTCCTCTCTCCGACCTTCTCCTCCAGCTCCCTCTTCCGCGAGGCCTCCCCCCGGAGCCTTTCGAGGTCCGCCTCGGCGACCCCGAGCCGGACCTTGAGGCGAGACGCCCTATCCCTCGCCTCCTCCAGCCGGCGGGCGGCATCCTCCATGGCTGACTGCGCCTTCGAGTACCGATCTTCGGAGAAGTTGAGGGCCAAAAGCCTACCCTCAGCTTCGGAGAGCTCCGCCTCGAGCCGGGAGGCGATCTCTCGGTTCTCCTCCAGATGGCGTCTCACATCCCCCTCGGAGGCTATGGCGAGCCTGATCTCGCTTGCCGCCGCCTCGGCCTTCCCCAGGATCTTCACCTCGTCTGCGAGGCTCTGGTATTCGGCAGGATCGAAGCCGAGTTCCTCGATCTCGCTATCGACCTTCTGCTCATCGATCTTGAGCCTCTCCACCTCGGCCTCGGCCCTGGCGAAGGCCTCTTCGAGATCCGGGATCTCCCCCACCCTCTGCTCCAGGAGCGAGAACCTCTGGTGGTCCGGCCTCAGGACCGAGATCCTCTCTCGGACCTTCATCCTCTGATCCTCGCTGTAGCCGAGGTTTGCCATCTCGCCGGCCAAGGCCTGCAAGTTTCCGATGGCCATCTCCAAAGCTTTGGTCTGCTCCTCCAATTCATCTCTCTTTTTGGGGAGCTCCTCGATCCGGACAATAAGCTCGGAGTGCTCCTGGACCAGGGGCCGAAGGGACTTCTCCTCCGCCACCAGGGTCCCGAATCTCTCGGGATCGAAGTCGACGGGGCCGATCCCCTCCATCTCTGCGCTGATGGCCAAAAATTCCGTTTTCAGCTCTCGGGTCCGGGCTTCAAGCCCCCTCTTCTCGGCGAGAATCTCCCCTCTTTTAGCCCTCAACTCGGCGAGGATGGCGAACTCATTTTTCACCAACTCTCTCGACTTTGCCGCCCCATCGAGGCAGAAGTGCGCCTCTCCCCTCAGGTCTTCGAGGGACGATATTCTATCCTCGGCCGCCGAGGCCGCCCTCCTGTACTTCTCCAGGAGGAGGTGGCGCTGCTCTGCGAGGGGCCTCTCGCAGGTGGGGCAGAGGCTCTCCTCGCCGAGGGCCTCGATCTTCGACCTCTGATCTTCGGCCTCAGAGAGCTCTCTTCTTGAGACCTCCAGCCGCAGGTTCCGCTCGGCGATCTTCTCTTCGAGATCCCCGACCAATGAATCGATCTCCTCCTCCCTCTCCCTGAGGTCTGCCTCTCTCTTTTCCAGGTCGCCGAGCTTTGAGATCTCGTCGTCGAGGCCTGCTGCTTTCGCTCCGAGGCCGTCGATTTTGGACCCGACGGCCGCCGCCCTCTCTCCCAGGTCCGATAGGCGGCTCTGCTTAGTCCTCTCCTCCTCCAGCCGCGATATCTCGGCCTCAAGGGAGCGGCGCCTCTCAGCGGCGGGGGCGATCTCGGCCATCCGGATTTTCGCTGCCTCCAGCTCCTTAAGGGCCTCCTCGACCCTGGCGACGTTCTCCTCGGCGGCCTCCTTTCTCGCCCTCTCCCTCTCGGCGAGGGCGAGGAGCTTGGTGTAGCGGTCCCTCTTCGCCTCCATCGCTTCGAGATCGGCAAGGAGGGACCGATGCTCCTCCTCCCGGGGCCGGATAGACTCCAGCTCCGACCTCTCGGAGTGGAGCCTCTCCAGCCTCTTTCTGAGATCGGATAGGGCGCGATTTCTGCCGTCAAGATCGGCTCCCATCCGGACCCTCCTTTCGAGGAGCTTTTGGTGGCGGGACCTCTTAGGCTCCAGATCCTCCAGCTCCTCCCTCGCCTCGCCGAGCCTTGCGAGCTTCGGCTCCAGCTCGAAGAGCCGCCACCTCCCCTCCTCGATCTCTTCGAGCCTTCCTTCGTCCAAAATGACGGCCCTTCGTCTCCCCTCAATATCCGACCGGAGCCTTCTTATCTCCTCGTTAAGCCGCTCGAAAGAGCGCACTAGATCCGCCTCTCTCTCTCGCTCCTCTCGCCTCTTCTCAAGGGCTCTTGCGAGGTTCGACTCCAGGCCCCTCGCCCCCGCCATCTCTTCCCTGAGGGCGGCGACCTCCCCCTCCCGAAGGCCGATCGCCGCCTCCACATCGCCGATCTCGGCCAGGGCCCCTTCGATCCTTCCGATCTCGCCCTCCACCTCTCTCAGGTCGGACCTGACCTCGTCTGCGACCTTTTCCCTCACCTCGTCGAGGCCCAGGAGGGCCAGGAGGTACTCCCTCTTCTCAGACCCCCGATCTTTTATCAGGTTGTCCAGGTCCTTCTGCCGGGCGTAGAAGGTCTTCATGAAGTCCGCGAAGCTTATCTTCAGGATCTCCTCGAGGCGGGCGTCCACCTCCCGGGTGCCGGTGGCGACGAGCTCGCCATCGATCTTGAGCCTCGCCTCGGGCGAGAGGCTCTTTCCCCGCATCGCCCGGAGGATCGTCATCTCCTGGCCGTCGACGTTGAGGGAAAGCCTCACCTCCAGGTCTTCGCTCTCCGATGCCCGAGAGTTTTTGATGAAGTCGCGCCTCACCGTCGATGCCCTGCTGCCGTAGAGGGCCCAGGCGATCGCCTCGACGATGGTGCTTTTGCCCGAGCCGTTCATCCCCACGATCCCGGTGAGGCCGTCCTGGAACTCGACCTTAGCAAAGCCCCTGTACTTTTTGAAGTTTTTCATCGATAGGCTATTTAGGTGCATCGAAGCTCTCCGTCGTCCTCTTCTCCGAGATCCGGGCCATGAGGTCGGTGCCGTAAGATACGACGTCCTCCTTTATCGCCGGCGGGATGGAGCCCTTTTGCGCCTCCCCCTCGATGAACTTTTGAAACTCCTGGGGGAGCTCTTTTGATTCCATCGGCTCCGTCTCGAAGCAGGCGGTATCCTCCTCGAACTCCGGCAGGATCTCCAGGTGGAGGGCGAGGGCCTTCAGCTCGCCAAGGAACCGCTGGCTGAGGCTTCGATAGGCCTCCCTGGACAGGTCCTTCAGCCGAAGCCTCACGATCTTATCCTTTATCCCCTCCCGTTCGCAGACGGCGGAGACCGCCTCCTCGATCTCCCGGGAGGAGAGGCCTCTGCAGTCGATCGGCTCCGGGTCGAGCATGTACCTCTCTCTGACGGATATATGCTCGACGTCTCCGGAATCGAGGTCCACCAGGAGCAGGCCCTTCTCGTCGCAGGCCTCGCTGAACCTGAAGTACTCGACGGAGCCGCTGTACCAGGCGTTTTTTGCCACCTGGGCCTGGCCGTGGTAGTGGCCGAGGGCGATGAAGGAGAAGTCCCCCTTCAGAAAGCTCTCCAGTAGCTCGTGCTCGCCGACGGTCCGGAGCCGCCGGTCCCAGAGGGCCTCCACGAGGCCGTGCATCACCAGGACGTCCCCCTTTGTCGGATTCGCCATCCTGAACTCCTGCACCTTCCGGAACTCTTCCAGGTAATCTTCCGGTCCGAGGCAGAAGGGGATGCAGTGAAAAAAGTGGTCGTCTATCTCAAAACGCTCGTACCGGTAGTGGTGGGCGATATGGATCCCCTCCATCCCCTCAAAGAGGGTGAAGGGGCTTTGGGCCGCGTAGCTCTTGGGGGCGTCGTGGTTTCCGCTGATGATGATGACGGGGATCCCCGCCCCGGCCAACTTCTCCAGGTTCTGCTTGAAGACGTAGAGGGGCCTGATCCTCGGCCTCACGTGATGGAAGACGTCGCCCGCATGGACTACGGCGTCGGGCTGGAGCTCAATTATCCTATCCACCGTCTCGGCAAACCCCTGGTAAATCATCTCCTCCCTCTGGTTTCTCCCCCACCGGTCGACTCGGCCGTAGGCGGAGAAGCCGAGGTGAGAGTCTGCCATGTGGACGATCTTCATGAGCTCCTCTCCTCTCTCTAGTCGGGCGGAAGATTGAAGCCCCTGCTCTTCTGTCTTCTCTCCTCACGCCCCTCTCGGTTCAGCTCCGCCAGGTACCTCTCGTAGAGGTGGATCCTCGCCGGGACCGGGAAGGGGATGTCGAGGGTGCTGATGATCGCCTCCCCCTTCTCCAGGGTCTGGATCTCGACGTCTAAAGACGACAGATCCTGCTTCGCCGACTCCTCCAGGCGGGTACGGTCGTTTCTGTCGGCGAGGCCCAGGATGACGAGGGTGTTGAACTGGGAGAGGAGCTGCTTATCGATCAGCTTCGGCTGCTGGGTTACAGCGCAGAGGCCCACCCCGAACTTTCTTCCCTCCCGGGCGATCGACTCGAACCGGGCGAGGCTCCCCTCCCCTCCGCCCAGGACCCGCTGAGCCTCCTCCACCGTTATCAAGCAGCTTCGTCCCCTGGCGCCCTCGGCGCTCTCCCTCCTGTACCGGTCGAGGATCGTCCGGGATAGGAGAGAGAGGAGAAATAGCTCGGACCTCTCGCCGAGGGTGGGGATGTCCACCAGGACCACCTTTCCCGCCAGGAGGTTGGATATGATGCCGGGGATGCTGGAGGTGATGTCCGATATATAGCGGTTCTTGTCCAGGATCGTCTTTATCGTCCGGCTGATCCTGCCGATCGTCTTCTCGTGGAAGTCCTCGGCTTTCATCTTTGCCGCGCCCTCGGGGGTGATTATATCTTCAAGCCAGGCCTCATCGAAGAAGATTCGCGATACCGCCTCCAGCGCCTCCCTCTGGGCCGCCGTCCAGTCATAGAGGACCTCGATATCCTGGGGGAGGATCTCGCTCCTCTTCACCGTCAGCTGTGAGACGAGGGGGTCCTTGAGGTGGCGGGGATCGGTGGAGTAGCAAACGATCCCGTCTCTGTACCTGTCCAGGTGGAGGAGGCCCTTCGTCCCCTTCTTGCCGAAGATGTACTCGCCGTGGGGGTCGACGATCAAGAGGCCGAACTTCGACTCCTTCGATGAGGCCCTCTTCATGCAGGAGGCGGCGAAGACCTTCATGAAGTTCGATTTTCCCATCCCCGTCGTCGCAAAGACCCCCATGTGGTGGTCCATGGCGTCGCTGGCAAGGGCGACGGGGATTTCTTTCACCTCCCGGCTTCCGTTCCTGAGCCTTCCCACCTCGATGTCCCCCATCACCTCCGCCAGGAACCGGAACTCGTCCTTCTCCGCCTTGGTCACCGGGGAGAACTTGGCGGGGATTGTCCTCGACTTTCGAAACCGCTCCCTCCCCCCGTCATCTTTTGTTATGCAGCCGAGGGGCTCTGCCACCACCCGGCAGAAGATGTGGTCGGAGTCGTAGAAGCCGTCGCCCCGGATCACCGTGTCCCAGTTTCCGTCGTAGTTGGAGTCGTGTCTGATGTCGGTTATTCTCGCAAGAAAGGTCGCGTCCCTCTCCGCCCTTCGGTCCTGGATCGAGACGATCTCCCCCAGCTCCACCACCTCATCGCTGGGGACGATGAAGTGGTACTCCCTCACGTCTTTTGATATGATCTTGTGGTAGGGGCTTGAGTCGTCGTCGCTCTTCGTGGTTTGGGACTTCAGCCTGAAGGTCTCTTCTCCTGCCCTCGTCGTCGCCTGCTCCCTCAGCGACCCCACCTCTGAGGGCGTTTTCCATATATCGTCCGACTGATCTGCCATCTCTACCTCCTCCGAATTCCGTCCAGAACCTCGTGATAGTCGAGGGCCCCTCGGATATCCTGCTCGTTCAGCCCCTCCGCCCGGAGCCCCTCGAATAGAGAGAGCCGCGTGAAGTTCCTCTCCTGGACTGGGATCTTCAGGTCCTGGTGAGCCCTGAAGAGGGCGTGGGGGTATCCGAGGCTCTCGGAGGATCGGGCGCGCATCGCCGCCCTGCCCAGGGCGATGTCGATCTCTTCTGCGGCGTGGTCGGGGGCGTCGACCCTGAAGGCGTGGGTTGCCCTCGGGTGAAACTTCGCCACGTAAGTCTTTCCTCGCCAGGGCTCCTCTTTTACCGCCCTTTTTCCGCTGAGCTGGACGCGCCATGGCCTGTCCGGCATCGCCAGGCTTCCGACGCGGTCGGCGGACTTCACCAGGGGCCTTGCGATCCCGCGCCCCCAGGAGAGCTTGCTCGACTTGCTGACGGCGAGAAGGTCGATCCCCCTCCCCTCGGCCTCCTCGAATATTTGGTTCAAAACCTCTCGATAGTAGGGGTCTCTCCAGAGGGTGAAGCCCCCGTCGTAGAGGACGAGGTCTCCGGCCACCGCATCCGATACGGCCTCGGATAAGGCGACGTGCTCCTGGAGGTCCCGGAAGAAGGTCGATATCCGGTCCAGCTCCTCCTCGGTCTTCAGCTCGAAGGGCTCTGCGAGGCCGAAGATGCCCCGTCGAAATCGGTCGAAGTGCTGGCGGTAACTCTCCCGATCTGCGGTGAAGAGGTCGTCGTAGGTGACGACGGTCTTCTGCCATTGGGGGCCCTGATAGACGACGTAGCCGGCCCTGATCCTGTTCAGGCTGACTGCCCCGAGGTCGAAGACGACGACGTTGGACCCGTCGATGGCGAATATTTGGCCCTCGAACTCTTGGGGGACGATCTCGCAAAAGTCGCTCCCGCGGATCCCCGTCTCCGCCTCGAACTCCCCCGGATCGACGGGCGAGAAGTACTCCTTTATGGCGCGGGCGGCCTCTGCTACCTTTTCCCTCTCGATCATCTAGAAATGGGATTGAAGGTCGATGTATATACCGATTTTGAGAGAGGCCAGCTCAACTCAAACATTCTCATCAAATTGATTCCAGGTTTAAAAATCGACGAAACATGATCCGTCCTGCAGGCCAAATGATGCCTATCAATCAACCGTTTTCTGCCCTTTTCACCTCGCTCAAAGCCGCTGCTAGGCGTTCTGCTTCGTCGAGATTTTTGAAGAAACCCTCGTATCCTGTCCAATCTGGTGATGTATACCCAACATATCCCCACTCCCTTTTGTCTTGTGGCAAAACTTCCACCAATCTATCCTTATCAACGTCCAAATATTTTGCTAGTCTATTTATATAAACCTGGAACTTGAGCCCGTCTTCGGGATTGCTGTCTTTTGGGATCAGACTGAATATGGTATTACGACTACCGCTCATGAGGCCTACGAAAGCGACGGAACTTCTAGTTGTATTTTTCCCGTTGAATATAAGGTTGAGCCGCTCTAAGAGGAGGCCGTAGATATCTCCAACCCCGTTATCTTCAGACATCTTTTGTAAATCATCATATGACAAGGGTGGCGGTCTCTTCGAAATCGTCTTCGTACGTGTGCTGTATTCTACTTGAGTTGGATCGATCAAAAACACCCTTGAGATCAGCTCCTTTCCTTCTCCATTCCGGAAATACTGAAACGTGGCAGCGTTTATCCCCACGCCGTAGTTGTCCGACAGATACCGAATGATCCTCTCAGAGCGGCCGTCAATCTCTGAGGCGACGATGATCATGCTGTGATGCTCGTTTAGTATTTCGGGCAGCTCTGCCCCAAACTTGGTTCTGAAGCAATCCTCCAGCGGGCCTTTTTCTCCTAGATAACTGTTAGCGATCTCCGTTATCTTATCGTTTGAAAGGTCTGCCACCCAAGAGGCGTAATCCAAAGCCTGTGCGGTCACTTCCCTTGGGGTCTTATCCCGTTTTAGATCGACTATGACGATATCACCATTATAGTCTAGGCAGAGAAGGTCGATAAAACCACCGAAGTCGGTATCTACTTGCCTCCCAATCACCAGAAGGTCGCTGGAAAGTATGGATATATCCTGTTGCAGCCATTTTTCCAGCCGGACTTCAAGATCCAACCTCGTCTTCTCCATCTCCACAAGCCGATCCTCTCCTCCTATTTCCCAAATCCTGATGTCTTCTGCCATAGTCTCCAACCCGATATCATCCTGTTATAACGAAAGAAGATCCTATTTATGAGCCTATCTCATGATCCTTCGAACTCAACAAAAACTCCACAAGCCTCAAAAACTCGGAGGTGAAAATAGAGGAGAGGTAGATTCAGATGGCAGAGAAGAACCTTATAGCCTGGAGCGTCGACGCCGGAGATTACCCCGCGTCGGGAGAGATGGAAGAGAAGCTGAAGTTCCTTCTCCGGTACGCTGTCCTGGCCCCCTCGGGACCGAACAACCAGCCCTGGAAGCTCGCCGTGGACGGGGACGAAGTGGCAGTGATGGCCGACTTCAACAGGACCCTTCCGCACGTTGAGCCCACCAACAGGACCACCTACATGAGCCTGGGGTGCCTCCTCACAAACCTGCTCGTCGCGGCGGAGCACTTCGATCTGGGCTACCAAGTCGAGCGCTTCCCCGACGGGGTCGACGCCGAGACGATAGCCATAGTTAAGTTCAGGAAGGGTGGCGCAGCATCGCCGCAGTTTCCGCCCGACCTATTCCGCGAGATCACGGAGCGGCACACCAACAGGGGCGCCTACGACGACCGCCCGATCGAGGCCGAGAAGATCGATGCGATGAAAAAGGCCGTCGGAGACGGGGGTTTCCGGCTCGACGTCCTCACCGACCCCGACGGGAGGGCGAAGATGGCCGAGGTCCTCGGAGAGTCCCACAGGATCCAGCTCGGAAATAAGGCTTTTCGGAAGGATCTGGCCCGCTGGATCAGGGCGAACGACGAGGACGCCTGGGACGGCCTGCCCGGCTACGCCTTCGGCTACTCGGACTTCGAGTCCTACTTCGGCAAGTTCGTCTTCGGGACCTTCGACACCTCCGCCTCCAGGGCGAAGAAGGAGATGGGACTGATGAAAGCCTCCCCGGCCGTCGGGATCCTTTCCACAGACACCGAGGACAAAGGGATCTGGGTCGATGCCGGGATGCGGTTTGAAAAGCTCTTTCTGACCGCGACGAAGCTCGGGGTCAGGTTCGACCTCTTCAGCCAGCCGGTGGCGATCGACCAGCTCCGCCGGAAGATGGCCGAGATCCTGGACGTCAACTATCCCCAGATCCTCATCAGGATGGGGTACGCCCCTCCCGCCAAGCACACCCCTCGGAGGACGGCGGAGATGGTCCTGGCAGGCGGCGGCAGCCGGGTCGTCGTGGTCAAGAGAGGGCGGCGCTGAGCCCGCAAGGTATTTGAGCTATAAGCCGAAAGGAGGGCGTTACTATGATGAACGGAATCAGGACCGCCCTACTTTTGGCCAGCCTTACGGGGCTGATGCTTCTGATCGGGGGAGCCCTCGGTGGCAGGGGAGGCATGATGATAGCCCTCCTCTTCTCCCTGGTCATGAACATGGGGACTTACTGGTACAGCGATAAAATAGTATTGAAGATGTACCACGCGAAGGAGGTGACCCCCGCCGAGGCGCCGGAGCTGTACGGGATCGTCCGGGGTCTCGTCGATCGGGCCAATATGCCGATGCCGAAGGTCTACATCGTCGAGACCTCCATGGCCAACGCCTTTGCGACCGGCAGAAACCCTTCGCATGCCGCCGTGGCGGTCACCACCGGTATCATGAGGGTCCTGGATAGGAACGAGCTGGAGGGCGTCATCGCCCACGAGCTGTCCCACGTCAGGAACAGGGATACCCTGATCAGCTCCGTCGCCGCCACCATCGCCGGGGTGATAACCTTCGTCGCCAACATGGCCCAGTGGTCCCTCATATTCGGGGGGGACGACGAGGACGGCGGCAACATCGTCGGCGTCCTGGCCATGGCGATCCTGGCACCGATAGCCGCCCTCATCATCCAGATGGCGATATCCCGGTCCAGGGAAGTTTGGGGCCGACAAAGGAGGGGCCGAGCTCTCTGGCCATCCGATGGCCTTGGCCAGCGCCCTATCGAAGCTGGAGATGACCGCCGGTAGGGGACCAGCCGACGTGAACCCCTCGACCGCCCACATGTTCATCGTCAACCCCCTCAAAGGTAAGAGGTTCGCATCCCTCTTCTCGACCCATCCGAGCACCGAAGAGAGGATCGCGCGCCTTTCGGCGATGCAGTAGCTTTAAAGTTGATCTCTGCCGGGCTCTCTGGCGGAGATCAGTTGGTATTTTAAGGATCAATTGCATGATTGAAGCAAGAGAGAGAAATGACGGTTGAGATAATAATTATAATTTTGCTAATATCGCCAACGGCATTTTAGCCCTCTCCGAGATAGCCGTCGTATCCTCTCGGAAGGCGAGGCTTCAGCAGATGGCTGAGGAGGGGGGGCTCGGGAGCCGATACCGCCCTCCAACTCGCCAACGAGCCTACACAATTTCTCTCGACGATCCAGATCGGCATAACCTTCGTCGGCACCCTGGCAGGGGCCTATGGTCGCGCCACCATCGCCGAGGACCTGGCACCCCGGCTGGAGGGGGTGCCGGCGCTGGCTTCTCACAGCGATCTCTTCAGCATCGGGATCGTGGTGGTGGGGATTACCTACCTGAACCTCGTCCTCTGAGAGCTGGTTCCAAAGAGGGTGGCATTGAGCAACCTCGAGAAGATCGACTCCTTCGTCGCCTCCCCCATGAGCCTCCTCTCCAAGATCGCCGCCCCCCCTGGTGTTTGTGCTGAGCCTCTCGACGAACCTGGCGATAAAGCTCCTTCGCATAAAACCCAGCACTGAACCTCCGGTCACCGAGGAGGAGATAAGGATCCTGATAGACCAGGGGACTGGGGTGGGGGTCTTTGAGAAGGCGGAGAAGGGGATGGTGGAGAGGGTCTTCCGCCTCGATGATCGAAAGGTTGCGACTTTGATGAACCCGAGGTCGAAGATCGTATGGCTGGACGCCGGCGATACGCTCCGGGCTATCCAGGAGAAGGTTTCCGGCAGGTCTTACTCCCTTTTTCCAGTATGCGATGGCGATCTGGATCGCGTCGTAGGGATGGTCCAGGCAAAAGACCTCATTTTATGGGCCGATGAAGGGGAGAAGTTTGACCTCGCCGGAGCCGTCCTCCCTCCCCTCTTCGTCCCCGAGAGCATGAAGGCCTTGAAGGTTCTGGAGAGGTTTAAGGAGACGGGGATACATCTGGCCATCGTCGTGGACGAGTACGGCGCAGTTCAGGGGGTGGTGGCCCTCACAGATGTCCTGGAGGCGATAGTCGGCGACATACCCCATATCGATGAGCTTACCGAGCCATCGATGAAGCGGAGGGAGGACGGCTCCTGGCTCATAGACGGCATGATGCCGATAGACGAGTTCAAGGAGGCCTTCGGTATAGAGAAGCTGCCCGAGGAGGATGGCGGCCTATATCAGACTCTGGGGGGATTTGTGATAATCCACTTTGAGGAGATCCCCTCCTCCGGCGACCACTTCGACTGGGACGATCTCAGGTTTGAGGTGGTGGATATGGACTACAACCGCGTCGATAAGCTCCTGGTCACGCCAAAATCGGATGCTGGGCAAGGTTGATCGAATTTTTGGATCTTAATCGTCTTATGGTCGAAGGGGGTCGGAGTTTGAGCCGTCAGCGTCACATTGGAGATTTAATCATATAAGCTTTTGTATACATCCAGGGTTTTGAGAGTGGTCTTCCGCCAGGAGAATAATTCGCTTCGTTCGATAGCAGCCTCGTCCAGGCCGCCATCCAGTCGAGAGACGATCTCATCTCGAACTTCCGCCGTCTCAAACTCCTTTAAATTCAGCAGTATGCCGCAATCCCCGACGATCTCCGGGATGCTGGCCCTGTTGGAGGCTATGACGGGGACGCCGCAGGCCATCGCCTCCAGTATGGGGAGCCCGAACCCCTCATACTCCGAGGTGTGTAAATAGGCGTCAGACGCGTTGAATAAGAGGGGCATATCCTCCTCAGGGACCCATCCGATGTTTATTATGCCATCGCCATCTAAGCCCTCGCCGTAACCGGCTTTTATCAGCTTCACCTCATCCCTCTCGGCGTGAAGATTCTCAAATAGCCTCTTTGCGATGTCCATCCTCTTGTGCACCAGGTTCGATGAGACCACAAGCATGTGCTTATCCTCTGGGTTCAGCCCGAACCTCTTTTTGCACTCGAGCTTGTCCATCGGTCGATAGAGTTCGTGATCTACACCGAGATGGACGACCTCGATATCTTCTTTTTTTAGTTTCGTCAACCTCAACAGCTCATCTTTTGTAAAGCGAGAGTCGGCTATGATCTTATCAGCCCTTTTCAGGGCTCTCGGTGTAAGAAGATACTGTATCTTTAGAGATAAGTCGTCGTTTTCAGAAGGATACACCATCGGCGTCAGGTCGTGAACTGTGACCACAAATTTACTTACATTTTTAAAATAAACTGCAGGAGCCAGGGTCTGCGAAGTTGCATGGACCAGGTCGGCATCATTATTTTTATATAATAACCATGAAAATATCGTATTTCCGAGAATTTTATTTTCGGGTCTTCTGAACCTCTTCAGGGAAAAACCCTCTCCTTTAATATCATCCAAGTTCCTGTACAGCTCATCCTCGTACTTCTTCAATGCGTAATTCGGATGAGACGTTTTTGAGATATTCCAGTGAACGATCTTCATGTGACGATTGCCCCAGTTCATATCTAAAATATATTTACTTATTTATCGCGATCTCGGATGCCCAAATACGGGACGCTAAAATATAAGGTTATTTCATATTTTAACATATTGCTCAAATGGCGATCGTGATCCGATCATAATATTGATGCCCCGCCCCTTCGTCTGATCCAGATCACTGCCAGCTTGCTCCAGGGCGCTGTCCAGCTGGCGAGGAAGTAGGTTGTCGGAAAGCTCGGCAGGAATAGCTCTTCGAGCTGGCAGAAGAATAGCTGAAGAAAGCTGAAGAAGGAGGCCCCTCGACTTAAAGTTGTCAACGCCGGTCTAAAATTGTCCAATTATGGCGGAATAAAACTGTCCATTTATAGATAAGGC
>Ga0116202_10000737_pt1 | contig 18540 bp, 16 predicted proteins | sample LakKivw325mmetaG_FD_94479 | JGI IMG/M metagenome (GOLD analysis project Ga0116202, IMG submission 94479) | Anoxic lake water microbial communities from Lake Kivu, Rwanda to study Microbial Dark Matter (Phase II) - Lake Kivu water 325m metaG | ecosystem: Environmental > Aquatic > Freshwater >...
CCGAGGGGACATAGACGGATCGTTCCCCGCGAAGCCAGGCCAGGATTTCGGCATTGCCCTCGATGGAGTTGCGAACCCCTTCGATGCGCCGGACGATTTCGGCGACGTTCTCGGTGGTGACGATGCCGGGATTCAGTTTGAGCAGTGTTTTCTCCACCAGTCCGTAGAACATCGTGCCCGCCTCCCCCTGGCGCAGTTTCACGGCATCCGAAGGGGGAATGGGCGTCCAGCCGGCCTCCGCCGCATAACGGAGGAGAGGGGATTGGACGGTTGTCGATTCTACGGCGAGTGAACTCATGTGGATGAATGTCGTTGTCGATTACGTAGGGTCGTTCACAAATGTTGATGTGTGTTTCTGATTCTCTTCCATAACGTCCAACACCTTGGAACCAAGCGTTTTCAGAACATTGTCACTTTGAGCCTGAAGGAACTTGGCTCTGCGCTTCAATGCCTCCCGGTGCTCGCCATTCAGCAGTTGAACTCGACTCGCAAGAAAGCCAAGCAGTTGCTCTTTTCCCTGTAACCACTTTTCATCCTCTCTCAGTAGATCCACAGTATAATCCAGTGCTGCACCAGCCAAAGATATGTCGGTGAAGGCATTGAGTTCGCCTGAATTCGAGGAAAGAACCGCCGCCGGTGCCTTTTCAAGGAAACTGGCGATTGCTCGGCACGTCTCATCCCTTTCCTTTTCCTCCATATTGCTGGTCCACACCTTGATTCCCATTCGAAATGCCGTTATGTTGTCCGTTTGCGCTGCCATTCGCGCAAGGATATCCTTTCTTGTTACTGGACACTCACCCCTAATCACTGGTTCAAGGTTGCTGAACCACTTCTCCGACTCCTGTTGCGTTCTGATCTTGTATCCCAGCAGAATGTCGGCTTCGGCCGTTATTGGCCACTGGTCGTCAACGACCCTTTTGAGAATGGTTTGATACCAATTGGGGAAAACGCCGTTCTGCAAAGCGTGTTCCTTAAACTTCGCGAAGAATGACTGGCATAAGAAGTCCCATTGGACCTTTTGGGAGGTGGCGGCGCTTTTCGATGGGAGATACGTCAACGCCCAGGTCTGGTCGGGTTGATTTTGAATGGAAGTGAAGATGACCTGCGCGATCTCCTTCAGTTGTGGAGTCTTGAATGCAAGTATCTGTGCCTTCATGGCATTGAGGACGCACTCGACTTCCTCTTTCGAACTCTGTTGCGACAACCATTTCTGGAGATGCGGATAAAAGTCAGGAATACTCTTGGGATCGAGGATTGTCATCAGGTGCGTTATGAACTTCCAGAGTGGCCAAATGCCTGGCGTGCTTTGAATCCGTTGGGGTGATTGCAGTTTACCAGTGGTGCCGAAGAGATTCTGAAGACATTCTTTTGCCTTGTCGGCATCATGCCCGATCATGGCGGCGGCCAACTTAGGTGTGGACCACGCCGCCGGATCTTTCGTTCTCACGTCATCGGTCCATAACCGCTGCACCATCCACGGGACCAAGTCAGGGACAAACCCAGCACACTGCCTTTGGTCACTTGGGAGCATCGGAACAATGCGTTCGACATGCATCTGCCATTCGGGATCTTTCAGATCCTTCAGGTACTTTTCAAGTGTACCACAGAAGCGCGACTTCAGGTCTTCTCGCATCAGTAACGGTGTTTGTAGTAGGAATCTGAGTTCATGTTCGCGTGTCTTCGGTTCTTTCATGTAGTTCTGGAGTACAAACTCAACCAAGTCATCCCTGGCATCAGTATGCAGGGCGGGTATTTGTCGAGATATCCAATCCAGTCGCGCCAATCCTTCCAATGCGTTAGGGAAGTAGTGGTGGAGTCCCGCAGTCTTCAGAAGTGCATCCAGAACTGAAGCGGCGGCCTTCTCATGCAAGTCACCCAACAGGCCATAGTCTCCCAGGAGCATAAGCGACTTTCGCAGTTGGGCTGGTGTACGTGTGGTTGTTGTGACGTTGTCACCGAAGAACCCTAACAGGCGAGTTCGGTCTCCCTCCTCAACTTGCTGAAGGATGTTCTTAAAGGAAGTTTCGTCCCCATCCCCGACCGCTTTGATAAAAGCAGGTCCGTCCTTTATGCCGGAAAGGCGGGAGTCCCAGTGGAAAGAGGTCAGGAGACTGACAGTCACAGACGACACGTATCCACAACGTTGCCTTATTGTTGTTGCCTTTTCGATCTCTGTCTTGTTGAACTTCTCAAGAGGGAGTGATGATAGATTGTCCAGGACGTCTGGCATTCTGCATATTTCATCGTAGACATAGGGGGTCGTCTCCCGAAGAGCCGTCAAGAGGATAAGAGTCTTTTGGAGATCTGGAAACTCCTCGCAGCCAGGCAATAAGCCGATGTCGTGAAACCGGTGCGCCTTGTCGAGTGCCAGTGTGAGTGCGTTCAGCAGTTTTTTGACCTGCCGTGGATCGCGTGGATCGGCCACTCCAATGATTTCTTTTGCTGCTGAGACATCGATGTCAATAACTCCTGATGTCACCAAGGTCTCAGCATAAGTTACCAAGTCCTGAGGCAGTGGAGGATCCATCCTTACAACGATATCAAAGAACTTGCGCAACAATTCATCACGGTAGTTATGGTAACAAACGTCAGTTCCCTTGCGCCTGTGCCCATCTGATTCCAACGCCAAGACCAGCTGTTCTTCGTCGCACGGAACGAGAAATTGACAGTCCAGTGAGTCTTGGACTGCACAACCGGGGTCGTGGATATGTCCGCAGGAGAACTGCCTTATGGCAGCTAGAACTTCAACAACGGTGGCCGGTTCACATCGGTCGAGATCGTCGACGACGATGATCAGGCGTCCACAAGCCTTGCAGTGTTTCGCGACCTCCTGTTCGAATACGCGTTGGAACTGTTCCGGGTACTTGAGCGTAAGGCTTTCTGATACAGGTTCTGTGTACACCATTAATTCGTTCTTGCGGGTTTCTTTGAACCATCCTAGAACGGCAGCGAAAGATGAGATCACAAGTCCTCCTAGGAATGCGATTGAACCAGCAAAATCTTTAGCCGTGGAATTCCCGTGATAGACGCCAATTGTCGTTATCGTGACAGCAACGGCACAGATCGTGGCCAGTGCGATCGCACCCTGAATCCATAGTGGCAGATGGCGAACCTTAAACAGGAAGTGGCGGATATTGGCGGAAGAGAACGGTTCACGCTCCTCCGCAGTCCATAACGCAAACGGCAACCTCGTATTGGTGAACCGCCTCAGTTTCTCATATTCACCCGACCCGATTTGTCGAAGCACTTCAAGCAGCATCTGCCTCCGGACAGAATCACCCCGGGCCTTCCAAGCGTTGAAAACGACAACCTGAGCCTTCCCCGACAGCGTCTTGTGGAGCAGGTTGACGATGGTGCTTTTCCCCTGTCCCCATTTGCCAAGGAGGCCAACACTGATGCCGGGCCTGTTGGACAATAGGATGTCGCGCAGACTGTCAGCATAGACACCATGGTTGAAACGGTCCCCCGCGACTTCCGTCATGCCGGCAGGTAAGTCATCAAGAAGTCGCAGTTGCGGTTTGTTTTTCGGTTTCATTTGTTCACCTCGCCTCCTCCATCTCCAACTCTCCCACCCTCATCTTTCCACTCATCAACCCATTCAGCACCGCCCTGAACAGGTCCCGCAAGGTCTGCTGATTTGCCTCGTGAATCGCGATGTTCTCGTCCACGGTGCTCAGAATGGGAGTTATTTCGCGCTGTTCTTCCTTTGTGGGCTTCGGGAATAAAAGCGGCACGACGTTCTTCTTGTTCAGTTGCGGCGTCGGCCCCGGTTCAGTAATTGACGCCAAGTCGAAAGTGAGAAACCAGTTTAGGAGAAAAGTTGACTCGACGTCTTTGCCCGGCACAATTGCGATCAGATTTGGATCGAGCACTGTCCAAGTGGTGGTCAGGCGTTTCTTGTTCGTCGCAATCGCTGCCCCTCGTTTTGGGAAAACAACTGATCCGGACGGAACCGTTCTCTTTTGGGCTATTGATAGTGGAAGCGTCTTCACAAGGTTTGCCGACTCGAAGCGCACTTCGTTGCCCGGCAAGTTCATATCTGACACTTTGACACCATGTACTATCACCCCTTCGACCGATTCCTCCAGATGAATGAACTGGGTGTAACTCATAGCGGAGGTACATGTGCCGCACTCATGGCCGATGGTCACAACGTCCCAACTCTCCGGCATTCGTCCGATCTCGGTTTCCTTCAGCGGTTCGTTGTGGAGGCCGTGGGTGAAGAGGTGGCGGAGTAGGGATTTCTTGAGGTCCCGGGCGTTGCGGATGATCGCCGCCTCGCTTGCGATGGCTTCCTGGATCTTCCATAGGATGGCGGCAATCCGTTCCTGTTCGGCCAGGGGGGGGAGGGGGATGATCCAGTCCCTGATGACGTGCTCGGGAACGCGTTGACGACCCGTGCTGCCTTCCATTTTCGATGCGATGGCCTGCCGCACTTCCGGCTGTAGCAGGCAGTAGAATAAGAAATGGGTGTCGCTTGTTCCAGTGAGGGCCTGGATAGGGATAACCTCGGTTGTCGCGACCCCGAATGGAATGGGGAGGTTGGATGCGATGGCCTGTTTGCCGTTCTCAAAAGACGGGGTGATCTTGGAGAGCAAGAGGTCTCCTTGTTCAAAGTAGGTGCCGCTGGTGATCTGCGCCGCTGTCTTGTCGACGAACGATGGTTGTGTCGCTCCTCCCTGTGGGATCAAGTTCATCGGAATGAAAGGGATTGTGGCGTAATCGGAATAACGCAACCCTTTTGGCCGTCGGGTAAAACAGTAGGCATCGCCAATGCGTGTTTGGCGCCAGTTTTCCGGCAAACGTGACACGGGCATCTTGCCCGTGATCTTGTCGGGAATCACAGGCTGGAAGCCTGTGTCACCTTTTCGGGTGGGTGGTTTATTTGTTTTTTGTCCCATGGATTCAGCCTTTTGGTGAAGGAGAGAGAGGCAGTTCTCGGTGTCCGCCATGGGGCAGACCGGTCACAATGTGTGACCGGTTGTCCTCGTAACTTGAGGTCACAAATTGTGACTTCAAGTTTGCAGCGTGGTGCGCGTTAGTAGGTGGCGCGAGAGAGGCGGAGCGCGGAAGGGTTGTTTTTGCCTTGTTCATGCTTTCTTCTCCCGCGCTTCCAGAAGGCGGCGAGTGTGGTCGAGTTCGGCGGCTATCACGGATTCCTCAGGCAGGGTTGTGCGATACTCGGCGGTCAGAACTTTGTTGGGTAGACCTTCCAATGCATAATGGGCAAGGGCTTCATCCTTGTGTGTGCAGAGAATAAGGCCAACAGGTGGGTTTTCGCCGGGCAGGGTCCAATGCTCCCGCGCATAATTGAGATAGAGGTGCATTTGACCGGCGTCGGCATGGGTAAACTTGCCGCGTTTCAGGTCAATGATGACCAGACAACGTAGCCTGCGATGGTAGAAAAGCAGATCAATGCGATACCACTCGTCACCCACGCGCAACCGGCGTTGCCGTCCGACAAAAGCGAAATCCCCCCCCAGTTCCAAAAGGAACCTTTCGAGATGCAGGATCAATGCTTCTTCGATATCGTTTTCGGAATATTCATCCTTGAGTCCCAGGAACTCCAGCACATAGGGATTCTTGATGTGTTCCTCGGCGGCGGGCTCTTCCCCTTGGTGGGGTTTCGCGCCTTCTTTCAGCATTTTTGCCTTGTTTGTGGACAAGGCTGTGCGCTCATAGAAAAGGGCGTCAATTTGGCGGTTGAGTTGGCGGGCTCCCCATCCGCCCCGCATGGCTTCGGTTTCGTAGAAGCGCCGGGCGTGTTCGTTTTTCACCGAGAGCAGGCGGACATAGGCGGACCATGGCAATGGGAAGCGGGCCGTGAGACTTGCGAGACGCGGTGGCAATGAATTACGCGACACTGTCGCGTAATTTGCCGGTGTTCTGCTGTCGGATTTACGCGACAGTGTCGCGTAATTTTCGGCGGAAACATATGCGAGGTAGAAACGGCGCATCCGCTGGAGGTTGTCCACGTCGAAGCCCCGTTGAAAATGGGACTTCAAGTCATTTGCCAGGCGTTTTAGCAATTCGACACCGTATGGGGCGCGCGGGTTGCCTTGTTGCTCGAATTCCACAATGTGCCGCCCAACCAACCAATATGTCGCTGTCATCACGGTGTCCACTGTGCGGGCGGATACCTGGCGGCCCTCCTTAATTAAGAGGATCACGCCATCGAGCATGTCCCGATAATTGCCTGTCTCTTCTTGGGCGACGGCATCCGAGTTACGTTTTACCTGGAGAAGCGAAGGCACCTGCTTTTCCCGCTTTGCTTTCATCCCGCTACCCCGATCTGTTTGAGTATCCGCGCCAGTTCCTTGCCGACCTTGGCGGCCTTGGCCTCATGCTGGCGCAATTCCGCCACGATCTCCGGAATCTCGCGGTAAACTTCCTCGGTGGCCACTCCCACGTAGCGGGACGGGGAGAGGTTGTAGTCGTTCCGGACCGCCTCGGCGGTGGGGATGACCTTGACGAAGTTCGGCACGTCCTCCGCCTTGATAAAGGCATCGGCGATTTTCCGGATGCCGGGCTCGGGAATGAAGTTCTTGGGCTGGCCCTTCTTGAACTCGGCCCCGGCGTTGACCAGGATGATCCGGTCCTTGCGCGAGGCCGGTTTGGCGCGGTTGAGCACCACAATGATGCCGGGCGCGCTGGTGTTGTAGAAAAGATTGTCGGGCAGAAGGATCACGCCCTCGATGACGTCCTGGTCGACGAACCACTTGCGGACGCGTTTCTCCTTGTCCTCGTTGCGGCTGCCGCTGCCGCGGGTGACGGCGCCGGTATCCAGCACGACGGCGGCGCGCCCGGTCGGATTGAGGGAGGCCAGCGTGTGCTGGAGCCAGGCCCAGTCGGCCTTGCCGCCGGGGAGACCGCCCTGTTCCTCGAACCGTGCGAAGGGATCGTTCTGGAAGGTGGACTCCTCGAACGGCTGGTTCCACATGGGGTTGGCCACGACAATGTCGAATTTCCGGAGCCGGGTATCCGAGTCGCGGAACTTGGGGTTGGTCATCGAATTGCCGCGGACGATTTCGCCCTCCATGTCGTGGACGACCATGTTCATGCGGGCGATGGCATAACTGGAGCCGGTGAGTTCCTGTCCGTAGAGTTTGAGCGGACGCGAGATGCGGCGTTCGCGTTGTTGCAGAGCCAATTCGCACTTGATGAGGAGGCCGGCGGAGCCGCAGGCGTAATCGTAAACGTTCTCGCCCTGTCGTGGCCGCACGATGTAGGCCATGAGCCACCCGACTTCCTGCGGGGTGAAGAACTCCCCGGCGCTCTGGCCCTGGCCCTCGGCGAACTTGCGCAGGAGGTATTCGTAGGCGCGGCCGAGGAAATCCGGTTCGACATCGTGCAGGCCCATCCGGTAACGGGGGTCGGAAAGGGTTTCGATGACGCCGGACAAGGCCTTGTCGCTGATTTCGCGCTCGCCGTTGCGGGTCTCGTTGAAGTCCACGATATCGATGACGCCGCTCAGGCTTTGGTTCTGCTTGACGATGGCGCGGATCGTGGTGGTGAGTTGTTCGCCCAGCGTCTTGGGCTTGTGGTTGGCGGGCCAGGCGAAGGGTTGGCGACCGCTGACGACCGGCCACCGGGCTTCCGGTGGGATATAGAATCGGACCAGGGTGTGGTCGGACTCAAGAATCTCCAAGGCGGTCTTGGCGTCGCCATAGGTTTCGGTCAGTCGCTGCACTTCGTCCTCGAAGACATCCGACAGGCGTTTGATGAAGACCAGGGGGAGGATGTAATCCTTGAACTTGGGGGCGTCCTTTTCCCCGCGGATGGAACAGGCGGCATCCCAGAGCATTTGTTCCATGGACTTGGTGGAAAGCACATTGCTCCGGGCGGTGCCCCGCTTCCGGCGCGCGGGGATGGTTTCCTGGACCGATTCCGTGCGGAGCCCCAATTCGCCTTCGCCGACTTCGTCAAGAAGCGCTTGGAGAGCGTCCCGTGTCGCACCCTGGGGTTCGGATTTTCCGTTTTCCCAGCGGTTGACGGTGGCGAAAGAGACGTTGAGCCGCTGGGCGAGTTGTTCCTGGCTGAGTTGCAGTCGTGACCGCAAAATCCGCACGGTTTTGGCAAGATCAGGTGTAATCATGCATACACTATGATATAACATAGTGTACGCGTCAAGGCTTTTTTCAGGGCCTTCCCGGTTACGCGTTGCGGAAATCGATCATTGTCTGGCGGTAGGCTTCGGGGAGGCCGATGTCGAAGCGGCGGCCCTTGAGGACGCAACCGGTGAACCCGTCGAGCTTGCGCAGTTCATCCAGGCACGACGTCAGTTGGAATTCGCCGCGCTCCCGGAGGTTGCGGGTGATGTTGTGATCCAGCAGCTCGAACACCTCCGGCTTGAGGATGTAGATGCCGAAGATGGTCAGGAAACTGTCCGCCGGCAGGCCCTCCACCTGCAGGTTGCTGCGGGCATACTCGATATCCGGTTTTTCGACGAATTCCGTGATGTTCAGGATCTCGCCTTCCTTCTGCCAGATTCCGGTCACGCAGCCGAAATTGCCGACCTCCCGCCCGGGCATCACCTTGAGGCCGACCACGCTGCGTCCGGTCCGCTCATAGACGTCCAGCAACTGGCCCACACAGGAACGGTCGGTGTCGGACGCATAGAGATGATCGCCCAGCAGGAGCAGGAACGGCTCCTTGCCGACAAACTTGCGGGAGCAGTGGACCGCGTGCCCGAATCCCTCCTGGACATCCTGGGTCAGCAGGTGCACCCGGCGCCCGACATCCAGAAGATAACGGCTGTATTCCTGGTTCTCGCGGGAAAGCTTGTTGAAGTTCTCGATGGGCGGGGGCGCGTTGAAGAAGTCCTCGAACAGATCCTTGTCGGATGTCTGCACGATCAGGCCCACGTCCTCGATGCCGGAGTTCACGGCTTCCTCGACGATGGCGAGGATGGCGGGCTTGATTCGCCCGGAGCGGTCCATTACGGGGAACATTTCCTTCTTGAGGGCCTTGGTGGCCGGGAACAGGCGGGTGCCGAATCCGGCGGCGGGGATGACGGCTTTCCGAACCCGGTGGCCTCCCTGGATGACCAGGCGCAGGCAGGACAATCCCAGCTCGTGCTCGATGACGGCGATGGCCTTTTCCTGGGCCTCGGCGTCGCGGACGATGAACTGGGCGGCGCCGTCGCCCTGGGAACCGACGCCCTTGCCGCCGAGGATATGCGGCTGCAGGGCCGGATGCGCCAGCGTCTTGTGAAGCACCGGCGAGGTGAGCTGCGAGGGGCAGGCGGGTATGCAGTACTTGTCGAAACTGGCCTGGGCTTCGCGCATGAGGGCGCCAATGGCCCGGGCGTCGCCTTCCCGCAGGGCCTGCGCGGCCCGGTGGGTGATCCCGGCGCTGATGGGGCCGAGATATTGCTGCACGCCGCGCTGGACCTCGCCTTCGGCGAACGGGTAGCAGTGGTTCAGGCGGTTGAGGATTTCCTTCGTATCCTTGCCGGTGTGCAGGTCCACGATCACAAAGTGAAGGTCGTTGGGGATGGAAAGCTCGTCCACATCGATCCGGTCGCCGTCGAACGTCATGAGGGTGGGACGGTTCCCGTAGGCGCATCCCTGGTCCATGCGGCCGCAGCGGGAGGGGGTGGTGATTTCGCCGAGGTAGGCGAACTCCATTTCGCCCCGGACGGTCATCTTGAGATCGTACAGGCGGTTGAAGGCGCGGGCCACGAGGACGCAGGCGGCGGCGCTGGAGGAAAGCCCCTTCTTGATGGGAAGGTCCGTCAGGGTATTGTTGATTTCCATGCCGCGGACGCGGTAGTGCGTGAGCACCTGGTAGGCGACGCCCGCGGCGTAGCTGAAGAATCCGCCCTTCTGCGCTTCGGCGAGGAGGGCCTCGCGGTCCATGGGCACTTCAAACGGACCGAAGGGGGTGCCGTCGCTGAGGGTGGACCGGACGATGAGTTTCGAGGGGTGGGGTTTGACCTCGGCGTGGATCCCCTGGTTGGTGCCGGTGATGATGGTATAGCCCTTTTCCAGGGCGCCGTTGATGCGGCGGTAACTTCCCGCCCAGTCGCTGTGTTCACCGAAGAGGCAAATCCGTCCCGGTACGAATAGTTTCATGGTGTTTCCCCTGACAGTCCGGTTCCCTGCAATCCCATGCGTACAATTCCCTGCAGGTTAGCCTGCCGCAAGGAGTTTGGCAATGCCGGAGGCCAGCGCGGACATATTGGCGAAACGGTGGTCCGGCGGCGGGGCCGGCGGCTCGGCGTCGCCGACCAGAATGGTGCGGCAGCCCGCGGCCCGGCCGGCCTCGACGTCCTTGGCGGAATCGCCGATCATCCACGAGCGGGCGAGGTCCAGGCTGTGGCGCCGGGCGGCTTCGAGCAGCATGCCGGGTTTCGGTTTGCGGCAGTCGCACTCGTCCCGGTCGTGGGGACAGCACAGAACGTCCAGGATCTCCAGTCCATGACGGGTCCGGAGGACATCCCGAAGGCGCCGGTGGATCTCCTGCACTGTTTCGAGCGTCATGTTCCCGAGCGCCACCCCGCGCTGGTTGGTGACGATGACGGCGGCATAGCCCAGTCGCGTGACGGTCGCCAGAACCGCGGGGAATTCCGGCAGGAGGTGGAAATCCTCCCAGCGCTCCACATAGCCGGGTCCGGGGGACCGGTTCACGATGCCATCGCGGTCGAAGAAGACGCACGGCATCCGGACAGGTTGTGGAATGGGCTGCATGACGGCGGGAACCCTACGAAAAACACGCGGCACACGAAAGGAAGAAAATGGCGTTCGCGCGGCCTACTCGTCCTCGTCCCGCGGCTTGGGGACGTGGGAATCCGACTCGCGCCACAGCGGCACAAAAACGCTCCAGGTGCCCACAACCAGGCCGAGGATGAACCCCGTGACGAGGCCCCAGGGGTGGGTCTTCTGGTGCCGGTCAATATAGATGCCCGCCCAGACGGGGAGCAGGATACAGACGGCGAACTGGAAGCCCGCGGCCATGGCGCTGATGGCCGGTCTTTTTCCGGATGGAGCGGGTGTATTCATGCGTAGGGCGTCTTGCGGCGTCGGACGGTCTTCCATTCCTGCATCTTCTCCTCCGCGTCGGCGGCGCTGCCCGCCGGCAAGACGGCATTGGCCAGGATCTCCACCCCCGTGCCCCGGACCTCCGCCAACCCGCCGTCCACCAGGAAGAAAAGGTCTTCCCCAGCGCGGCTGACCTCAACAATACCCGAGTCGAGGCCGCCAATCAAGGGGATGTGCCGGGACAGGACACCAAACCGGCCCCGGAGGCCGGGACAGACCACCGAGGCGACGTCCTCCTCGAAGAACGTCTTGTCGGGAGTGCGGATCCGCAGGCGGAATGTCATCTGCCGGCCTCGCTCATCTTGCGCGCCTTGCGCAGGACATCGTCCATGCCGCCCGCCATGTAGAACGCCTGTTCGGGAATCTTGTCGTGCTTGCCGTCCAGGATTTCGGCGAAGGATCGGACGGTGTCGGCCAGTTCCACATAGGCGCCCGGCATGCTGGTGAACTGTTCGGCCACGAAGAACGGCTGGGAGAGGAACTTCTGGACCTTGCGGGCGCGTTCGACGGTCAGCCGGTCCTCCTCGGAAAGTTCATCCATGCCGAGGATCGCGATGATGTCCTGGAGTTCCTTGTAGCGCTGCAGGATTTCCTGGACATCGCGGGCGACGCGGTAGTGCTCGGCGCCGACGATGTCCGGGCTGAGGATGCTGGAGGAGGAGGTGAGGGGATCCACGGCGGGGTAGATGCCCAGCTCGGCGATGGAGCGGGAGAGTTCCGTGGTGGCGTCCAGGTGGGCGAAGGTGGCGGCCGGCGCGGGATCGGTGTAGTCGTCCGCCGGGACATAGACGGCCTGGATGGAGGTGATGGATCCGGACCGGGTGGAGGTGATGCGCTCCTGCAACTCGCCCATGTCGGTGCCCAGCGTGGGCTGGTAACCCACCGCGGAGGGGATGCGCCCGAGCAGGGCCGATACCTCGGCGCCGGCCTGGGTGAAGCGGAAGATGTTGTCGATGAACAGCAGCACGTTCTGGCGCAGCTCGTCGCGGAAATACTCCGCCACGGTAAGCGCCGAAAGGGCGATGCGCGCGCGGGCGCCCGGCGGCTCGTTCATCTGGCCGAAGATCATGGCCGTCTTCTGGATCACCCCCGACTCGCGCATCTCGCGGTAAAGCTGGGTTCCCTCGCGGGTGCGCTCGCCCACGCCGGCAAAGACCGAATAGCCCCCGTGTTCCGTCGCGATGTTGCGGATCAGTTCCTGGATCAGGACGGTTTTCCCGACGCCGGCGCCGCCGAAGAGGCCGATCTTTCCACCCTTCTTGTAGGGGGCGAGCAGGTCAATGACCTTGATGCCGGTGACGAGGATATGGTCGCGGGTTTCCTGCTCCTCGTAGCGCGGGGCGGGCCGGTGGATGGACAGGCGTTGGCTGGCCTCGATCGGCCCGGCTTCGTCCATCGGTTCGCCCAGGAGATTCATGACCCGTCCGAGGGTTCCGGGACCGACCGGCACGGTGATCTCCCGGCCGGTATTCCTGACCTCGGTTCCGCGGACGAGTCCATCGGTGGAATCCATGGCGATGGTGCGGACGATATTGTTGCCGAGGTGCTGGGCGACTTCCAGGGTCAGGTTCCAGGGATGGCTGCTGATAAACGCGTTGGTGGCCTGCAGCGCCGTGAGAATGGGGGGCAGGCAACGCTCGGGAAACTCTACATCCACGACGGGGCCCAACACCTGGGAGACGCGGCCGGGGACAGGGGCGTTTGTTTCGTTCATGGGATTTCCTTGGAATATCTTCTGGTTTCGATTTTCGATTTCAGCGCAGCGCTTCGGCGCCGGCGACGATTTCCGTCAGTTCCGTGGTGATTTGCGCCTGCCGGGCGCGGTTGCGTTGCAGGGTCAGGTTGCGGATGAGGCTGTCGGCGTTGGAACCCGCCTGTTCCATGGCCCGCATACGCGCGCCGTGCTCGCCGGTGGCGCTGGCGAGGAGCAGTTCGTAGAGGCGCAGGCTGATCAGTGTGGGCAGGGTGAATTCCAGAACCGTGGCGGGGTCCGGTTCGATCAGCCAGCCCGCGGGAGAAGATTCGCCGGTTCCAGCCGGAAGTGCGGACGGCGGCACGGGAATCAGCCGCTCGAACGAGGGTGTGACCTCGCCGCGGCTTCCTGTCCGGTTGGAGGCCACATGCACCTCGTCGAGCCGCCCGCCCAGGAAACCGGCAATCAGCTCGTGGCCGACCTGGCGCGCGGCGGCGAAGTCCGGGTGGGCCACCGCCTGGTCGTAGAAGCGGTCCATGGAATAACGGCTCTTGAAGAAGGAATGGGCTTTCCGGCCGCAGCAACTGATCTGCACGGCGTGGCCGCCCGCTTCCCGCTCCGCGATCCAACGCGCGGCTTCCCGGAACAGGGCGTTGTTGAATCCGCCGCAGAGTCCGCGATCCGAGGCAATGGCGAGCAGAAGGACACTGCGGACCTTGCGGCGCGGCACGAAAAGGGGGTGATGATCCGTCTGGACCCTCATGTGGTTCAGCAGGGCCTGTACGCGCTCCGCATAGGCGGCAACCCGTTTCTCCGCTTCCTGGGCGCGGCGCAGCTTGTTGGCCGAAACCAGTTTCATGGTCCGGGTCAGTTTGCGGGTGCTCCGGAGCCGCGAGAGCTTGACGTTATATTCCTTGAGACTGGGCATGGACGCTCCGCGTCATGTTCGGGACCTGACGGCGACCCGCTGCAGGACGGCTTCCAGGGCGGCCTTGACGTCGGGCGTCATGGCCTTGTCCCGGGCGAAGAGCCGGAGGTATTCGGCCGGTTCACGGTCCAGCGTCTCGAAAAGGGCGCTTTCCAGTTCACGCACCTTGTTGACGGGAATGCCGTCCAGGTATCCCTGGGTCCCCGCGTAGACGATGGCCACCTGTTTGGCGACGGGAATGGTGACGTGGACGTCCTGCTTCATGATTTCCATGAGGCGGCGGCCGCGGTCCAACTGGCGCCGGGTGGCCGCGTCCATGTCCGAGGCGAACTGGGCGAAGCCGGCGAGTTCGCGGTACTGGGCGAGGTCGAGCCGCAGGGATCCGGCGGTTTGCTTCATGGCCTTGAGCTGGGCATCGCCGCCGACCCGCGAGACCGAGATGCCGGGATTGATGGCGGGACGCTGGCCGGCGTTGAAGGCGTCGGATTCCAGGAAGATCTGGCCGTCGGTGATGGAAATGACATTGGTGGGGATGTAGGCGGAAATGTCGTTCGCCTGGGTTTCCACGATGGGGAGCGCGGTGAGGCTGCCGCCGCCGCGGGCGGGGCCGAGCTTGGCGGCGCGTTCGAGAAGCCGGCTGTGCAGGTAGAAGATGTCGCCGGGAAACGCCTCGCGGCCGGGCGGCCTGCGCAGGAGCAGGGAGAGCTGGCGGTACGCCTGCGCCTGCTTGGTCAGGTCATCGAAGATAATCAGGGCATGCCGTCCGCTGTCGCGGATGTGCTCCGCCATGGCGCAGCCGGAATAGGGGGCCAGGAACTGCATGGGGGCGGGATCGGACGCCGTGGCGGCAATCACGGTGGTGTACTCCATGGCATCGTGGCGCTTGAGAATCTCGCACACCTGGACCACGGTGGAGCGTTTCTGGCCGATGGCGACGTAGAAGCACACGACGTCCTCGCCGCGCTGGTTGATGATGGTGTCTATGGCCAGGGAGGTCTTGCCCGTCTTGCGGTCGCCGATGATCAGCTCCCGCTGCCCGCGCCCGATGGGAGTCAGGGCGTCAATGACCTTGATGCCCGTCTGGAGGGGTTCCCGCACGTCCGCGCGGTCAATGATGCCCGGCGCCTTGAGCTCGATCTTGCGCGTTTCGGCGGCGGCAAGGGCAGGGCCTCCGTCGATCGGCCGTCCGAGGGCGTCGAGAATGCGGCCGGCCAGCGCGGCGCCGACCGGGACCGAGGCGATCTGCCCGGTGCGGCGCACGGTATCGCCTTCCCGGATGGAACTGTCCTCGCCGAAGACAGCCACGCCGACGTTGTCCTCCTCCAGGTTCAGCGTCAGACCGGTGGCCCCGCCGCGTTCGAAGGACACCAGTTCCCCTGCCATGACGCCCGCCAGGCCGTGGACATGGGCGATGCCATCGCCGATGTTGAGTACGGTGCCGACCTCGGAGATTTCGACTTTTCCGTCAAACTCGCCGATCTGTTTCTTCAGTATCGAGGTAATTTCTTCCGGTCTCAAATCCAAGGCCATAGCATATTCTCCCGTCGGTCAAGTTCCGGTCAGGGCCTGCCGGGCGAGGCGCAGGCGCGCCGCCAGGCTGTAATCGTAGACAAGATCGCCCACCTGGACCCGGCATCCACCCAGCAGGGCGGGATTCTCGCGTTGCTGCAACAGCACCGTCTTGCGCAGGAGGGCGCTGAAACGGGCCGCCATGGCATTCACGGCATCATCGGCGGTGCGGGCAGCCGCGGTCAGTTCGCCCCGCGCGATGCCGCGGCGGGCATCGTCCAGGGAACGGAACGCGGCGCCGATTTCCGGGAGCAGGTCCAGGCGGCGCTTGCTTTCCAGGAGCAGCAGGAATTTCCAGGTCAGGGGGTGGACGCGGTCCCGGAACAGCGCTTCCAGGGTCCGGCGCCGGACGTCGCGCGGGAGGCGGGTGTTCCGCAGGAACCCGGTCAATTCCGGAGAGCCGGCCGGCGCGCGGGCCATGAGATCCATATCCGCGGCCACCCGGTGTTCGGAGTCCGATTCCAAGGCCAGCGAAAGGAGCGCCTGGGCATAGCGCCTGGCGGTCTTGGGGCGGGGGGTCATGACTTGGCGATCTCCCGCAACGATTCCTGGATGAGTTCCCGGTTGGCGGCTTCGTCCACCTTGCGGCCGAGCACCTTGGCGGTGAGCCGCACAGTCAGGTCGGCGGTCTCCCGGCGCAGCGTTTCGCGGGCGTGTTCGGCGGCGGCGGCGATGTCGCGGCGGGTTTCCTCGGCCAGTTTCCGGGCGCGTTGTTCCGCTTCCTCGCGAAGCTGCTGGGCGCCGGATTCCGCGGCGGCGCGGGCCTCGGCCACGATCCGGCGGGCTTCCTGTTCGGCGTCCTGGATCAGTTTCCGGTTCCGCTCCTCGCTGGCGGCGGCTTCCCGGCGGGCCTTCTCGGCATCTTCCAGCGCCCGGCGGATGCCCTGCTCGCGCATATCCAGCGCGATGAGAATGGGCTTCCAGGCGACCTTGTAGAGGATCAACGCCACGAGGGCGAACGTGACCCACGTCAGGCCCATCATGGGACCGGACACGTTGATCAGCCCCGCGTCGGCTTCATGACCCGCCGCCGTAACGGCTTCCGTCACGGCCTGTGTGTGGAAATCCCCCTCCATGCCGCCCTACTTGTCCAGGAAGCAGATCACGGCGCAGAAGAGCGCCACGCCCTCGATCAGCGCCGCGGCGATCAGCATGGTGACCTGGATCTTCGGCGCGATTTCCGGCTGACGCGCCATCCCATCCATGGCTGCCGACGCCAGACGCCCGATGCCGATGCCCGCTCCAATCGTTACCAATCCCGCCCCGATTACCGCAATGGAACCTGTCATTTCCGCCGTCATGGTTTCTCCCTTCGTCTTGTGGTTAGTGTGATGGATGGTATCGCTGGCCAATGAACACTGCCGACAACAATGTGAAAATGTAGGCCTGCAGGAAAGCCACAAACACCTCCATGATAAAGATAGCCACAGCCATGGGGAAGACCGGAAGGGCCTTCCAACCGAAGATGACAAGCAGGCCCAGGAGGCAGAATACCACGATATGCCCCGCCAGTTCGTTAGCGAAGAGACGGATCGCCAAGGCCATGGCTTTGATCAAGAGCCCGACCATCTCGATGGGGACGATGATCAGGAGCAACGGCCATGGGACGCCAGGCGGGATGAAACCGCGGACAAAGGCCACGGGACCCGTCCGGTACACGGCGCCCGCGATCATGAAGAACAGCGTCACGCCGGCCAGGCCGCCGGTGACGTTGATGTTGGCTGTCGCCGTGTAGAAGCAGGGCACCAGGCCCGCCAGGTTCATGACCAGGATGTAGAAGAAGAGGCTGCAGAGCAAGGGGGTCAGCCTGCGTCCATCGGTTTCGCCGAGGAAGGGGACGGCCATTTCGTCGCGGATGAATTTGACAAAAAACTCGACAAGATTCATCCAGCCGGTCGGCACGGGGGTCGGACGGCGGCAGGCGATGGCCAGGAACCAAACGAGCAGCAGGCCGGACAGGATGACCATGATCCCGTGAAGGGTAAGGAACTCGGGAAGTCGCTGGTGGCCGGCGGGAAGCCAGTTCCAGGTGCGGGCATCGGAGACGTGGTGCATGATAAACGCCGTCACCGCCGCGCTCCTGTCGGCTGCCGCATTCACTGTTTCCATTGCGTTGGTCATGGGTGTTCCGGCGGGAGGGGCTGGGCCGGTCCCGGCTTGGAGGTCTTCAACGGAGGCCGACAGGTCGCGCTCCAGGGGGGAGCGTGAGGGGCCGGGCGGAGACGCAGCAGAGGATCGCCGATCAAACCCGCGCAAAACAAAACCGGAAAAATATACCGCAGGTGACGCTGCCGTGCAAGCGATTAGGCGCCACCGATTAGGAGCCTGTGGCGCCTGTATCCTTGTCCCGGTCGCCGCCCTCTTGCGGGGGTTGGTGGCGGGCATGGTTCCCGGCTTGCCGGTTCAGCAGGAGGATTACCTTCCATGTCTCGTAGGCGCCGAGCGCGAGCCCGAGGAAAATGCCGATCAGGGTGAACAGAATCCCCCCGCCCCGGCGCTGGTCGAGGAGGAAACCGCCAAAGGAGAATACGGCCACCCCGACGGCAAACGTCAGGCCCAGGGTGATGGCCTGGCTCAGGTCGCTGAGATTCCCGTTCTTGGCGAGTTCCTTCCACATGGCGCCGGATTCCTACTCCTCGTCTTCCTTCGTCTTCTTCCTGGCTTCATCCTGCCGGGCCCGGTTCTGCACCTCGGCGCGAATCTCGTTCAGCCGCTGGATGATCGGCAGCTTCTGCGTGCAGGCCCGCTCACAGGCGCCGCACTCGGTGCACTGGTCGAGATGATGCCCCTCGCGGAGGATGCCCCAGTGCCAATTCAGCCGGTCGGTGATGCTGACGGGTTTGCCGGACAGCATGTATTGGTTGTAGGCGTCCATGAGCTTGGGCACCGGGATGGCTTGCGGACATTCGTCGCAATAGGCGCAGCCGGTACACATCCGGTTGAAGGCTTCCCGGATGGAACTCCGGATACGGGCCACCTGGTCGGCGGCCAGCGGGCGGAACCCGTTGACGGCGGCGAGGGCTTCGGCCAACTGCTTGCGGTTGGACAGGCCCACAAGCGCGACGTTGATGCGCGGGTCGTTGAACAGGAACCGCAGGGCGCCCTCGACGACCGTTTCGCCGGCGCGGGAGCGGACAAAATCGAAACGCGCCGGGTGCTGGGGGATGAGCCCGCCGCCGAGCGGGTTCATGACCACGACGGCGCGGTTGAGCTGGTGGGCGCTGTCGAGAGCGGCGTCGCGGAACGCGAAGTTCATGGCGGAATAGCCCAGCAGCACGCTTTCGAAAGGGTAGGCCTTGAGGACTTCC
>Ga0116202_10000739_pt1 | contig 18532 bp, 12 predicted proteins | sample LakKivw325mmetaG_FD_94479 | JGI IMG/M metagenome (GOLD analysis project Ga0116202, IMG submission 94479) | Anoxic lake water microbial communities from Lake Kivu, Rwanda to study Microbial Dark Matter (Phase II) - Lake Kivu water 325m metaG | ecosystem: Environmental > Aquatic > Freshwater >...
GCCGGGCAGTGGCGAGATTTCATCGCCATGGTCAAAGACCGTTATCAGGTCTGGCTTTTAGGCTCAAATGAGGAAAGCGCTCTGGCGGAGAGCATTGCGGCGGGGTATCCCTCCGAAGTGGCGAACCTTTGCGGAAACTTCGGTTTCATCGAATTGGCCCAGGTGATGAGCGGCTGCGATCTGATCATCAGCGGAGACAGCGGCCCCATGCATTTGGCAGCGGGCTTGGGAATCCCCCAGATCGCGATCTTTGGGGCCACGCATCCCCGCCTGGGCTTTGCCCCCATGAATGACCAAGCCACCGTCCTGTCCCTGGATCTGGACTGCCAGCCTTGTTCGCTGCATGGCTCCCAGCGCTGTCCCCTGGGGCATTTCAACTGTATGAAACAGCTTTCTCCGCAATTGCTGGCCGCGCATTGCCCCTGATCTGCATATTAATCCATCTAACTGGAAAAGTAGCATTTACATGAATAGCAAAGCTGCTTTGGAGTTCAGGCAGCCTTCGCAAGTTATACTTGGACATCAGATTATGTGGCTGCCTGGACTTCAAACAGCGTGTTTTCATGCTCGGTAGCGGAAACTCATTTTCAGCGAAGTTCAAACAGCCCGGACTTTTCATGATCGGATGTGAAACCTCTTTCATGTCAGTTTAGCTCAGAAATCACGCTCCCCTTTCCCGCAAATCATCCGATCCCGGTATCTTGTCCACTGCCTCCCCAGCCGATCAAGATAGCTGGATCCCTTTGCAGATGCATGATCCAGGCACTTTCCCATCGGGATCGGCCCAGACACCGCCCCTATTAGCATTACGGAATCAATACGGAGTCATTACGGAGTTAATCCGTAATGACTCCGTAATGATTCCGTATTGGTAACGGGAGCGATGAAGATTCGGACAGGGAAAACCATATAGGAGAGGAAGGAATATGGCCAAAGATTCTCCAGAGGTTCGACAGTGATCCGATACGGATTCTCAGAGCAGGAAAAAGTCATGAAGAGACGAAGTCTATTGATCAGAATTGAAAATAGATGAAGGGCTGGATATCGGCGGAACGGCCTGGAACAGCGGCCGGCCGGCCGCTTCAGCAGTGTCCGCTCAGGGGAAGCTTAACAAAGAGAAAAGAGAAGAGATGCCGGGACACAATCGTGTTGAGAGTCCCAGCGGGACAACATATTAGATAGCAAATAGTACCCAAAAATGGAATCTGAGTCCCAACAGGACGACATATCAGATGATCTATCCAACCAAAAATGAACGCATTCATCGTCAAATATGCCATCCCTACGGGACTCAACTATCTGTTCATAATTACGCGTTCCTATCTGAAATGCCGTTCCTACGGGACTCTAATGACAAGCATCATGTGAATTTTTAACAACTTCCGACATCCATGCCACAAGCCCCCATAGCGTAACGCCACGTACCGGCGCTCGCCTGAAGCGCCGAAAAAGGCGGAACGGGCGTCCGCCTGTACGTATTGGCGCTCACCTCACCATGGCCGTCCTCGATCTATCAAAAGATGTTCTATCCTATCGCAGCAGCCTGAGCGCCTCTTCCTTCGCCATCCCCGGCTTCAAAACAGAGAGGTCCGGCTCACCCCGGCCATAATACTTGTAGGCGATCACATGGTAGAACATGTGTTGGGCGAATTCCCCCACCCGCATATGGGTGTAGCTGAGATTTTCCGTTACCACCAGAAAATAATACAAGCCGGTCTCGGGATCGGACGAGCCGTTGTAAAAGACCAGATAGCCGTCGGGGACGATTGGCTGGTTATGCATATTCTGAGTTACGGGATCCCAACTGATCACGGCGTTGTCGCCATCCATCACGATGGTTACATTGCCCGGAGGGGCGGGGGGAACGTATTCGCCGGTTCCGGTAAGATGGATGGAGATCACAGGCAGATTGGCGGAGTTGTTCATGATATATAGGGTATCGGACAAAGCCCCCACCGCCTGGGGCGCGAAACGCACCATGATGGAGTCGGTTTCTCCCGGGGCAAGCAACAGATCTCGGAAGGGATCGATAAATTCGAAATGAAGGGAATCAGCGAGGAAATGCACATCGCTGACCGTGAGATCCACATTGCCGGTATTGGTAAAGACAACGCTCTGATAGGGCGATTGCTCCTCCAAATAGACGGAGCCGAAACTGAGGCTCTCAGGGGAGTTGAGTGCGAGGGTCTCCACCCGTTCGAGCACGGAGATATAATCTGTACGCACCTTGGTTGAGGTCTGATAATTCTGATCCATGACGGTCAGGGTGACCGTGTATATTCCGGGAATGAGGTAAGTGTAAAGTGGATTTTGAAGAGTTGAAGTACTACCGTCGCCAAAGGTCCAAAACCAGTTAATTATCGGATATTGGCCTGGTGTAGATTGGTCTGTAAACTGAACCATGAGAGGTTCAGGACCGGATAAGACGTCCGCGCTGAAATCAGCATTCAGAGGTGGCGGTGCCAGCTTGGCGGCAAAGATATCATCAGCTCCGATCGCTGTGAGAGTATGGGGACCGAAGCTGGCTGTGCCTTGAAAACTCCCGGTAAGCCAGGCATTTCCCACCGCATCCACAGTGATGCCATAACCTACGTCAGATTCTGTCCCTCCCATGTTATCTGCCCAAAGCCAGTTGCTTGCGGTGTCCAGCTTGGCGGCAAAGATGTCATTAGATCCGATTGCTGTGAGAGTATGAGGTCCGAAGCTGGCTGTGCCTTGAAAAGTCCCGGTCAGCCAGGCATTGCCTGTCGCATCCACTGTGATGCCATAACCCAAGTCAGATCCTGTCCCCCCCATTCTATCTGCCCAGAGCCAGTTCCCAATGGTGTCCAGCTTGGCAACGAATATATCTGTATCCCCACTACTGGTCAATGTGGTGGATCCGAATGTCGCTGTACTCCTGAAATATCCTGTGATAAAGGAGTTTCCTGCGCTATCGGTGGAGATAGAATAGCCTCCGTTGGAGCCTGTTCCGCCTGCCTTTTTCGCCCATAACCAATTGCCTGACGGCCCGGCCTTTGCTACAAACACATCGTATTCTCCGCCGCTGGTCAAGGTGGTTGAGCCGAAGGTTACTGTTGCACGGAAAAGTCCTGCAACATAGAGGTTTCCGTTGCTGTCAATTGAGATACCTTCGCCCCAATCGTTGCTGCTTCCTCCTCCCAGGACAGCCCAGAGCCAATTGCCCGAGGCACCAAGTTTTGCAATAAAGGTGTCGCTTGATCCGCTGCTGGTCAGAGTGATGGTGCCAAAGGTCGCGGTTCCATAGATGTAGCCGGTTAAGTAGCAGTTCCCATAACCGTCGGTGACCAGACCATACGCTCTGTCCCAGCTGGCCCCACCCGCGCGCCTGGCCCAAAGCCAATTTCCCGATGCATCCAGCTTTGCTACAAACACATCGTATTCTCCGCTGCTGGTCAAGGCGGTTGTGCCGAAGGTTGCCGTACCTCCAAAAGAGCCGGCCACATACGTATTCCCGCTGCCATCTATGGCTACAGCGTAACTGCGATCGTTACTCGTCCCACCAGCTTTCACGGCCCAGAGCCAGTTACCGGCGGGGCTCAGCTTGGCAACGAATATATCTGAATCCCCACTACTGGTCAATGAGGTGGATCCGAATGTGGCTGTTTCCCTGAACATACCAGTCACATACGTGTTGCCCTGACTGTCGACGGCTATGGATTCGCCATAATCACTGGCTGTCCCCCCTGCACTTACTGCCCACTGCCACACGGGCGTCTGTGCTTTGAGACTAAGGCTCATTATTATTAATAACGATACCAGAATGAAAGACTTTGCGGTTTTCATACATCCTCCCTAATGAGATTATTGTGGTGGGTTGAAATGTGCGATTTGATCATAGGATGATAAAATTGGTTGTTGTCAGCCCGAAAATCAATGCTTTGCCTGACTGCCCCAATCCGGGGATTCGAAACCGGCGGTGTGATACCGGGACAGCCTGAGACATAGCGAGCGTTCATTTATAAACCTCAAAGCAAATAAAATTATACGGGAAAATCGGTCAAGGACTTTTTTTACAAAGAGAAAAGAGAAGAGAGAAAAGATGATTTCACAATGAGACATGAGATAAATGAGTAAAAAGAAGACGTTTTAACAAAGAGAAAAGAGAAGAGAGAAGAGAGAAAAGATAGTTTCACAATGAGACATGAGATAAATGAGTAAAAAGAAGACGTTTTAACAAAGAGGAAAGGAGAAAAGAGAGGGTTTTCACAATGAGACATGAGATAAATGAGCGGTAGGCGAGGTAGTTAAACTGGATTTTCAGAATATCTCCCAGCCTCTCCGATAAAGGGGCAGGCAGAACGGTATTGTTCGATCAGAATTGGAAATAGATGAAGGGCTGGATATCGGCGGAACGGGCCTGGAACAGCACCCAGATCACGGCGGCCAGCAGCAGGGATTGCACCACCAGCGGGGCTTTGCGCAAGGCAAGGGCGAAGCCGCGGTCAGCCCGGTCGGGCAGCCAGTGGATCAGATAGCCAAAAGCGATCAGGATCGCCACCACCTGATAGCCGGAAACCCATTGCCAGAAGAGCGGGGCACGGAACTGGGTGAAGATGCGGTTGAGGATGAGCCAGGAGTTTTCGAAGGTTCTGGCCCGGAAGAAGATCCAGCTGAAGGAGACGAAATTGAAGGTGATCAGGATTCCCAGCAGTCTGCCCAGGGGGCTGAGCAGCTTGCCCAAGCCGGAATCCATCCTGATCCGGGGCACCAGATAGGTCTGCCGCAGCTTGTCCCAAGCCAGGGCAACGCCATGCAATCCACCCCAGAATACGAAATTCCAGGAAGCGCCATGCCACAGCCCACCCAACAGCATGGTGAGCATCAGGTTGATGTATTGGCGCACAGTTCCCTTGCGGTTGCCGCCCAGGGGGATGTAGAGGTAGTCCCGCAGCCAGGTGGAAAGCGAGATATGCCAGCGATGCCAGAATTCGGTGATGGAGGCAGCCCGGTAGGGCACATTGAAATTGACCGGCAGTTCGAAGCCCATCAGGGTGGCCAAGCCGATGGCGATGTCCGAATAGCCGCTGAAATCGCAATAGATCTGCAATCCATAGCCATAGACAGCGATCAGGTTCTCCACTCCGGAAAAAAGTCCCGGATTATCGAATACCCGGTCCACGAAGTTGATGCTGATATAGTCGGCGATCACGCCTTTCTTGATCAGGCCGGCAAAGATGAGGACGAGGGCTTTGGCGATGGCATCTTTGTTTAATTCCAGATGTTTGCGGATCTGGGGGATGAACCAGGTGGCACGCACGATGGGCCCTGCCACCAATTGCGGAAAGAAGGAGACGAAGAAAGAAAAATCCGCAAAGCTTCGGATCGGCTTCAGCTTTCCGAAATAGATGTCCAGGGTGTAGCTCATGGTTTGGAAGGTGAAAAAGGAGATCCCCACCGGCAGGAAGATATCCAGGAAGGGCAGGCTGCCACCGCTGAGTTGGTTGAGGGTTTGGATGATGAAATTGGTGTATTTGAAATAGCCCAGCGAACCCAGGTTCCACACCAGGCTCAGCAGCATCCAGAGCCGTTTGACGCCTTTGCTGCGTGAGCTGAAGATCCGGGCGCCCAGGAAGAAATTGACTCCGGCGGTGGCAAGCAGGAGCAGAACGAATTCGCCGCTGGTCTTGTAGTAGAAATAGAGCGAGATCAAGAGCAGATACCAGGTTCGGACCCGCACCTTGCCCACCAGCAGCGGATAGAATAGCATGATGAGGATGAAATAGAACAGGAAGAAACTGCTGTTGAAGATCAGCGGCTGCCTGGGATCGTAGGAAAGGGTGGACAGGATCATCTGCAGATTCATCTCATCCGCCGCCTTCCGTGAAGTTCTTGTAACCCTTCATCAAAGCATGGTAGAAGAGATGTCCCTGCAGCATGTAGCCCTTGGGGCTGAAGTGGATCAGGTCTTTGGAGGCAAAATCCTGCGCCCGCCATTTGCCGATGGAGCTTTTGCCACCCATCACTTCCGCCAGGTTCCACCACGCATAACCCTTGTCCCGGGCATAGTCCATGATCTCCTCACTCACCTTCGCCACATCGGCATTGTGTTTGCCGCGCTTATTGGTATCCGGCGGCAGAGTGAACAGGATGTCCGCCTGCCCCTGAAAGAGTTCCAATTTGCCCATAAAGGCCTGCAATTCCTTGCGGAAACGGGCGGCGTTGTAATTCCCCTGGGCGTCGTTGGTGCCCAGGGAGATCACCACCAGGTCGGGAGCCAATTCCCGGCAGCGGTTGAAGATGGCATCATTGGCCAGCAGATTCTGGAAGGAACCGCCATTGACCGCCAGGAACTGGTATTGCAGGGTGGGGGAGGAGCCGGTGTAATTCACCCCGAAATACTTGAGCAAGGCACTGCGGGCGGTGGTGGAAAAGAAACCGGGCTTGATGTGGGAATCGCCGATCTGAAAGATGGTAACCTGGTCGCGCAATCCGCTGCGCAGCTCCAGCAGCTTGTAGAAGAAGGAGTTCAGCCCTCCGGCAGCGTTTTGGATGGTGTTGCGCTCGGTCTGGAGGAATTTGAAGCTTTTCAGATATTCATCGCTTTCCAGCAGGGTGTAATAGCTCTGGATGAATTCCTCCAGGGCATCGACCTCGATCGGAAATTCCGGCACCTGTTCGATCTCGGTATCCAGATCGATGGGCAGGGAATCGGCATAGGCAAAACAGCTCAAGGCAATGGAGAGCAGGATGATAATGATCTTCTGGATCATAAGGAACTGGATTTGCCGGTGGTGATCACCTCATAGAGCATCAGGGCGATCTTGTTAGCGCCGGCAAGGTTGAAATGGGTATAGTCCGAGCTGGCCAAAGGCGGTCGGGCTGCCACGAAAGCCTGCATCGAATTGAGCCCGCCCATGGCTTCAAACACATTCCAGAAGGCGCTTCCGGTCTCTCGGGCGACCTCGCCCTGGGCGGAAACCAGGATGGGGATGTCCGCTGAGGTTTGGTAGCTTCCGTTCACTTTCACGCTGCGGTCATGGGCGCTGAGAATGAGGATGGGAACATCATGAATGGCGGATTTGATGTGATTCACCGTCCTGATCATGCCATCCCGGTAGAAGCCATAGTCGCGGGTGTTGGGGCTGGAGACGTTTTCTCCGTATTGCAGGATGATCAGGTCATAATTCAGATGCCGTTGGAAAGCGGAGAGGACTTCCGCGGGAATGCGGTTGAAATACATCCCTGAATAGCCGCGGACGGAAAGGTTGTCCACATAAACGCCCTGGGGCTGGTCGAAGGAAACGCCGTAGAGGTGGATGGGATCCTGGGAATCGAATTCCAGCCTGATCCGCTTCACGGGAGCTGGCGGGCTCAGATCCAGCACCTGGATCCCTTCGCCGGGATTGAGGCTTCTGCGGATGAAGCTGCCGCCGTCGTAGGAAACATTCACTTGGGAGGCAGAGCCAGCCCTGGAATAGAACAGGCGGATCTGATCGAATTCGGAAGCCCCGCCCGGAGTCCTGACCGCGGAATACTCCACCCAGGACGGGCTGTCCACATAATAGCGCCGCGCTTCCCGGCGGGATTCGGCGGCCGCGACCTGCGTGGAGTCCGTTTCCGTTGAATCCGCCACCAGCAGGGTGTCGGAAAGCGGTTCGGCTTCGATGATGGTCTCGGCCACATAGTAGTTGCGGGGAATGAAGGTATAGCCCATCATGCCCAAGGGTATGTTCGGGCTGCGGCTCATAAAGGACAGGGTCTCCCAGTTGTGGGAAAAGCTGTGCCGGATCGTCTTGCGGAATTCGTTGACGATGGAGGTGATGGGCACCAGGCCGACCCCGCTGCCGCCATAATTGGCCTGCAATTCCTCGCGCAGCTTGCCGGACATCAGATCGCCCTCGATGATGGAATCGCCATAATAGGCGATCCGAAGCTGTCCTTTGCCCGTTTGCCGCAGCTCCTTCAGTTTGTCCGCAAAGCTCTGAAGCGAGTTCAGGTCGCTTTCCATGTGCAATTCCTTGACCAGTATTTCCAGAGAGTCCTTCGCGGAAGGCTGGAAGGAGCTTTTCAGGCTTTTGAACAGGTCGAGTTTCTTGAGTGGGATCACCTTGTTGTCGCAGGCCGGGATCAGGTTGGCCAATAGCGCCAGCAGTATAACCGACAGCGCTACAATGAGAAAGGGGCGCCAGAAAGTGTTCATGGCTTGAGCAGCAGGATCCTGGAGCTGGAAACGGGGGTTTGCACGATGTAGATGCCGGCCGGGCAAGGCCTGCCCTGCTGGTCCAGGGCATCCCAATGGAAGATATTGAACTCAGCCTTGCTGTGCAGGGGTTCAAGGCTGCGCACCAGTTGTCCGCGCAGGTTGTAGATGCCGATCCGGCCGGTATGTTTGCTTTCAAAAGTGAAGCTGGATACCCCGGGATTGGGGTAGCAGTAGAGTGTCGGTTCCGGAATGTTTGCCAAATCATCAGTGGAGCTGGCCAGACGGTCATAGACTGCAACGAAAGTATCCACATTGGTGGGGTCTCCGCTATCCAGAAGCTGGTTGCCCAGGCGCATCTGCCCGCTGAACCATCCGGTTACCACAAACCTTCCCCCGCTCAGCAGCTTGATGTCCGAACCCACATCGGAATTGACGCTGCCAAAGCTGATCGGCAGATGGGAACTGATGTTGGTGATGGCCACATCCCAATCTCCGGCTGAGCTCAGAGGGGTTCCGCCAAAATCCACCGTGTCCTGAAAGGAGGAAAGGAAAACCTGCTCATTGCGGATATCGCCCGCCCTGCCTTTATCCGAGCCGGGACCGCCATAATGCTGAACCTGTGTCCACGCTCCGCCACTACTGAACCAGGCGATATAGATGTCGTCAGAACCGTTGACGCTGGTCAGAACCGTATCCCCGATCATTCCGGTGCCGGTGATCCTGCCGATCACAGCATGTTGCTGGTTGGTGAGATTATACTGGTCGGCACAGATATTGAGGGCGCCGGTGTTGTAGGAAGGCAGCACCCACTGGATCGAGCCGGTGGGATCATAACTGGCGACGAACATACCCGCGGCATCGGTGATCACGCCGTCGAAACTGCTGCCCGGGCTGGCGGAACCGGTCACATACACCTGTCCCGATATGCTGACATCCACCTTGTAACCATATTCCACTCCAACGCTGCCGGCATGGCGCGCCCAGAGCGGATTGCCATTGGTGTCGAATTTGGCCAGATAGATGTCGCTGCCGCCATAACTGGTGATGCTGACGCCATCGCCAAAATCTATCGTATCGGCAAACCAGCCTGTGATATAGACCTCTCCGGAAGGGGTGACGGCGATGCCATAACCGATATCGTTCAGAACTCCTCCAAAGCTCTTCAGCCACAGCAATTGGCCATCCGGATCGACCTTGCCATAGAATACATCCCACATCCCCTCACCGGAGACCTGCATTCCGTCCATGCTCAGCGTGCCAATATAAAACCCGGTGAAATAACAATTTCCAGCATCGTCCACATCAATGGACAGGCACACATCCTCCTCAATGGAGCCGAAGGTCTTCACCCACTGGAGCTGCCCGCTGTCGTTAAATTTGATCAGATAACCGTCCGACAGGCCCTGGCTGGGATAGCTGACTCCGTTGATGTAGAGCGAATCAGTGAATTCTCCGCCCACGAAGATATCGCTCTGCCCATAGTCCACAGCCAGGTCCCAGGAGCGTTCCATGCCCTGGGAGCCGAATCCCTGCGCCCACTGCCAGCTTCCGGCAGTCAATACAGCAACCGGGATTATCGTTATCATGATGATCAATGCTATTTTCACTATTCCACCTCGTTTGTGTGCCAGATATTTAAAAGCGGTTTTTTGACAAGGGAAAAGTCGAATTCAGTTGACAGATAAGCCAGCTTGGATTTCCTGACCCAGCCAGGCGCAGCGCAATGATCGCTTGTGAACCATGTCAGGTCAGGAATGAAGCAGCATTAAGCAATGTTGGTCATGTGTCGTTGTCAGCCTGGCGTTTTTTCAGCCCAATCGGCATAAAACATGCATCAATGGCAAAACAGAGGTTTGAGATCCATGCCGGACTCTGACTGATCTGAAGATTTGAGGAAGTAATGAAGCGATATATAGCCCTGATCATTCTGCTGCTCTCAGTTGCGGCCGCCCTGGCCTATCCGGTGCGCATCGCATCCTGGGAGATCGACGCGGATGTGAAAAGACTGAACGAACTGGGAGTGAGCGTGCACACGGTCACCCGCAGCAGCGGAACCATTGTGGTCTATGTGCGGGATGATGGTGAGTTTCAGATGCTGCTGGCCCAAGGATTTGACGCCATCGCCTTACCGGACGAGGCCAAGGAATACGCCAGGAAGCTGAGCCAAATCAAGTCTCTGGATCCGCCCCAAAACGAATATTACACCCTGGATCAATACCACCAGTTCATGATCCAGACGGCAGCCCAATATCCCGACATCTGCGCGCTGGTGCAGGTGGGAACCAGCATCCAGAACCGCCCCCTCTACTTCCTGAAGATCTCGGACAATGTGAATGTCCCGGAAGGGGAACCCAAGTTCAAATATATCTCCTCGATCCACGGCAACGAGGTGGTGGGTTACGACATGTGTATCCGCCTGATCCAGCTGCTGGCCAGCGAATATGGAACCAACACGCGCATCACCAATCTGGTCAACGGCACCGAGATCTGGATCTGTCCGATGATGAATCCGGACGGTTATGTCTTGGGACAGCGCTACAATGCCGCCGGGGTGGACCTGAACCGCAATTTTCCCATGCCCACCGGCAACCAGCATCCCGATGGCCACAACTGGCAGCCGGAAACCACGGCGATCATGGATTTCGGCAATGCCCACAACTTCATCCTTTCCGCCAATTTCCACGGCGGGGCGCTGGTGATGAACTATCCCTGGGACTACACCTATGTGCTGGCTCCGGATGACGCTTTGCTGCAGGCTGCGGCGCTCACCTATTCCATCCACAATCCGCCCATGTATAACAGCACCGAATTCCCCCAGGGCATCACCAATGGCGCCGCCTGGTATGTGATCACCGGTTCGATGCAGGACTGGAACTATGGCTACACCGATTGCATGGACATCACTGCCGAGATCGGAAACAACATGTGGCCCCCCGCTTCCCAACTGCCCACCTTTTGGGCGCAAAATCAGGAATCCATGCTGTCCTATATGGAATTCGTCCACCGGGGGGTGCATGGCTTGGTCACCAATTCCGCCGGAGCGCCTTTGGCCGCCACCATCACTGTGGCCGGCAATGCCAAGGTGATGCATTCCGATCCCGTTGTGGGCGATTATCACCGTTTGCTCTTGCCCGGAACCTGGTCCATCACCGCCGAAGCCCAGGGATATCTGCCCCAAACCGCACAGATCATAGTGCCCGATCTGGGTTCCACCACCCACAATTTCGTGCTGGAAACCGCCCAGGCAATTACTTTCAGCGGACAATTGCGCTCGGTGGATGGCTTGGGGATTTCCGGCGCGCAGGTGACCCTGAATACCATCCCTGCCACCACCGGGATCACCGATGCCAACGGTTGCTTTGTGTTCGACGGCGTTCTGGAAGGGAATTACCAGATCAGCTTCACTTCCGGCCAGTCGCCAACCCAAACTGTGAGTTTCCTGCTCACGCAAGGGGAGAACCGGCAGGTGTTCATCTTTGCCGAACCGGTTTCCGTGTTCAGCGATACTTTCGATTCCATCGCCAATTGGACCGCCACCAGCCCCTGGGGCATCACCACCTATCTGGGGGAAAGCGTCTTAACCGACTCCCCGGCAGGAAATTATGCCAACAACATCAATAAATCGGTTCGCCTGACCAATCCTGTCTCTCTGCAAAATATAGCGGATCCGATGATCACTTTCCGTGCCCGTTATGCCCTGGAGGCAGGCTATGACTTCGTCTATCTGGAGGCCTCCACCAATGCCGCCACCTGGACCCAGATCGCCAGCTTCACCGGCTCCCAGGCGGATTGGGAGACCTATACTTATTCCCTGGAGAGCTATGCGGGGCAGAGCGTCTATGTGCGGTTCCGCATCCGCACGGATTATAGCGTTACCCAAGACGGCATCTATATCGACGACCTCGTGATCAGCGGCATTGACGCCGCCACGGTGTTTTATGGCGATGCGGATGGCAACCGCAGGATCACCAAAGGGGACGCCAAAGCCATTCTGGACTATGCCAACGGCCTGGATGCCCTTCCTGAGATCGATCCGCTGCCCTGGGACGAAGGCCGCATTGAAGCCTGCGATGTGGATTTGGACGATCAGGTGAGCGAACTGGATGCCTATCTGGTCTTTAAGTATCTGCTCGATCCCTCGTTCCGCTTCGAAGCCCAGAGTGGGGAAGAGGCGGATTTCCCTCCGGTAACCCTCAGCCATGAAGGCTACGGCCAGTCCCATGTGTTTCAGATCTCCCCGGCCAACGATGTCAATTGCTATAGCCTGCAGTTCCTTCCCCTGTCCGGGGTGGACATCTACAACTATGGCGTAACTCCCTTGGGCAGTATCCATTCCGTCAATTATGACCAGAACCGCATCTCCTGGATCAGGGGGGCAGATCCCTGCGCAGGATTGATCGTCTGGCTTGGTTCAGACCAACCCTCCATCACCTGCGATTACCGCCTCAATGGCATTGCCGGCACCCTCGTCATCAGTTCCGGCAGCGCTGCGGACGATGCCGACGCACCCCAACCCGTCTTCAGCCTTGCCCAGAACCATCCCAATCCCTTCAATCCCAGCACCCGGATCTCGTTCTCCCTCAGCGATGCTTCCGCCAGGACGATACTGAGCGTCTATAACGCCCGAGGGCAATTGATCCGCAGCCTGGTGGACGAGCTGTTGCCTGTGGGATCGCATAGCCGCGTCTGGGATGGCAAAGACAATGCGGGACAGTCAGTTGGCAGCGGGATCTATCTCTACCGGCTCAGCAATGGAAATCAACTGCAGACCCGCAAAATGCTCCTGCTGAAGTGAGCTCTGTGATGCGTAACAAATACTATCTGCTGGCACTGCTCTGCCTGGCCCTGCTGTCCCTGAGCGCCTGTAAAAAAGCGGATCCTGAGCCTCCTGAAACAAAACAGCCCACTTTTCGCAAAGACGGAGAACTGACCATCACCAGCCCGCAGGGTGCACACAGGGGAACATTTGAGATCGAGATCGCCGAAACCGAGGCCAGCACTGCGCGGGGACTGATGTTTCGCGAGAATCTGCAGCAGAACCAGGGCATGCTGTTCATCTTCGACGGCGCCCAGCCCTATCCCTTTTGGATGAAGGATACCTACCTCTCCCTGGATATGCTGTTTATTGATGCTGATGGAGTTATCTTTCAGATCGAGGAAAAAACCACCCCCTTCAGCGAACACCTGATCGATGTGAACGGTCTGAACAAATACACCCTCGAGGTAAATGCTGGAGTGGTGCAAAAGCTTGGCATCCAAGTGGGTGACACCATCGAGTGGAACCGGAACCAATGAAACACAGCCTTATCTTACTCTTGTTGTTATTACTTATCCCTCTGGCAAGTTGCCGCAAGGACCATTCCCCCCTCCCGGCGAAAGAGGATGTGGTCTATTCGGAAAAACATCTGGAAGAGATTCCGCCTGAAGAGCTTGAGCTGGCTCCGGCAGAACCGGTGGGATCGGACAGCCTTGCCCTTGTGGCTTATCGCTATACCTGGACCGATTCAAAGGATATTCCGCCCCTGGTGATCATCATCGACGATTTTGGCAATAGCGGGGGCAAACTGCTGGAGGATTTCGCGGCGCTGCCTTCCGAGCTTGTATTTGCAGTGCTTCCGGATCTGGATTTCACCGAAAAAAGCGGAAAGATCGCCGCCCAACACGGCCATGAAGTGATCATCCACATCCCCATGCAGGCCAATTCGGCCAATGCCAATCCGGGCAAAAACCATGTGAAAGTCTCCAGCACACAGGAAGAGATTGCCGCTCTGCTGGATTCTTTTTATGAACAACTGCCGATGGCGATCGCAGCCAACAACCACATGGGTTCCGCCATTACCGCCGACCGCACCGCCATGACAACCGTGCTTAACCATCTGAACAGCAGAGGATTGTTCTTTGTGGACAGCGTTACCACCGCTGCCAGTGTGGTTCCCGCTTTGGCTCAACATCTGGGCTATCCAGTGATCAAGCGTGACATCTTTCTGGATGTGCCGGATAATTCCGATGCCACCCTGGCCGCCAAGATCAACGAATTGGGACGCTTCAAAGGCCGCAGCGAGCCGGTGGTGATCATCACCCATTGCCACAATCGCCAGAAACTGGACGCCCTGGTCAAGTTCATCGCCCAGGTGCAGGCCATGGGCTTGAGGATCATCCCACTGGCGCAGGCGGTGCCGGTTTCCGCGTGAACTCCCCACGATAGGGGGGGGGCGAGTGGTTAATGGTCAGTTAGTGATTAGTGATTAGTGATTAGTGCTGCGCCGGGGATGGAGGTTAGTGGTTAGTGGTTAATGGTTAATGCTGCGCCGGGTAACACAGGCTTCAGCCGGTCGTTTCGCCGGCTTTAGCCGGTATTTTCAACCTTGGCGGATGGATTGTGTTCTGTTGCATTGATCCGTGTTCATAGATTTGCATTTGGTGGGTGTTTCCCGAGCCACTTAAGGTGTCATCTGGTGGCACAATGGACTCATAAAGCATTATAGCTGTGTGTGTTGCGGATGGTTTGCTGTTCCAGGGCTGACGCGGTGGAGAGGAACCCAGGCATCCTGCCTGGAAGCGTGGCTGACGGACCCATCAGGCAGGATGCCTGATACTCCTCTATCCAGCGCCAGCTCCCTTTTTCCCCTTTTCCCTTTTTCCCTCTTGACCCTTTGCCCTGTTGTATTGCAAACCCTCACATAAAACTTCAAATTGCTCTCACTTGGACAATTGAAGTTATCACATTGTTAACAAATACGATATGGTCAGACTTATCTGCTTTGTTGGACTTGGACATTCCTTTATTATCTAACTCTTTTTATCACCAAAACTTCAAATCACCCACCGTTTATTGAGGGACTTGGACATTCACTTTGATTATCAGGAAACTTGCGTCATATACACAATAAAATGACCTGAAAGAAGTTAGCAATTTCAGAACAATCGACTTGTCTAGCTCATCATCTTTTGGACTTGGACATATGAAGTTTTGGTGATTGGATTTGAAGTTTTCAGTGAGGGTTTATAGCTGATTCTACCCTGCCTGAAAAATGGGGGGATGTGAGGATATAAATTGAACTTGACAAATAACAAGGGTGCAAGACAATACGATCGGTCGAATGACTTTATATAGAGTGTAGAAACTTGGATAAAAAGAATATCCTCAACTAACGTGAGAAACAACGAGTTGGAATCTCCACCGACGTTTGTGACTCATCTTTCACTTGCCAAACATTCTGCCTGATTAAGTATGAATGTTACAGAGTTTTCCACAATAAGTGTAAACAGGGAGGAAATATGAAAGCTCACACCAAGCTTAGTTTCTTGGTTGTCTTCGCTACTTTTGTTATCATGTTATCGGCACAGACCCGGGATGTTCTCCATTTTGAAGATTTTGAAATGGGAGCGGCGGGTTGGACTTTCAACGGGCAATTTGAAATTAATATACCCTCACACAGCAATTATTGCAACTCAGCTCACTCAGGTATCCGGATAATGGGTAGCAACTTGGCTGGAGATTACCTGCCCAATCAGGCGATTTTTTCCAATTATGCCCAAAGTCCAGTGATCAATTGCGAGGGTGCAGAGAATCTGAAAGTGGCCTACTGGAGCTATTCCAGATTTCATGGCTACGGTTATGATATCGGACATCTTTATCTCAAAGTAGATGAAGGAGCCTGGACTCTGATAGACAAGGTAGAGGATGTCAAGGAAGACAAATGGACAAAGCATTATCTCGACATCTCAGATCTCGCAGACGGTCACCTGACCATTCAATTCAGATTTACTTACCTCTCCAATGATCTAATAGAACTGACGGGATGGAATATCGACGATTTTACGGTTTTGGAAGCAGCTCCATTTACCGGTACTATGTCCATCAATCCATCCGGATTCGAAGGTGGTGGCAATTACACTTCCTTTTCCACCGCTATCGATGCCATAAACCTGCATGGCATCGGAGCTGGCGGACTTACTGTCAATGTGACAGTAGGCTCTGTTTTCAATGAGGATCCCCCTGCCTTGGTGGCATCAGGTCGTACATGGCCGTTACTTCACATCGATCAGCGAGTTAAAGACCGCGATAAGTGCCTTCATCGATAACTACAACCAACACTGGCGATTCGAGAAAATGGGCTTCAAATCACCCCGCGAAGCAAGAACTGAATGGCTGAACAAAAATGGCCTTGACAACGAGGCCGCATGACCCACAATTTAGCGATGAACGGTGTCCAAAGAATTGGGCGCGGTACACGGTTTTACATTTGCTCCAGATACTTGTTAAATTCTTTCTTGAATTTTTGGCTAATCGAAGTGGAGAGTGCTTTGATTGCTCTGGATTTTGCCAAAAGCAGAGTGGTATCACCTTGCTGCACTTGATCAGACAGAGTAAAGATTTGTTTATCCTGATAGTAAAGCTGGATAGTGGCAGAATAGCTGGCAAAGATCTGTTTACCCATTACTTTGTCCATAGCAGGTACTATCTTAATCTGCATTTGTAATTCACTTTCAGATCCATAAGAAAAACCCATTTTGCGAGTCGTTTCTTCTAATGAGTTTCGGATTATACTCAATGAATCACCCTGGATAGATAATTGAAAGCAAATCGCTTGCCCGGCAGAATATTTCATAGCTTCTATCTCACCAGTAGATTGATCTGCCATTTTCATGGGAAACTTGGGATCAGCGAGAGCATTGTAATAATAGTAGCTGGGTTCTGCCTCCTGGCTACAGGAGAGGGCTTTGCGCAAATTGGCAAATCTGAGCAGCGGGCTTTCCACCGGTGCGAGATAGATTGAGAGCAGATGCTCGCTATTGGCTATTTGTTGTGCATAAATCTCACATGCTTTGGCTTTGTTTATTACCATTAGCACATAGAAATTATTGTTTTCAGGATTTTGCCAGGTTTTTACCACTTCAGCAAACTGGATTTTGGCTGTGGAAAAAGTTTCTATCTGATTGGCGAAAGAGCTTTGCAGCTTGGTCTGCGTAATCTGGTTTTCCGTTTCAGAATTTTCTGTTTCAGAAGTGGTGGTAGTAGCCTTTACGGTAGTCTCAAAAAACTGAGCAAGTGAAGCCAATGCCTTTTTCTCTGCCAGAGCAGTGGTGGCACCGATTCCAACCCCACTCAAATAGTTTTTGGCAGGATATTCCAACATAGGATTTGAGATCCAGGCAGGTGGAGTATTGTTTTTTGGCTTGATGACCGCAGATAAAAAACCCATACCTGCACAAAGAAACAGAGCAATCATCCATCTATGCATTATCTTATCCTATAATAGTAGATTTCACTTAGTAAGATGTTTTTGTTTTTGTTTTTGTTTTTGGGGGTTCACATCTAATCTGAGACTAATGACTGAAACTGATCAAATGGTCAGAACCCCCAAGATACTTCATGGCTATATGTATTTAGATGAGTTTACTGACATCATCTGGGATTTTGATATTGTTGGTTTTGGCGATATCGATATAGGTCTTGAGAGTCTTAAGCTGGGAAGCTATTGTTCCGGGCAGCTCTGATACCATTTTTGCTGCTTTGGGTAGATTCTTTGCTTCTTTGACTTGAGACATTTTGTCCAACCCTTTAACGTAATCAGGATATTTTGTAGCATTTTTTACCAGAATCGTTTCTTGGGCAATTGCCACCGCTAAGCTTGTCAGACTTATCAAGAAATACTGTTTTTGAATATCAGACATTTGGACACCTTTGGCGAGCAAAGCGTCTCGTTCTGCGGTAACACTTGCTCCCAGATCTGCTTGGTCAGATCCAGCATTTCCAGATCCGGCAGCAGCAGCACTGGCTCTGGCGGCAACAGCTTTTTCTCTTAGCCCCAATGCCACCATTGATGCTTCCTCAGAAATAGCAATGTACTTCTTTGAATCATCAAAGAGCATAGCGATTTTATCAAAGGAATTCTGGTCTATGTAGCTGGGAACTTGCTTTAATGTCTCAATGACAGTTTGTCCAAATTCCATAGCATATTGCGGGGAATTAATTTTGCTATCATCCAGATACATTGCTGCCACTTTTCCTGCAGCTTTGGACTTGCCACTACTTTTTTCCGAACCCTTGTTTGAAGCGCAGCCGAACACAATCAGCATGCTAAGTAATACAATGAGGACTTTGAGTGTTTTCATATACATTCTCCTTTATTTGTTGAGTCCCAAATGTTGGTGTAAATTCCAACTCATTGTTTCTCAGGTTATTTGAGGACATTCTTACTATCCTCAGTTTCTCACACTCTATGTAAGGTCAAGCGACCGATTACATTGTTTTTAATCTTTGTTTCCACGTCAAGAACTTTTTTCAAAGTGACCTCATTGCGACGGGCTGAAGCCCTGTGGAGGAGGCGTAGCCGACGGAGCAGGGCTTCAGCCCGTCGC
>Ga0116202_10000740_pt1 | contig 18530 bp, 19 predicted proteins | sample LakKivw325mmetaG_FD_94479 | JGI IMG/M metagenome (GOLD analysis project Ga0116202, IMG submission 94479) | Anoxic lake water microbial communities from Lake Kivu, Rwanda to study Microbial Dark Matter (Phase II) - Lake Kivu water 325m metaG | ecosystem: Environmental > Aquatic > Freshwater >...
AAAAGAGGGTTGTAGGATTTGCCGGGGGCTTCGGAAACCGCAAGAGATGCCGCATGCGCGAACCTGTTGCCATGGCCGACGACAAAGTTATCAAAAGTGTATCTCGGGTTCAGGAACGACACCTCGGGCCGCGAGGACATCGAAGACGCCAGCTTCTTTTCTCTCTCTCTTTCTTCAGGGACATCCTCTTTATCCCTGGGAATGACTATGAATTTGATGGCCTGTATCTTGGAATTGCCGGAACTTTTGATGGCGGAAAGGATAGAAGCATCGCATTTTTTTTCGTACAGCCAGTCCTGGGAAAAAACATTGGGAACGGCAAGGACAAGCGTCCCGCTTTCTATCGCGACCGGCCTTGTAGATGTCGCTATGGTTTCAAAAATAGGCTTGCTGAGGTTCTTTTCGAGCGCCCCGAGGATCTCTTTCCAGTACGATCCGATATCAGGAATCTCTATCATTGTTTAACACCTTATCCACATAAGCGCCTGTATTATATAACGCAATGAAACGACCCGAAACACCCAAGACAATACAGATTTTAGCATATATTGTCAACAAAATTCTGACTTATCAACAACATTATCCACAAATCATTTCCAATTGTGGACAACACCTCATTTCTTGATATATCATAACACGGCAAGGCCCCCAAATCAATGATAAATTAATTGACAGGCAAAACTAAAAACGGTATAATTTGATCATGACCAAGAGAACATATAAGCCGAGCAAAAGGCACAGAAAGAATGTTCACGGCTTCAGAAAAAGGAACTCGAGCCACTTCGGGAAAAGGGTCCTCAAATCCCGAAGGAGAAAAGGCCGCCACAGGATCGCGGTCAAATAGGCCGTCCACCCTTAAGACAGAGGCGGGATTTTCCGCAGTTCTAAGAAAAGGCTTTAGGATAAGCGGGGGCATAGCCTCTGCGCGGATCCTTTATAAAAGGGACGGCGTCTCCAGGATAGGAGTGGCACCCAAAAAGACCCTTTGCAACGCTGTTAAAAGGAACAGAATAAGAAGGCTGTTCAAGGAAGCCTTTAGAGAAGAATATTACAGCATAAAGAAGCCTGCTGATGTGGTGATTTTTCCAACAGCCACGGCCATAGCTGCAAATTATGGGCAAGCAAGGGAATTCATTAGGCGGGCTTTTTCTTAAGATTTACATTTGAAAAGTATAATAATATCATTGATCAGGCTCTATCAAAAGGCGGTCTCTCCCCTATTTCCGCCGGCGTGCAGGTTCTATCCTACATGCTCGGATTATTGCATTATTGCGATACAAAAATATGGCCTAATTAAGGGAATATTTGTGGGGAGCGGGCGTTTGCTGCGGTGCAACCAATTTTTTAGGGGGGGGTATGATCCGGTAAAGTAACATGCAAATATTTATTGATATTACGCTAAAAACACTCGAATTCTTTTATTCTATAGGTTTCCATAATTATGGTATCGCGATCATTCTGTTGACAATAGCTATAAAAATCGCACTCTATCCGCTTACTCTTCAATCCACAAAGCAGATGGCCGCAATGCAAAAGCTTCAACCAAAATTTGAAGAGCTTAAAAAGAAGCATAAGGATAGCCCCGACAAATTCCAAAAAGAAACTATGGAGCTCTATAAGAAGCACGGCGTCAATCCCCTGGGAGGATGCCTGCCCCTTCTGTTTCAAATGCCGGTGTTCATAGCTCTATTTATGGCCCTAACAAGCCAAAACTTTAAGGATATGCTTGCCATGTCCCAAGGCGCCTCTTCATTTTTATGGATAGCGGATATTTCCTTAAAGGATCCCACCTTCATTTTTCCTGTATTGATAGGGCTAACAACATACTGGTCCCAGAAAACAATGCCTCAAAGCGCCGGGCAGGACCAGATGAAGCAGGTTATGCTCATAATGCCTTTCTTTATTGCCTTTATCAGCATAGAGTTCGCGGCCGGGGTGCAGTTATACTGGATCGTTCAAAATATTCTGACCGTTGCCCAGCAGATGTATATAATGTCAAAGCACGGTAAGGTATAAATTAAGCGAAAAGGAGACGAAGATGGCAGGGAAAATAAGGATGAAAGGGCGTACTGCGGATGAGGCCGTAAAAGCAGCTCTGGAAGTGCTTAAAGCATCAAAGGATGATGTCGAGATCAAGATAATCTCCGAAGGAGAAGCCGGTGTTTTGGGTGTTTTTGGGGGAAAAGAGGCCGAAGTGGAGGTTTCTCAGCGCTTGACCCCGGAAGAAGAAGCTAAAAGCGTCCTTCAGGATATTTTGGACAAGGCGGGATTTATAGCAAATGTTTACATCGAGGGCACAAGCAATGCCGAGGACGCGATTTGTCTCGAGATAAAAGGTGACGAAATCCCAAGAATGATCGGGAAAGAGGGGCAAACCCTGGATGCTTTGCAATACATCACGTCAATTATTGCCAATAAGGGCAAGGAGCAAAGAAAGAGAGTTCTTGTGGAAGCCGGAGGCTATAGAAAGAAGCAGGAAAGCCGCACCGAAAAGATCGCCAAAGAGTCCATCGAAGAGGCCCTGATATCAGGAAAAGAAGTTGTCCTGCCGCCGATGACCGCAAGAGAAAGGCGGATAATCCATCTGGCCGTCAAACAGAACAGCAAGCTTACATCTTACAGTACCGGAGAAAAAGGCGACAGAAGGGTGGTCATAGCCCCAAACAAGTAGAGATATGCCCATTTCTGATGATGATACTATCGCCTCCATCTCTTCGGCGCCTTCAAGTGCCGCGGTCGGGATAATAAGGATAAGCGGCCCAAGATCATTGCCATTGCTCAAGCGCCTTTGTTCTGCAAAGAAGGGCGGCTTCGTCCCCAATAGAATACAATTTACTCGGGCCTCTCACCCAAAGCGCGGTCACATTATTGATGAAGTAATGGCAGTATATCTAAAGGCTCCGGAATCGTTTACAGGGGAAGATATGGCAGAGATATACTGCCACGGCGGCATCGCTGTAATGACCTCTGTAATGGACTGCCTCATAGCTTTGGGCGCCAGACAGGCGGAGAGGGGAGAGTTCTCTAAAAGAGCGTTCTTGAACGGGAAAATTGACCTGATCAAGGCGGAAGCGATAGCGGCATTAATTGGCTCAAAAACACAGGAGGGGGCGCATGCCGCCGCGAGTCAATTAGGCGGCACCCTTTCAAAAAGGATCAGCGAGATAACCGACCAATTAACGGCTATTCTTGCGCTTATTGAGGCGCAGATTGACTTTCCTGAAGAAATGGGAAGAACCAACATAAGATCAATAAGAAAAACAATGTTGCAGCAAGCCAAGGCTCTCGACGAGCTCCTGACTACAGCCGACCAGGGAAGAATATTAACGGCTGGGGTTGACTGTGTTATTGCCGGGGCGCCAAACGCGGGAAAATCCAGCCTTTTGAACGCGCTGCTCAAATTTGAGAGAGCAATAGTAACGGGCATTCCCGGAACAACGACCGATACTATTGAAGAAGTAATCAATATAAAAGGAATAGCGATTAAGTTGATAGACACGGCCGGGATCAGAAAGGGTAGGGGAGAGGTTGAGGCAAAAGGCATTAACCGTACAAAGGAAGCCGTTGAAAGAGCAGATATCATTATTATTGTTATAGATGGGGCAAAAGCGCTGTCAAAACACGATAAAGATATATTGCAACAGGCAAAAGAAGCCAGGGGCGTGGCTATTGTAGCCCTTAACAAGAGCGACATCGGCAGCAAGATAAACAAGAAAGAATTAATAGGCTTCAAGTCCGTCCATATTTCAGCACTTACCGGAAAAGGGCTCAAGGCTCTTGAGAAAACACTTCTCAATGTGATAACATCAAAGCGCATCGACCCCAAGGACGCCCTGCTGATAAGCACTAGACAGAAAGGTTCTGCAATGGAGGCAAGAAACGCTTTAATAAGAGGGCTTTCAGCCATAGGCAACGGCTCTTCCGCGGAGCTGGCCGGCATCGATGTCAAGGAGGCCATCTCCAGCCTCAGGAACATGACAGGCGAGGAGGTAAGCAGCCAGATCGCGGAAGAGATCTTTAGCAGGTTTTGTATAGGGAAATAAAAATGTTTCACGTGAAACATTTTTGGTTTGGGCAATGTTTCACGTGAAACATCTATAAGTAGCTAAGGAGAAAACTAATGGCGACTATCATAAGCGGCAAGGATTTGGCGGGAAATATTAAGGAAGCTCTGCGCAGTAAATTGGCTAAAATAGGCAAAAAACCATCGCTGGCGGTAGTTCTGGTAGGGGATGACCCGGCATCAAAAGTTTATGTTGGGTCCAAGGAAAGATCAGCGGTTGAGGTGGGGATCAGGTCTGTTGTAAAAAAGCTGCCAGGCAACACAGCAGAGCAGGAGCTTGCTGAACTGGTAAAAGAATTGAACGAAGATATTGGAATAAACGGGATATTGGTCCAACTCCCATTGCCGGGCCATATTAATGCCGATAGAATTTTGGCTCAAATATCACCAAAAAAAGATGTTGACGGGCTGCATCCTTTGAACATGGGGAAACTGCTCCTGGGACAGGAGCCCTATTTCTATCCATGTACACCGTCGGGCATCATGGAAATGATCCACTCTTCAAAGATCGACCTTAAAGGCAAGAACGCAGTGGTTATTGGCCGCAGCAATATTGTGGGCAAGCCGATAGCCCAGATGCTCATGAAGGAGCATGCCACCGTTACAATATGCCACTCAAGGACAAAGGATATAAAGTCCTTTACAAAAGCAGCGGATATTATTGTTGTTGCCATAGGCAGGCCCAAATTCCTGACAGCGGACATGGTAAAAGAGGGCACTGCTGTATTTGATGTCGGAATGAACAGGCTCGAATCAGGACTGGTAGGGGATGTTGACTTCGAAGGAGTAAAGGATAAATGCTCCTTTATTACTCCCGTGCCGGGAGGCATTGGCCTGATGACCGTGGCAATGCTGATGAAGAACTGTATTAAAAGCATAGAAATACAGTAGAAATTAAGAGTATTTCTGTTGCAGACCGACTATCATTTTTTAAGTATCCTGAAAAGATCGTTCACAGATACTACAGCGGCCAAGGCCAGAAGAGCGATCAAGCCCCACTGATGGATCTTATTCTCCTGCTCTATTGGAATAGGCTTTCCCCTGACAGCTTCGATAAGTATAAAGACCAGCCTGCCCCCGTCAAGGGCCGGCAGAGGAAGCAGATTAAAAATGCCCAGATTGACGCTGATAAGCCCTATAAAGAACATTAATGAATAGAACCCCTGCGAGGCCGCCTGCCCGCTGAACTGAGCTATCCCGAGCGGGCCGGCCAGCCCGGCAACGGACATTTTTCCGGTGATCAACTGCCCCAGGATGAACAGGATACCGGCAGAGATCTCATAGGTTTTTTTGGCCCCTGCCCAGAAAGAGGACAAAATCCCGGTCTTCTTCCTTTCTACTTCCAGGGCGAATCCGAGCAGGCCGACCTTATATCTTTCGTCATATTTTGGAATAGCCGCAAGCTTCACAGGATCGCCGTTCCTCAAGACCTCTATCCCGATCTTTTTGCCAGCACTTTTATGTATCACATTTACCATTGCCAGAGGGTTGCTGTCTCTAAGCCCGTCCGCGGACAACAGAATGTCCCCCGGCTTTATCCCGGCGGCCGCGGCAGGAGAGCCGGCGGACACAGAGGCTATTCTGGAGGATGTTTCCGGCAGGCCGTATACATTGGAAAGAAAAGCAAAAATAAGTATGCCAAGCACGAGATTGGCAATGGGGCCGGCGCAGATAGACTTGAATTTTTCCAGCGGAGGCTTTGACGAATATCTTTCTTCGGGAGGGCAATCCTTTTCTTCGGCCCCTTCCTCGTCTATCCCGGCCAGCCTAACAAAAGCCAGCACCGGGAACAGGTTTATAGAATAGACAGTGCCGTTCTTCTTAAAAGAGAACAGCCGCGGGCCAAAGCCTATGCCGAGCTCAAGCACCCTTATTCCGGCCCTTTTTGCCCACAGGAAGTGTCCTGCTTCGTGAGCCAGCGCAACCACCAAAAAAACGAAACAGAAGGCCAGTACGGAGGTTATCATCAGACCTTCCCCTTTAATTCGCTGTTAACAATCTGCGCTGCAAGCTTAACTGCGCCCGGAGACCCGAATTTTTTTAAGGCCTGTGCATATCCGGCGCGCATTCTAGCCGCGCTTTCCTTGTCGGTAAGCAGCTCGATCGCCTTTGCCGCAAGGTTTTGGGGTGTGGCCTTGTCCTGGACGAATTCCGGGATAACTTCGGAGCCCACAAGCAGATTGGTCATGGAATAGTAGGGGAGGCGGACCTTAAGCAGCCTTTTTCCAATGAACTCGGAGATCGCGGATATTCTGTATGCCATTACCATGGGAGCCCCGAGGATCGTTCCTTCCATGGTAATGGTCCCAGATGCAGCAAGCGAAACATTGGCCGCGCTCAAAATGTCATGGCTTTTGCCGTGCACCAGACGGAGCCCGCAGGGCCCGGCGAGCTTTTCTATCTCTTTTGAGAACTGGCCGCTTGAAACCGAAAGAAGGAACTGGGCATTCGGCACTTTTGACCGTATGAGCTCTACAGCCCTAAGAAAGATAGGCAGAAGGCCTCTTATCTCGTGCAGGCGGCTTCCCGGGAACAGGCCTATTATAGGAAAACTGGGGTTAAGCGAGTAAGCTCTGCAAAAGGCGGACTTGTCCAGCGATAGCTTTATGGTGTCTAGATTGGGGTTCCCTACATATGACACATTTGCCCCCGCTTTCTTGTACTCTTCTGCTTCCCGCTCAAAGATGGCAAGGATCCTGTCAAGAGTAGAAGCCACTTTTTTGACCCCTTTTGAAGTTCCCCAAAGCCATTCCTGAGGAGCAATATAGTAGACGGTCCTTATCCCGAGTTTTTTCGCATAATGTGCCAGCAGCATGTTGAAGCCCTGATAGTCTACCAGAAGCAGAAGGTCGGGCCTTTCCCTTTTCATGACAGCCCTCATCCTGAAATAGGCAAGCAATATGGAAGGAAGGAACCTTATTACTTCGGTGATACCTACAGTGCCCTTTGAGCTCAGGTCCAGCAGTGTCTCAACCCCGGCTGCGCGGCATCTTTCCCCGGCCATGCCAAATAGTTTTACCGAGGGGTTGAGCTTTAGCAGTTCTGCGGCCAAAAAAGAGGCGTGAATATCTCCCGACACCTCCCCGGTGCTTAGCATGACCTTGATCATGTGCCTAAATTCCCAATTCTGGCAGGTCCGGCAAAAGCAGGTCGTCGTTGTCCGAGGCTTCCATCTTCTTAAGTATGCCGCGGTCGGTTTCCTGCTCAAGGAACTCAATAAGATAGGAGATCTCCGGATACGAGACATTAAGCTTTTTCTTCATTTCAAAGACCGCCTGCGTCAGGTTGAGCCCGGACTTGAACAATATTTTGAAAGCCTTTTTAAGTTCATTTTGCGACTCTGCGCTGACCCCCCGGCGCATCAGGCCAACGGAATTAAGGGCCCTAACCTGCATCGGATTGCCTTCCGCCAGCATAAATGGAGGAATATCCTTAGCTATCCTGGAATTTCCTCCTATCATTGCCATTTTCCCTATCCTTACGAACTGATGTATTGTGGTCATGCCTCCGATGATAGCGTAATCATCTATCTGGGCGTGTCCCGCCATTGCTACATAGCCGGCGATGACAACATTGTTCCCGATATTTGCGTTGTGGGGAATGTGGGAATAGATCTGGATCATTACATCATTGCCGATCCTGGTAGTGTTGCCTTCTCCGGTAGGAAGGTGTATGGTAACGAACTCTCTTATCTGACATCTGTCCCCAATCACGACCCAGCTCTTTTCGCCCCTGTATTTGTGGTCCTGGGGCGGGGTCCCTATCGTTGTCCCGTGGCTGATCCTGCAGTCTTTGCCTATCTTGGCCCACCGGGAGATGACCACGCTGGTGCCTATCATAGTGTTGTCGCCGATCTCGACATCTTCGCCTATTATGCTGTAAGCCCCGATCCGGACCCCTTTGCCAAGTTTTGCCGTAGGATGGACCACTGCGGTGCTGTCAATGTCTGCCGAGGTTTCTTGCTGCTGGGCAGGAGAGATTAACGAGCACATGAGCTCTCCTTCGCAGACAGGGGAGCCGTTTACCAGGGCAACGCCTTTCATCTTTAGCAGATTTGCCCTTCCCTTTAACAATTCGACTTCCAGCCTCAACTGATCACCCGGAACAACCGGCTTTCTAAACCTGACACTGTCTATTCCGGCAAAGAACGCGACCTTCCCTTTGTTCTCCGGCCGGAGCAGCACCGCCCAGGCTCCGACCTGTGCAAGGGCCTCCACAATAAGCACTCCCGGCATCACGGGTAGGCCGGGGAAATGTCCCGCAAAAAAACTCTCGTCAAAAGTAACATTCTTTATGCCAACCGCTCTTTTTTTCGGCTCATGCTCTATTATCTTGTCTACGAGCAGGAAGGGATGGCGGTGGGGCAGTGTCTTCATTATTTCAACCGTGTCTATGTTAACTTCAGGCATTAAGTATCCTTTCTGCAAGCTTAGTATTGAGCCTGTGCCCGGCCTTTTCAGAGATTATCCTTCCCTTTATTCTTTTTCCGGAAAGGGCGATATCTCCCATTATATCTAGAATTTTGTGCCTTGCCAACTCATTCGGGAACCGGAGAGGGCAGGAATAGCTGTCTTTAAGGATGACAACAGTATTATCAAAAGAAGCCCCAAGGGCAAGCCCTGCAGCCTTTAGTCTTTCGGCTTCTTCCAGAAAGCCAAAAGTCCTGGCAGGGGCGATCTCTTTTTCAAAATCGTCAGATAGACCATCGAACCGGGCCGATTGTTTCCCGACAAAAGAAGCCGGGAAATCAAGCTTGCACTCAATTATAAACCCTTCGTAAGGAGCAGCGGTTATGGAAGCCCCCTCCTCTTCAATTCTAAACTCCTTTTCTATTTCAACAAGAGGGGCTTTTGCCTCCTGCTCCAGAACACCCGCCTCTTTTATCATTCCCACATATTCGAGTGCGCTGCCGTCAAAGGCGGGAGGTTCTGTCCCGTCAAGCCTCACATCCAGATTGGTAATGCCGAGCCCGTAAGCGGCGGCAAGAAGGTGTTCTACCGTCATAAGCGGCCCCAGAGAGGTCCCTCTTTGGGTGCCTGTTACAGAAGAAGCAAGGGCTCTGACGCGGTCTTTCCCGGACAAGAAACAGATCCCGCTGTTCTCCTTTGCAGGGAGAAGTTGCAAGAAGCACTCTTTTCCACTATGAAGCCCTGCTCCCTTGCGGGAAACAGGGCTTTTGATGGTTTTTTGGCGCATCTAGAACGGGCTGGTCAAGCAGATACCTGCGCTAAAACTCTGGGTCTCTTTGGCGTTGGGGCTGTTGGTTACATTCAAACCTCTGACATTGATCGAAAAAGACCTTGCCAGGTCATACCGCAGACCGGCGTTCAACTGGAACACGCTCTCTCCCGCAAAAGCCTCGGCCATGGCTATAAGGTTTTTTGCTCCGACAGGAGAAGTAATGCCCAGCATGCCAAGGGGCCTAAACCTGTTGTAGTCCGGGAAGTCGAACATTGCTCCAAAGTGAAGGCCTAGCCCGCTGTTAAAATACTTGGTAGCTACCATATAAACATCGGATTCCTGAGAAGAAGTTAGATTTTCGACTCCTATGGCCATATGAAGCGCATCCCTGTCGCTTGAGCTGGCCATTCCGTATTTGATGTTGATAAAAACGCCTTCTTTGAACCTGTTGGTCACCTTTTCTGTCCTTCCGACGAATCCTAATTCCAGGCCGTTGTTCGGTCCCATATCGGCCCCAAAGTTGGCCTTATATGACCAACTGCCGCGCAGATCGGTGCCGGAGGTAATTGCCGTAGCGGATGAATTATCAAAAATATAGTCTATCCCAAGGTCCCAGTCCTTTGCCTTAAGGACATCTCCCGATGGCATCCTGATTAGGCCCGTTGAGCCCGTCAGAGAGGTTGTTTGAAAGGCAAAAGAAGCACTGCTCAACAAAGCAAGGCAGACAAACAAGGAAACAAAGATCTTCTTCATGATTTCCCCCTTTCAGATACAAGATTATATATTAACTCGAGTTTCTTTGCAAGGACGGAGGAAGAGAATTCAGTTGAGGCGCTCTTTAAAGCGTTAAGAGAAAAGGTCCGCCGCAGCTCCCCATCTTTTATAAGTGACAATATCCTGTCCGCAAACTTTTCAAGCAGCTCTTTCCTGTCGCCTTTAGTTGACGCGCCCACCAGATATCCGTCTTCTCCGTCATGAATGCACTCGGAGATACCCTGTGCGTCAAGTGCTACCGCAGGAAGTCCGCACGCCTTGGCTTCGGCCACAACAAGCCCCTGAGTTTCGGTCGTTGAGGCAAAAACAAAAAGGTCGGATGCCTTGTAATAATTGAGCACCTCCGGATACGCTTTTTGTCCGGCAAAGACGACATTTTTTGAAATACCCGTGTCTTTCACCATTTGTTTGTATTCCTTTTCCAGGGGGCCGCCCGCGACGATCAATAAGTGGGGCGTATCGCGATGCGCCACTACAGGATCAAACGCACCCAATACAATTTTAAACGCCTCAAACAAAAACGGAATATTCTTTTCTTTTGAAAGCCGTCCCACATATATAAGAACAGGGGCAGTTTCTGATATGCACAACTCTTTCCTAATCCCCAGGGCAGATGCCCTGCCTGCCAGCTCCATGTCTATTCCGGAGGCAAGGACATCGACCGGGGCTTTTACTCCAAATCCCTCAAGATATTTCTTAGTAACTGCCGTGGGAACGATCACTCGGCTGCATCTGTTGCAAAAAGACCTTATCAAGAAAGAAACAACTTTTACCGAAAGAGTCCGGGGAAGCGGAACATTGTGGAGGTATTCCGTGAACATGGTGTGAAAAGTAAAGACGAAAGGGACCTTCTTTCTTCTCGCATAGAACATTGCAAGAGCGCCCAGCTGGAACATCGAGTTAGAATGTATCACATCAAATTTTATGTTCGGGATAAGGCGAATCAAAGGAACGGCGATCCTGAAACCGGGATATTTTGTTGGAAGAGAGGGGAACCTTATTATCCTGCTGCTGCCGTCCTTGTGGCCGGGATAATCCGGAGCAAATATATAGACCTCATGGCCCAGTTTCAGCAGTTCTTTTTCGAATGTCTCGATCGATCTGGTAACGCCGCTGATATAGGGTTTGTAGGATTCGGAAAAGACCGCGATTTTCATTTTTCCTTTTCGAGTTTCTTGATACGCTCGAAAAGTTCGGGCAGTTTTCTTATGAGAGCCAGAATGCGGTGTTCTTTGGCATGGTCCTGTGCGGGATAGCCCAGAAGCACCGATTTGGGAGGGGAGTTCTTTGTTACGCCCGCTCTGCCCATCAGTATGCTGTCATCCCCTACATGCACATGAGGCGCCACTCCGCACTGGCCCGACATCTGGACCCGATCTCCCACAGAAGAACTTCCCCCGAACACATTTTGCGAAGTGATGGCGCAGTCCCGTCCTATCACGACATTGTGGGCTATATGGTTCAGGTTGTCTATCTTGGTGCCGCGCTTGATAACCGTTGACCCGATGGCTCCCCGGGCAATGCAGTTATTGGCATAGATCTCGACATCGTCCTCGATAACCACCCTGCCTATCTGAGGGACCTTGACGAATTTTCCTCCGACCTGGACAAATCCGAACCCGTCCACCCCTATGACGCAGCCAGAATGTATAATGCACCTTTTTCCTATTCTGGTCCTCGGGTATAGAGTGGTGTTGGGGTGTATGATAGTGTCGTCGCCTATTTCGCAGTTATCCCCGATATAAGCCAAAGGATACACTAGTACGCGTTTGCCTAGTTTTACATTCTTGCCGACAAAAGCCCTTTCATGAACTCCGGGGAACACCTCTTCAACGGGAGAGAACAGCCCCAGGATCTTTGCAAGCGCCATCCTCGTGTGATCCACTCTTATAAGCGGTTTTTTGGAAGATCTTACCTCTTTCGGCACCACAAGCGCCGATGCCAGGGAAGATTCGGCAGCGAGGAGCTTGTTTATCTCAAGGACAAAGGCAAGGTCGCCTTTTTTTGCGTCTTCCAGAGCGGCGACCCCGGAGATCACTATGGAAGCGTCTCCCGCCAGCTCACCTTCGACAAGAAGGGCGATGTCGCCGAGTGTTTTCACCTTATCTGCTGTTCAATTTGTTGATAACCATGTCGCTGATGTCCATCCCGCCGTCAATTATGACCTGCTTGTCAAGAACCAGGTCAAGTCCGAGGTTCTTTTTTACGGCTTTAACCGCGGTAAGGATGTTCTGCTGCAGCTTGGATGTCAACTCGTTGTTCAGCTTCATAAGTTTTTCCCTTTTAGGGGCCAGGTCTTCTTCAAGTTTTTTGGTCAGCGATTCTATTTCCTTTTCGGATTTTTTCGCGTTCTTTGCATCCTCAAGCTTTTTCTGGCTAGCTTCGAACTCTTTTTTGAACTCCCCCTCTTCTTTGGAGAGCTGGGTCTGGGCCTTATTGGTTTCCGAATATCCCTTGAAGACCTTCTGGACATCGATGAAGCCTATGCTGGCAGGAGCCGCAAAAAGCTGCCCGGACAACAGTAAGACCGACAGACATACCGCAAAAACAGATAACTTTTTCATTTGGGGATCCTCCCTTTTTATTTATTGTATTATATCACGGAATTTTTTGATAGTCGAGGCAAGCAGCCGGCGGCCTTTAAGTGTATCATCAGGACCGAAATATCGGCCGGGGATACCCCGGCTATCCGGGAAGCCTGCCCCACGGAGACCGGTCTCAATCTGCCCAGTTTTTGCTGAGCCTCACTTGAAAAGCCCTTAAGGGACAAAAAATCTATATCTTCGGGGATGGCAAGCTTCTCTATCTTTTTAAACTTTTCTACCTGCCGCAGCTGACGCTCTATATAGCCCCGGTATTTGTCCTGTATCTCTATCTGAGCAGCCACCTGAGAGGAAAGCCCCGAGGCTCTTTTTTCAACAGCGGTTTTTTTCTTTAGGAAACAGGCATATCTGTCTTTTGGCAACAGCCCGATCTTGCGGCCCTTTTCAGAAAGCCGAAGGTCGGCATTGTCCTGTCTTAGAAGGAGCCGGTATTCTGAGCGGGAGGTCAGCATCCTGTAAGGCTCGTTTATCTCTTTTGTGACCAGGTCGTCAATAAGAGTGCCTATATAACTTTCGTCCCTGCCAAGGATGATAGGAGGCCTGCCTTTTATCTTTCGTGCGGCATTTATGCCGGCCATTATTCCCTGAGCAGCGGCCTCCTCGTAGCCCGAAGTCCCGTTTATCTGGCCGGCCAGGAACAGGCCTTTAACAGCTTTCGTTTCCAAAGAATGCTTGATCTGCGAAGGAGGAACAAAATCGTACTCAACTGCATAACCAGGCCTCATTATGTCGGCTTTTTCCAGTCCTCTCATGGACCTGATAAAAGCGAGCTGCACATCTTCGGGAAGACTGGTGGCCATTCCCTGAGAGTACATTTCAATTGTGGACCTCCCCTCAGGTTCGATAAATGCTTGATGGCGATCCTTGTCCGGAAAGCGGACAACTTTGTCCTCAATGGACGGACAATATCTTGGGCCGGTCCCCTTGATCTTTCCGGAGAACAGGGGAGAGCGGTCAAGGTTCTTTTTTATGATGCGGTGGGTTTCTTTGTTGGTGTGGGTCAAATAACAGGGCATTTGTTCCAATTTGGTCTGCGGATTATTAGGCACTTCGAGACCGTATTGTTTATATTCCCAGGAAAAGGAGAACATTTCCGGGTCCTTATCTCCCGGCTGTATAGCCATTCTGGAGTAATCTACCGTTCTTCCGTCAAGCCTGGGCGTTGTTCCGGTCTTAAGGCGTCCAAGCTCAAAGCCAAGGGAGGTCAGATTTTCGGACAGGCCTTTTGAGGGGAATTCTCCGGCCCTGCCGGCTTCCATATGCTGCATGCCGACATGTATTACACCGTTCAAAAATGTTCCGGTCGCCAATATGACACAAGGGGCTTTGTAGATGACATGCATATTTGTGCGGACGCCTTCTATCTGGCCTCTTTTGACGATTATTTCTGCGACAATACCCTGCTTAACATCAAGATCTTCCTGATCTTCAAGCGTCTGTTTCATTTGGGAATGATACAGCAATTTGTCGGATTGAGCGCGCAGCGATTGCACAGCGGGTCCTTTTGCGGTGTTTAGCATTTTCATCTGCAGATAGGTCTTATCTGTTGCAATGCCTATTTCTCCGCCTAAAGCATCAACTTCACGAACCAATTGGCTTTTTGCGGGTCCTCCCACAGCAGGATTGCATGGCATGTGGGCAATCGTATCAAGATTTAAGGTCAGGACAAGAGTTTTGCATTTTAAACGCGCAGAGGCCAGCGCCGCTTCACAGCCCGCGTGGCCAGCGCCAATGACGATGACATCATAGTGCTTCTTATATTCTGTTGCTTTGACCATCTTACTCTAAAGTTTAGCACAGTAGCAAGGCCGTAAATGAGGTCAACCTTTGAAGAACAGCCAGTTCTTGTCCTGCCCTTTTAGCTTAATAAGAAGATATCTTCCCTTAAGCTTTTTGCCTGAGATATTTACTATTATATGGTCTTTATCGAACTTCTCCGCCTCATAATGGCCGCTGTCCCATAGCTCAACTTTTCCGGCGCCGTACGAACCTTTTGGGATCTCTCCTTCAAACTTTTCATATCCCAATTCATGGTCGGGAACCGCGACCGCCAGCCGCTTTATGCCGGGAACTTTTGGCGGTTCTTTTGGGATGGCCCAGCTTTTCAGGACGCCGTTATGTTCCAGGCGCAGGTCATAGTGAAGATGAGAGGTGTGGTGTTTTTGGATAACATAGATCAGGGTTTTCATAAATTACAGCTGGGACACAGTTTGCATACCGGACAGATCTCACACTTTGGTTTTTTTGCGTCGCATATGGACCGGCCGTGGTGGACCAGAAGATGGTTTATCTTTCCCCACAGGTTTTTTGGAAAAAGCTCCATGAGATCATTTTCTACCTTTACGGGGTCGCTGTGTTTGGACAAACCAAGTCTTTTTGAAAGACGAAGGACATGAGTATCAACGGCAATGCCGACATTGATGCCAAACCCGTTGGAAAGCACAATATTGGCCGTCTTTCTGGCCACTCCGGGAAGAGTTGTAAGTTCCTCCATCGTGTTTGGCACCTTTCCTCCAAAATCCGATAAGATCTTTTGCGCCGCCGCTTTAATATTTTTTGCTTTGTTGCGGTAAAAACCGGTTGAATGAACATATTTTTCCAGTTCCGGAAGTTTTGCCTGTGCCAGGTCCTTTATTGTCCTATATCTGCTAAAAAGGGCAGGGGAGATCTTATTGACCTGCTTGTCGGTTGACTGAGCGGAAAGGATGGTCACCACCAAAAGCTGAAAAGGGGTTTTGTATTCAAGAGCTATTGTTGCCTTGGGATAGGTTTTTATAAAAACTGCGATGAGTTTATTTGCCCTGGGCCTTGAATACAAAACCATTGTTGATAGATTATAGCACCCCTGTGAAATTGGGGACAAAAACATCCGACGAACTGACAGAATGGCAAAAATACTGACACGAGCCGAAACTCCATTTATTAAGTATGCGGAGAGGCTGTGCGAGAGGATGGAGACCAAGGGAGGGGAGAGAAAAGTTGATCTTTGGATAAACAGAGAAGCCCTGCCATATCTGGGGAAAAGAGACATAAGGGCCATCGAACAAACAGTATCGATCAATCATGAAGTTGCAGATAATGTGAGAGCGCAGTGGTTGCCTTTGGAGCCCGCCAAAGCATGGTTTGAAGGTTCCTGGATAAAAGGGCATATGTTTGACGCAACACAACCTATAACTATACATACTGGAGACGGAGATGTCCCGTTCAATATGAAAGCCGACAGCTCCGGGAAGTTTCACAAATACCAGGACGCGGGTATGCCGCAGGGGGGCGACGCTCTTTACGAGGCTGTCAATGAATTTATCAAAACATGGGACCTGAATCGGGCTTTGGCGCGTAGCAACCGGGCCGAAACAGTTGTCACAACAAAATATCCTTTAGCATGGGGGCAGATATGGCCCGACTTTCCTTTTATTGACCGTTTTGGAGTTGAAAAGCCTTTGGGTTTTATTGCGCTCAGCTCATGGAATTGGACCGTGAGAAGAGGCTGCCCCAGCACAAGCAAGATAGTGGCTTCTCTTGAGGCCCTTCATAATAGCGGATTTGTAAAACATTCGATGCACATGGGGAATCTTTCAAGCCTGAATCGTTGTGTTGTGGTTCATGATATGGGGTATGTTATGAATTATAGGGACAACATGACATCCCCGCAAATCCTGGCGCACCAAGCAATGGACCTGCTTTATGCCATAGACAAGTGGCTGGAATACATTAAGCAATATGGAGTTGCTGACGCAGAGGCCGCAATATATGCCAATGATATGGTCCGCCAATATTTCAAAGGGCTGAATACCGGGGCAACAACAAATCCTTTTATGGACCTGTTTGGCGTGGTCAAGGAAGCTTTTAAGGCCCCGATCGATACCATCAACAGCCCGATCATATCTTTGTTTTTAGAGAAGATGGGCAGAGCAAGCTTACATGAAGCTCCGTAGAATCCCGACGAAATATAAATTATAATGTTTTAATGCACATAAATCCCAAACCCGGCCGTCTTTTTATCGGAAGATTTGAACCGGGGGAAAACCTTCTCGAAGCGTTGACCTCTTTTTGCGAAAAAGAGAATATCCGTCTCGGCATTTTTAATGTTATCGGCGCCGTCAGGAACGCAAAACTCGGTTATTATGAACAGAAAACAAAAAAGTACACTGATTGCGCCTCGATAGACAAAAAACTTGAGATTTCCAATTGCACAGGCAATGTTTCACTAAAAGACGGGGAAATAGTGGTCCATGCCCACATCACCCTTGCCGATCTTGAAGGGAAAGCTTTTGGCGGCCACCTGATGCCGGAAACGGAGATCTTTGCGGCAGAATATTTTATTCAAGAATTGACGGGCGGAGAACTTAACAGGGTCAAAGATGAAAAAACAGGATTGCCTCTCTGGGGTTGATCAGGAGCCTTCTTCGTCGAGGCGGTTTTCCCAAAGATAATACCTGGTTTCTTTTACTATTATTCCGCTTAAAAGCAGCAATGAGACCAGGTTCGGAAGGGCCATAAGGCCGTTGGCGATGTCCGCTGCATCCCACACAAAAGAAAGAGAGAACACCGAGCCGAAATAGACCATAATGCACCAGAGTGCCCTGTACGGGAATATTAGTTTATGCCCGCCCAGATATTCAATAGCTTTTTCCCCGTAATAGGACCACCCTATAAGCGTTGAATAGACAAAAGTAAGCAGGGCAACGGTCAAAACAACCGGCCCTATACCGTGCACACTTCCAAAAGCCGCGCTGGTAAGAAGTGGCGCCGCAAGGCCTTTCTGCCAGACGCCCGTATTTACCAAAACCAGGCCCGTTATCAGACAGACAACAACGGTATCCCAAAAAGTCCCGGTAGAAGATACCAGCGCCTGCCTAACAGGATTCCTTGCTCTGGATGCGGCGGCCGCGATAGGAGCGCTTCCCATTCCGGATTCATTTGAGAACAAGCCTCTTGCAACGCCGTATCTCATTGCCATAAGCCACGAAGCTCCCGCAAATCCTCCTATCATTCCATGTGTCGTGAACGCGCTGGTGATAATAAGCCATATCGTGGCAGGTATAGATGCGATGCCTACGGCAAGAATGACAAGACAGCCGGAAATATAAAATATAGCCATAAACGGGACAAGAAAACTGCATACCTTTGCGATGCTTTTTATCCCCCCCAAAATAACTGCTGCGGCCAAAACTGCCAAAACGGCTCCCGTCACAGAATGGTCGACAGCAAAAGTGTCTTTCATCAGACACGCGATTGAATTTGCCTGTACAGTACAGCCGATGCCGAAAGCGGCTATCGAGGTCAGGACCGCAAATATCACAGCAAGCCATTTCATCTTAAGACCGCGCTCAAGTACATACATAGGCCCGCCAGCCATCTCTCCGGTCTTTGATACAGTCCTGTATTTGACGGAAAGAAGGGCCTCGGAATATTTTGTGGCCATTCCAAAGAGCCCTGTTATCCAGAGCCAAAATACAGCCCCCGGCCCCCCGATAGAAACAGCCGTGGCAACGCCGATGATATTGCCTGTCCCGATGGTTGCCGCCAGAGCGGTCATAAGGGACCCCATAGGGCTGACATCGCCCCTGGCTTTTTCGTCCTTTTTTGAGACAGAGAGCCGGATACCTTTGCCGACATGCCTTTGGACAAACTTTAGGCGAAGCGTCAAAAAGATATGCGTGCCAAGAAGAAGGGCCAGCATAGGAGGCCCCCAGACGAGGCCGTTAAAATAGGAAAGGAGCGCTTCAATATTTGGCATTATCAAGATAATAGCATAATGCTTTATTGAGTTGGAAAATAAACCCTATCCCCCAATCCCCCTTTCCCTTTTCAGGGCAAGGGGGGAATTTGTTTTTCTCCCCCTGACAAAAAAAGGGGGGGGGATTAAGAGGGGGTTTATTCAACTAGTGAATAGCGTTGCCGGATAA
>Ga0116202_10000743_pt1 | contig 18485 bp, 17 predicted proteins | sample LakKivw325mmetaG_FD_94479 | JGI IMG/M metagenome (GOLD analysis project Ga0116202, IMG submission 94479) | Anoxic lake water microbial communities from Lake Kivu, Rwanda to study Microbial Dark Matter (Phase II) - Lake Kivu water 325m metaG | ecosystem: Environmental > Aquatic > Freshwater >...
ATCACTGAGGATGCAGATACGGCTTGAAGTCGAACAGGCCTATTCCAATCTGATAGAGGCGACGGAAGGGATTGCCACGGCTCAGCTTACCGTGAGACAGGCGGAAGAGAACTTCGATCTTGCAAACGGCAGGTACGCGTCCGGCGTGGGAAATCCCATCGAGGTCACAGATGCACTTGTAGCCCTGAGCAACGCCAGGACAACGCATATCGCAGCACTGACCGGTTACAAGACAGCTCAGGCAAGTTTAGAAAAGGCAATGGGTGTGAAATAACCGATTTCAATTTTTGAGAGATACGAAACAATGAAAAAAAAGACTCTGATCATCTGCATCATCCTGATCGTGATCCTGGCGGCAGGTGCGTTTTTTGTCCTTCGGAAAGGAGAAAATGGCCCGAAATTCAGGACGGAAAAAGTTACAAAAGGTGATGTCAGAGCAACCGTCACGGCGACCGGAACGGTCAATGCCGTCACGACGGTCCTGGTCGGTACCCAGGTCTCCGGAACGATCAAGACGCTGTACGTCGATTTCAATTCCCCCGTGAAAAAAGGCCAGTTGCTTGCCCAGATCGATCCGGCCACCTTCGATGCCCAGGTCGGACAGGCAAGGGCAAATCTCTCTCTGGCGAAGGCGAACGTGGAGAAAGCCGAGGCGGCGCTCGTTGATGCGAAGAGAACCATGGAAAGAAACAAGACCCTCTACGCAAGGAATTTAATAGCCAGGAGCGACCTCGACACCTCGGAAACGAATTACCAATCGGCGACAGCACAGATTTCCGCGTCAAAGGCCCAGGTTGAACAGGCCCGGGCGGCCCTCAGGCTGGCCGAAACAAACCTGATGTATACAAGGATTATCTCCCCGGTTGACGGGACGGTTATTTCGAGAAGTGTGGACGTCGGCCAGACCGTGGCGGCAAGTTTTCAAACCCCGACTCTGTTCAATATCGCCCAGGATCTGACCAGGATGCAGATCGACACAAGCGTCGACGAGGCGGATATCGGGAAAATCCAGGTTGACCTGCCCGTCGAATTCCTGGTGGACGCTTATCCCGAAACGAATTTTATTGGAAGGGTTTCAGAAATCAGAAACGCCCCCACCACTGTCCAGAATGTTGTAACGTATGATGTGGTAGTCAAGGTGGACAATCCTGATCTCAAACTGAAGCCGGGCATGACCGCCAATGTTTCCGTTATCCTGGCCGATAAAAAAGGGATTCTTCGGGTACCTAACGCAGCCTTCAGATTCAGACCATCGGAAAAAGAAAAAGAGCCCGCCGATCAGAAAGGCCCCGCCGTGTGGGTTCTGGAAAACAGAAAATCGAAACGCATTAAGGTAACAACGGGCATCAGCGACGGGAATTACACCGAAATCCTCTCAGGCGATCTGAAGGAAAGCCAGGAACTCATCCTCGAAGCAACAGGGAACAGCAAGAAAACCAACCCACCGCCTATGGGTGGTCCGGGATTTATCAGGTAACATGGCGCTGATAGAGACACGAGAGCTGGAAAAAATCTATGAATTGGGCGACAGTCCCGTCCATGCACTCGACGGGGTATCCCTGTCAATCGACCATGGGGAATTCGTCGCCATCATGGGACCGTCCGGCTCCGGCAAATCCACGTTCATGAATCTCATCGGCTGCCTTGACGAGCCGACGAAAGGTGGGTACCTGCTCGACGGGATCGATGTAAGCAAGCTCAATCGTGATGAACTTGCCGAAATACGGAATAAAAAAATCGGTTTTGTTTTCCAGGGCTTTAATCTTCTCCCGCGGACGTCGGCCCTCGAAAATGTGGAACTGCCCATGCTGTACAACGACACAACCTCCGGAAAGAGAAGGGAAAGGGCGCTCACGGCACTCAAGGCGCTGGGGCTGGAAGGGCGGGAACACCACCACCCCAATCAGCTCTCCGGCGGTCAGCAGCAGCGGGTCGCCATCGCGAGGGCGCTTGTGAACGATGCCCCTCTGATCCTCGCCGATGAGCCGACGGGGAATCTGGACACCAAGACAAGCATCGAGATCATGGAACTTCTGGTGAGGCTGAACCAGGAATCAAACATCACGATGATCCTGGTCACCCATGACCCGGATATCGCCTCCTACAGCAGTCGCATCATCCGCTTCCTGGATGGGCGCGTTATCCGTGACGAAAACGTGAGGAAGACATGATCAACATCCCCTCGACTCTGAAAATATCCTTCCGTGCGCTTCGAGTCAACAAGATGCGCTCGGCCCTTACCATGCTCGGGATCATCATCGGCGTCGGCGCTGTGATCACCATGCTTGCCGTCGGCACCGGCGCAAGCGAGAGGATATCAAAACAGATTGCCAGCGTGGGGAGCAACCTGATCATCATCCTTCCGGGAAGCACGACTTCGGGCGGACTGAGAATGGGCGCCGGCACACAGCAGACTCTCAAGAAAGAAGACGCCGAGGCGATCCTGAAAGAATGTCCGGCTGTATCGGATGTTGCTCCCGTCCTGAACGGGGCGGCTCAGGTCATCTACGGCAATCAGAATTGGTCAACGGGCGTCTACGGAACAACATCCGGCATACTTGCCGTGAGAGACTGGTCTCTGATTTCAGGACGACCGTTCACCGAGCAGGACATCCGGAACGCGACCAAGGTTGCCATCGTGGGACAGACCGTTGCGGACTATCTCTTTGGCGGCATGGAACCCATCAACCAGATCATCAGAATCAAAAAAGTGCCCTTTACCGTCATCGGCATCCTCGAGAAGAAAGGCCAGTCTCCTATTGGTCAGGATCAGGACGACGTCATCTACATTCCGGTTTCAACGGCGCAAAAGAAGATATTCGGCACCCATTTCCCCGGCATGGTGCGTTCGATCATGGTCAAGGCAAAAAGTACGGAAGATCTGAGTGCCGCGGAAAGCCAGATCACGGAACTTCTCAGGCAGAGGCACCGCATCGGACCGCGGCAGGAAAACGACTTCACGGTCAGGAACCTCACGTCGATCATGCAGGTCGCGGAACAGTCAACAAAGGTGATGACCCTCCTTCTTGGCGCCATTGCGTCCGTGTCTCTCCTCGTCGGCGGCATCGGAATCATGAATATCATGCTGGTTTCCGTAACGGAAAGAACCAAAGAAATAGGGATCCGGATGTCCGTCGGCGCCAAAACCTGGGATATCAGGCTTCAGTTCATCGTTGAGGCGCTTACTTTGTCTCTGGTCGGCGGGGTGATAGGAATCATCGCCGGGATTGCCGGCTCACAGTTATTGACGGCACTTGCCGGCTGGTCGACCATCGTTTCGCCCCTATCCGTCATCCTTGCCTTCGGTTTTTCAGGAATGGTGGGGATATTCTTCGGATTCTATCCCGCCTACAAAGCCTCTCTGCTCAGCCCGATCGACGCCCTGAGATATGAATGAGGCTATCTTTTTACGCTTCGTTGCGGCAAGCGTTTAATCTTCCGGAAGTCAGGACAGTAATGGAGAAAATGTACTTGCCAAAACAGACATTCCTTGTTACAAAATGAAAAAAACGGGGAGGATGAGGAATGGGCGAGGGCATTTCCGATTATACGAAATTCAGCGTCGATCTGCGCCGTCACATGTGGAAGGCCGGGGTGGAAATGGAGTTGCGCAGGCTCATCTGGCAGATTGCCGTCATGGGAAAATACATCTCCGCCAAGATTCACGAATCGAACCGGAAACTGGCAGGCTTCAAAAACATCTATGATGAAGAGCAAATGGCCCTGGATAGAAGCGCCGATGAAATCCTCAAGAACCAGCTTCAGTACTCAGGATTTGTTCGGGAGTACGCCTCGGAAGAGCGGGATGCGGTCATGCAGATCGGACAGGGGAATGAGAAATACTTCATCACGGCAGACCCCCTGGATGGCTCGTCTTTGGTGGAAACGAACCTGGCCATCGGCACAATCATCGGCATTCACAAGGAGTCTATTTTCGCAGAGGGGAGAAATACCCTCGTGGCAGCCATGTACATCACGTATGGTCCCCTGATTACAATGGTTTACTCCGCCGGGAAAGGAACCCATGAATTCGTTCTCAACCGGGAAGGGGAATATGCCCTGTCCGAGGAAAACATTAAGTTAAGAGAGCGGGGAGATATTTACAGTCTGGGAGGATTGAGAAGGGACTGGACGCCGGAACATCTTCAATACATCGAATATCTTGAAAAAGAAGGTTACAAACTCCGCTACAGCGGGGGTTTCGTGCCGGACATCAATCAGGTTCTGATAAAGAGAGGCGGTATTTTTACTTATCCCGCGCTCAAGAAGAGTCCCAAAGGGAAACTGCGGCTCCTGTTTGAACTTCAGCCCATGGCATTCATCATCGAACAGGCCGGAGGCAAAGCAACAAACGGCCAAGAAGACATTCTTTCCATTAAAGTGGAAGAACTGAATCAGCGTTGTCCGATCTACATAGGGAGCCGTTTTGAAGTGGAAAAAGCAAAGTCTTTCCTTGTCAGGGGCTAAGATGGAGGGCAAAGGCGATGGCTGCGACGTATGAGAGTATTGACCGGCTAAAAAAAGGATTTACGGGTATCCTGGAAATAAGCGGCAACAGCGTCAGGGCAATAGATGAAGAAAAACTCCGGAGAACGCTCGTTGACGATCTGATTTTTTCAGCGGTGTTCAGCCCCGGCCGGGAGACCAGGGAAGCCGCATCCTGGCTGATCCGGAAAGCAGGGACGGCCCTGGGCATTTATTCCGCATCCATTCAGCCCATTTACGAGGCCATGGGCCGTATGGAAATTTCCGGTTTTACCGTTCCGGCCATCAATATACGGGCGCTTACCTATGATGCGGCCCAGTCCGTTTTTCGTGCGGCGATGAAAGGAAACGTCGGACCCGTGATTTTTGAGATCGCCCGCTCCGAAATCGGTTATACATTGCAGCGGCCGGCGGAGTATGCCTGTGCCGTGACTGCCGCCGCAATCAAGGTCGGATACAGCGGCCCCCTGTTCTTGCAGGGAGACCATTTCCAGGTAAACGCAAAGAAATTTGCCGCCGATCCGGGCAAAGAGGTTCAGGCCGTCAAAGACCTGATCTGGGAAGCCATCGAGGCCGGATTCTACAACATCGACATAGACACATCGACCCTGGTCGATCTGTCCAGACCCACCGTCAGGGAACAGCAGAAAACAAATTACGCTCTCGCCGCCGAACTGACAACCATGATCCGGGACCTGGAACCGGAAGGCATCACGATCTCCGTCGGCGGTGAAATCGGAGAGGTTGGCGGCAAGAACAGCACCGTTGAGGAACTACAGGCCTTCATGGAGGGTTATCTGGGCGAGCTGAGTTCAAGTGGCGAATATTTAAAAGGAATCAGCAAGATCAGCGTCCAGACGGGGACCACCCACGGCGGTGTTCCTCTGGCCGACGGGAGCATCGCCAAGGTTAAACTGGACTTTGGCACCCTAGGAAAACTCTCGGAGACCGCAAGGCGGGAATACGGCATGTCCGGCGCGGTACAGCACGGCGCATCCACCCTTCCCGGCGAGGCTTTCGATAAATTTCCCGCCATCGGCACGGCGGAAATCCACCTGGCGACAGGCTTTCAAAACATGATCTACGACAGCGTGCACTTCCCTGCACCCCTCCGGGATGAAATCTACCGGTACATCAAAACTGACCTGATCACTGAAAAGAAGGATTCGGATACGGAAGAGCAGTTTATATACAAGACCCGCAAGAAGGGATTCGGCCCTTTCAAAAAGGACCTCTGGAATCTTCCGGAAGAGACGCTGCAAGCCATCGGTCGGGAACTGGAAGGTCAGTTCACTTTCCTGTTCGCGAGACTGAACGTCAACAACACCTTAGATATCGTGAAAAAGTACGTCAAACCCGTCAATGTACCTTTGAAAGTCCCCGAAAACCTGAGGTGACGGTCGGCAAAAAAAGTTTGACCGGAAGATCTTATGTGTTGGAAAAAGAACAAAGGAGCGAATGCAATGCATAACGAATTCACAGCTATCGTCGAAAAAGACGGTGACTGGTTTATCGCGTACTGCTTAGAAATTCCAGGTGCAAATGGACAGGACCGGACAAAAGATGAGTGTCTGGAAAACTTGTCACAAGCCGTTGATTTGATCCTGGAAGATAGACGGGAAGACGCTTTGAGAGGCATTCCGGCTGACGCCACGCGAGAAACGATTTCAGTGAGATGAAAAGAAATGAACTGCTCAAACATCTAAGTATGCCGCGCCCTTTCAATTCCATACCCAAAATAAGAGCCGAAAACGGGCAAAAATCTGGCATGAAAATGATCGGCGGTGTCGTATATCATATAGAGAGGAAAATCACTGTTATTATAGTCGTGATTTGCGGCAAATGCACTGGCGTAGCAGCTTCTTTTGACTATACGTAGGAGCGATCAAAGAAAAAATGAAGTGCACTGGTTATTGGCTCCACCTACCTATACGTACTCTTTAATATCAGCACCGATCAAGGATTACCATGTGAAAGGAATCAATAAGGCGGCAATGAGTTACGCCCATTATAAGATTAAGATATAATCATCATACCCGTTTATCCCTGTCCTTTTTGATCAAGTGCGCGCCTGATGGCTGCCGCAATCTTGTTTCTGATAAGTGGTTTCATGATAAAATCTTTTAAACCGATTGCCGTCGCCTTTTCCGGCGTGATCTCTTCACTGAATCCCGTGCAGAGGATGACCGGTATGCCGGGCCGGATGCGCATGATTTCCTTGGCCAACTCGATACCTGTCATATTCGGCATGGTCATGTCAGTGATCACAAGGTCAAATCGGTCTGGACCGGATTGGAAAAGTTTCCGGGCTTCCAGGCTGCTCGTCCTCTCGATAACCTCATACCCGAGACTGGTCAGCATATCCTTTCCGATTTGAACAAGCATCTCCTCATCATCCACAAAAAGGATGCGCTCTTTACCTCCAGTAATATCCGCAGCAGCCTTAACTTGCCGTTTCTCTCCCGCTTCCTTCAGGAGTGGAAGATAAATATGGAAAGCTGTCCCTTTCCCTACCTCGCTTTCTACGGTTATCGCACCATGGTAACTCTTGACAATGCCATGCACCACGGAAAGCCCCATGCCGGTACCTTCCCCCGATCCCTTGGTGGTAAAAAAGGGATCAAATATCCGGTCCATGATCTCGGGGGCTATGCCGGCCCCCGTATCGCTGACCATCAGTTTAAGATACATGTCAGGGATCAGACCATGATAAATGATCAAAGAATCATGAGGCTTAATTTCCACAGGGACGAGGCTGACCTTCAACTCTCCTTTTGTTTCACGCATGGCATGCCCCGCGTTGGTACAGAGATTCATCAGTATTTGATGGAGTTGCGTGGGATCGGCAAGAACCGTGTCCGGTTCGGATTGAATGTCCTGACGTATTTTTATTGTCGTGGGCAGAGATGCACGGAGAAGTTTCATCACTTCCTTGACAATGGGGCTGACTCTTAAAGGCCGCGGTTTCTGATCGCTTTGGCGGCTGAACGCGAGGATCTGTTTCACAAGGTCTGTTGCTCGTTCTCCGGCTGTGTAAACCTGATTAAGATAGCGCCGCAGACGTTCGTCCACTTTGGGATCTGTAAGGGCTATTTCGGTGTAGCCCAGAATTGCGCCGAGGATATTGTTAAAATCGTGAGCGATCCCCCCGGCAAGCGTCCCGACGGCCTCCATCTTCTGGGCCTGGTTGAGTTTCTTCTCAATCTCTCTTAGTTCAGTGACGTCCTGCATGGAACCCACCACACCTGTAATACGACCCTCCGAGTCCCGGTTGAAGGCGCTGTTCATATTGAAGATCCGTTCCTTTCCATCTTTGGTTAACATAACCCCGATGTAATTACTAACGGATTTCCCTTCATCCCGAATGCCCTTGAAAAGTTTTCTGTAGGCCTTCCTGTCTTCTTCCCTGGCAAAGTCATTGAAGTACCGTCCTACTAATTCTTCCGCGTCATGGCCCATGATTCGCTTCCAGGATGGATTCACGTAAGTGAAGGCCCCCAAAAGATTCAAGGTGTAGATAATGTCCGGAGCGTTCTCGCTCAAAGCACGAAAACGCTCCTCGCTCTCCCGCAGCGCCTCTTCTGTTCGCTTGCGCTCTGTGATGTCGCGTATTGATTCAATGGCGCCGACGATCGTGCCTCTTGAATCATGTAATATGCTCGCTGTTCCAAACAAATACGCCTCTCTTCCCCTGAGTGCCGGGACATATGCCTCGCCGGCAATGACCGTATCCCCTCTCTCTGTACTGACATATTTTGCTTCAATGTCTTTCCGGGGTTTAAGGATAAGATCGATGAGAATGGGCCTTCTTTCTCCATAAAAGGGCAGGGCATATTCGTAATTTCCTTTGCCCAATATATTATATCTGCCTTGATTCCCGTCATCTCTTCTATAGCCCGATTCCAGGCAATAACCTTGCCCTCATTATCAATAACAAGAGTTGCATCGGGCAGGAAGTCAATGATGTCCTTCAAACGTTGTTTCGCTGAAATCAATTCCTCTTGAATCCGTTTTCGCCCGGTGATATCGCGGCCTCCTATAATGATACTTTTTACAGCTCCCTTCTCCGTAAACAAGACATTGCCGATAAGCTCCATCCAGATGTAATGCCCCTCGTTGTGGCGTAATCGTGCTTCCACCATGCCGTGTCCTGTTTTCATCGCCTCCCGGAACGCATTCATCGCACTATCGCGGTCATCCGGATAAACAAAATCGAAGGCGTATTTCCCCAGCACATCCTCGATGCGGTACCCTAAAAGACGTGTGACACTTGGCGTTACATATTGAAATACCGCCTGGGCATCCATTTGCAGCACCAGGTCCACCATGTTATCCGTGACCAGGCGGAGCTGCTCTTCGTTTTGCCTGAGTGCATCCTCTGCCCGCTTGCGGCCGGTGATCTCCACCAGCACGGCAATGTTGCCGACGATCCGATCATCAGGATCATGCAAGGGCGAGGCATAGATACTGTAATCGATAGGTGTACCGTCTTTCCTCTGTCGGCGTACTTCCACACCGTCCAGAGTCATGCCACGGCGTATCTTTTCTCGAAAGCTGCTGAATTCCTCTTGACTCTCCGTCTGCACGCTGGGAAGCCGGTGGCCCATGACCTCTTGGGCGCTCCAGCCGAGCATCTTCTCGGCCGCCCGATTCCACACCGTGTGTACAATCCCGTCCAGATCCAGGCCAATAATGGCCGTGGGCGCGGCCTCAATGACGGCCTGCAGCAACTCATTGGACCGCCGTAGTTCCCTCTCCGCCCACTTACGTTCAGTGATATCCCGGAATGTCCATATTCTCCCGTAATATTTTCCGTCTTTTCCTAATACGGGTGACGAGTACCGGTCCAGAACCATTCCATCTTTAAACTCGATCTCATCCCTGCTGGTTTCATTCGGATGGTCATAGAGATACATAACTTTCTCGAGAAACTGTTCCGGGTGCTTGGTTATACTCGTTACATACTGAAGTAGTGGTGCATCATCCTTATCATCCCGGATGTGTTGAGGAACCTTCCAGATGTCGAGAAGATGTTGATTTGCCAGAATTTTTTGACCTTTATCATCGACCACCAGGATTCCGTCAATGGTTGCTTCCACTTGAGCCTCGAGAAACGCCGTCTTCCAGACAAGTTCTCCTTCTAATAACTTGCGATTGGTAATATCTCGTATTGATTCAATAGCACCTATGCGGTTTCCAGTGTCATCGAAAAGCGGCGCTCCCGTTGCCCATAGATAAGCCCCTTTGCCTCCATACAAGGCAGGTGTAAACGCCTCCGCGTAAAGAGTGTCCCCTTTTTTCTGAACATGCTCGTATTTGGATTCGAGTTCTTTATCGTCGGCATCGATAAGCTCTAAAAGATACGGCCGCCGCTCTCCATAAAAAGGAACCGAACCTATATAGTTTCCCTGTCCGATCATGTCCTCTTTCTTAACTCCAGTCATTTCTTCCATAGCCCGGTTCCAGGCGACAACTTTCTTATCTATGTCAATGACAAATGTCGCATCCGGTAAAAAATCGATGATGTTTGTTAATTTTTGCTCTGATTCTTTAAGTGCTTTTTCCGCCTGTTTACGTTCGGTGATGTCGATAAGGAACAATGTGAGTCCTATGACGTCACCACTTTCATCAATTATCGGGTTGTAGATGTCCTCATAGTATCTGCGATCGAGCGCTGTGTCCCCATATGCTTCAACTAACGTGAAAGATTCACCCGACAGGGCACGATCAAAGTTGTTTTTTGCCTTCAGACAATCTTCAGGGTTCTTAATATATTCAAGCATGCTGTTCCCTACAGCGATATCCACCCCCCAGATTCGTTTCATAGTCTGATGGTGATTTTCGTTGAAAGCAATATACCGGTACTGTCGGTCAAGAGCAAAAATTACAACCTCTTTGGGACTCTCAAACACGCTTTTCAGGAGGGCATATGATTTCTGCAGTGCCTCCTCGGACTGCTTGCACTCTGATTCAGATTGCTCCAGTTCCTGGATTCTCTGTTTCAAGACTGATATTTCTTCGATAAGTTCCGGTTTCATCCCGGATTGTTCCTTCATTATGTTCCTCCACTTGGTTATCGGTGTCCTCTGTTGCGACTGGAAAGAAAAAAGAGGGGTATTTGTTTCGAGGATTATTTAAGGTTTCGCTATTTATCGGATAACTGTTGAGATGTCAAATACAATATAACCCATCAGATGTTGTTTACAATCTCAATCATGTATGTTCCGGCATGGCAGGTGCGTGTGGACTTCAGGCACGTTATACGGGAACAAAAAATAGGTTCTCAAGACTTTGCACCTTTCAATTTGTATGTGTGCCACGAAGCTGCCCCGAAAATCGAACCTAATTATTGATTATTGGGCACTCATTAATAAAAGGCATAATAATCAGTGGTTGGCACTGATCAACTCCAAGACTGAACGTCAACAACACCTCCAATGTGGTTAAACAGTACGTTAAGCCCGTTGACGTTCCCCTAAAAGTCCCCGAAGTGCTGAAAACCTGAAATCAAGAAGGTTAATGCCGGTCGACTTCTGCTGACAAACGACCAAACAAGTTCAGGGCGTTCTTTCCCAGAACGCTCTCCAGGCGCCTGTCGGGAATAATTCTTTTTACGAAATCAATGTATACATCCATGGGCGCGAGCGGCCAGTCGCTGCCGAAGAGGATCTTATCCCAGCATGCCGTGTACATCAGGGCATGGCGAAATTCATTTATCATGAGAGGCTCGCTGAGAGTTTCCTGGAAATTGCTTCGGCTTCCCACGACGAGTCCGGCGATGTCGGTCCAGACATTGGGGTTTTTGCGTACAATCTGAGCTGTATCTTTGATCCATGGGTCTCCCATGTGGGTAATCACAAAGATGTTCTGTCGATGGTTTACGGCCAGTTCATCAACGGTCAGGGGATGGGCGTACTTTAGCAGCCCCCTGTCGGAAAAGGTGTCTCCGCTGTGTATCACGACGGGAAGGCGATAAAGGGCAGCCATTTCATATACCGGTTCGTACACCGGATCACTCACAAAAAAAGGATAGTACCCGGCATAAAGCTTGATTCCGACCGTTTTCGGGAACTGAAGGGTCTTCTCAATGTTGTCCAGAGCGTCCTTTGAAAGCAGGTATGGATTGATGCCGGGACAGAAGTAAAGTTCCTCCAGCCATGAGTCGGAGAGATCCAGCCCCATGGGATTGGGGGCATTTGCATCGGGGAACGCATACGGGAGCGACTCCTGAAGTCCCATCCCGATGACGGCCGCAACGTGGTTCTTCGTTATTTCTTCCCGCAGTCCGGCCGGCGAATAATCACATCCCGATCCGTGCGAGGCTGCATCCTGAAAACTCGCAATCCTGGAAAAATGAATGTGTGTATCGATAATGATCATTATTTTACGTGCCCCGATACCGGATTGTCGCAGGGAGGCAGCGGCGCTTTCAGGCTGCGGATCCCCGTCAAAATCAAAACGACGGTAAAAATAACCCTCAGAGTGGTCTCAGGCAGGAAGTGCGCGAATGAACCTCCCGCAAACGTCCCGACAATGATTCCCGGAATGAGACCCGGAAGGAGTCCTTTTTCAACATTGCCAAACTGCCAGTGAGTAAAAGCCCCCACAGTGCTTGCCAGTACCATCGCCAGAAGGGAGCTTCCCTGTGCTGTGTGCTGATCAAACCCCGCCAGAAGCACCATGCCGGCAATCATGACGGGACCTCCTCCCACGCCCATGAGCCCTGATAAGAAGCCTGTCGCCATGCCCGTCGCCAGAAAGATCAACGCTCTTGCCCAAAGCGTATCCGGATGGAAAAATGATGGAAGATAGGGTTTCAACAGAAAGAGAATGGAAATGAATACCAGAAAAATCCCGAATGCCTTCTGCAGCCTCGCTTCGGGAAGATCACAGCAATATTTTGCCCCCCATCTGGCTGGCAGTACCGCGGCAACGGCCAACAGGACGGCGGCCCAGACGTCAACAGCATTGTAGATGGCATAGGTAAGAGCGCCGACGATTCCCGTAAATACCAGAGCGACCAGGCTTGTTCCATGAGCCTTGTGCTGCCCCAAATTACTGAAGCTGACCATGAGTGGTATCATGACGACACCGCCACCGATTCCCACCAGGCCGCCAATAATACCGGCTGTCAATCCGATCAGGAAGCTCATGGAAATTCCGTTTCACCGGATCCCGGAGCCCGTTTTCGGCTCCCTGTCAAAGGAAAGCAGGGTCAGGCCGTCTTTTGCATCGGCGGCAAGAAGCATTCCGCGGGATTCAACACCCATGAGTTTCGCGGGTTTCAGGTTGGCGACAATCACGATTTTCTTTCCGACCAGATCCGCCGGTTTATAATCTTTCCCGATACCGGCGACGATGGTTCTTCTTTCGCCGATATCGATCTTCAGTTTCAAAAGCTTGTCGGATTTGGGGACGGCCTCCGCTTCAAGCACCGTAGCAACCCGAAGATCGACTTTCTCGAAATCTTCATAATTGATTTCCGGTTTTATCGGCTGAATCCCGTCCGATCCTGCCCCAGGCTGCACTTCTTCTTTTTGATATTTCACCCTCGGGAAGAGCGAATCGGCGCGATTTAACTGAATCCCGCTGGAAAGTCCTCCCCAGCGCCGGATACTGTCATAATCCTGCGTGGCGACATCCGCAATTCCGATCTGCACCATGATTTTCTCCGCAGATCCGGGCATGAAAGGAGAAATCAGAACGGCTGTTACCCGGAGAGACTCCAGAAGATTGTAGATAATCGTATCCAGCCTGATCTTGTTCGCCGGGTCTTTTGCCAGATTCCAGGGTTCACGCTCCACGATATACTTGTTGGCGATATTGATGAAATCCCAGATGGCAATGAGGGCCTTGTGAAGGGCAAGCTCCCGGAAGCAGGATTCAACTTCTGCCCTGACCCTGTCTGCCGTGTCCACCAGCAGTTGCCCGTCGTAATGAGGAGAATGGGCATCCGGCACCTTTCCGTCACAGTACTTCATGGCCATGGTGATGACACGACTCACCAGATTGCCCAGGTCATTGGCAAGATCGGAGTTTATTCTCTGAACAAAACCCTCCTCGCTGAAGTTTGAATCCAGCCCGAAAACCATTTCCCGCAAGAGAAAGTAACGGAAAGGATCCAGTCCGTATTTATCCTTCAGTTCCAGTGGTTTGACCACATTGCCAAGGCTTTTGGACATCTTGCTTTGATTGACAACCCAGTAGCCGTGGATATTCAGATGTGAGTAAGGTTCGATACCGGCCGCCTTCAACATGGTGGGCCAGTAGATGCCGTGGGGCTTGAGAATATCCTTTGCGATCAGGTGCTGCGCAACGGGCCAGTAGGTTCCGTAATTTTCGCCTGCCGGGTAACCCAGCGCCGTGATATAATTAATCAACGCATCAAACCAGACATAGGTCACATACTGATCATCGAAAGGAAGTGTAATACCCCATTCCAGCCTGCTTTTCGGTCTTGAAATACATAAGTCCTCGAGGGGTTCTCTCAGGAATGCCAGGACTTCATTTTTATAGCGTTCCGGTCTGATAAAATCAGGATGATCCTTGATATGCCCGATGAGCCAGTTCTGATACTTGCTCATCTTAAAGAAGTAGTTGCTTTCTTTCCGGTATTCAGGAGCCGTCTGATGATCGGGGCAGAGGCCGTTTGCCAGTTCTTTTTCCATGTAGAAACGTTCGCAGCCCACACAGTAAAAACCTTCATAATTTCCGAAGTAAATATCCCCGGAATCATAGACTTTCTGAAGAATCAGCCTGACCGTTTCGATGTGGTTTGCATCGGTTGTGCGGATGAAATAGTCATTCGTGATGGCAAGAGCCGGCCATAGATTTCTAAATTGGGCACTGATACGGTCGGCGTATTCCTTGGGGGTGGTATTGGCCTTTTGCGCCGCTTCGGCAATCTTGTCGCCATGTTCATCTGTTCCGGTTAGAAAGAATGTCCTGAAGCCGGCCAGACGGTGGTGCCTGGCAAGGACATCGGCAACAATGGTGGTATAGGCATGGCCGATGTGGGGCGATGCATTGACATAATAGATCGGCGTTGTGATGAAAAACGTTCTATCCACAGAAAAATCCTTTCTCTTTACACAGACCGCTACAGGTCACTGACATTGACGGTGATCTCTCTGCCGTCTTCCAGCTCAACGGCAATTTCTCCCTGGAGGATGTTCTGTCGGATGACCTTTCCCCGCCCCTCCGGGGTGAGAATCGTTTTCCCGCATTTGGGAACATCCCTCTTCATATCCTGATAGGCGTCAAATTCAAAGGCGAGGCAACACATGAGCCTCCCGCACAGCCCTGAAATCTTTTCCGGGTTCAGGGACACACTCTGCTCCTTGGCCATCTTCACCGACACCCGGTCAAGATTATGAATCAGGCTGGCACAACAGACTTCTCTGCCACAGACCCCTATGCCTTTTACCATGCGGGCCTCTTGTCTCGCACCAATCTGCCTCAACTCAATTCTTGTCTTGAATCTCTGGACCAGATCTTTGACGAGTTCTCTGAAATCCACACGGTTTTCAGCAGTAAAATAAAAGACAATCTGGCTCTTGTCGAAAAGACACTCCACGTCAATCAACTTCATGAGGAGGCCTCTTTCTCTGATTCTGTCCATACAAAACCGGCTGGCTTCCAGTTCCAGCAGTTCATTGTCTTTTTTAATCTTTAGATCTTCCTCGGTCACTTTACGGATGACACTCTTCAAGTTCATGGGCAGCTTGTAAAGGGGCGCCGCTTTGACATCCACCGCTACCGTGCCAATGGCCGTGCCATGCTCCGTTTTGACAATCACATGATCATCCTTTTTCAACGGGAGATCCGCAGCATCAAAACTGTATATTTTGTTATCTTTCCTGAACCTTATCCCGACAATATTTTTCAAAGAAACAGACTCCTTGCAGTATATCCACTATCCGCGACAGCGTTTCAGTTTAAACAGCATCACTTCCAATGTCAATTTTTTATTGGCATTCTGGTCAATCGCATGCATTGCCCAGTCCACGTTTCTGATATTTTGAAGAATTTCCCTTCCCGACAATCCACGGGCGACAGATTTCACGACCTCGGTGCACTGCTGATTGATGAGTTGTTGATCATCCCCCATTTCCTTATATATCAGGGCATCCCTGTAGCCGGTCAGCAATATGTTGAGTCTGTCTGCAATATCCTCCCTTTCCTGTCCGAAACTGTTTACCATGGACGGGAACTTCAACGGATCTTTCGAATGGTCTGTCAGAATGATTTGAAGGATTTCGTCTCTTCTGGTCATGTATGAATCATCATTCATTTCAAGAGCCTTTCCGATACTCCCTCCGGATGAAGACGCGATTGAGCGGGCCCGTTCGGCCTCCATCGATAATCGATCCTGTAAAAACGAAGCAACCGTATCCCTCTGCAAAGGATTAAAGCGGACAGGCTGACAGCGGGACAGGATCGTTAGAGGAAGCTGGTGAGGACTCGATGTAAGCAATATCAAGAGATTTGAGCGGGACGGTTCCTCAAGGGTTTTCAGAAGGGCATTCGCCGAAATGATGTTCATCCTGTCTGCATCGGCCATGATGAAGATTCGCATTTTCCCTTCAAGAGGAGCGAATTTCATCTGCTCCTGTAGATCTCTGATCTCCTTGACCCTGATAAATTGTCCGTCGGCTTTGATGGCAACGATATCGGAATGATTTTTACGGTCTGCTTTAAAACAGGACGGGCAGTTGTCGCAGGAATCAAAATCGCCGTCCCTTACAACAATTCCTTTCCCGGAAGCTTCACGGGTTTCACAATTAAGGGCCTTTGCAAAGATTTCCGCTACAGTCCTCTTGCCGATCCCTTCCATGCCGTGAAAGAGGTAGGCATGGGACAGCCGGTTCCTGAGGGCGGCATTCTGCAGGACAAGGATCTGCTTTTCATGACCGTAAATATCTTTAAAAGACATCTGAATTTTATGATTTTATTCCGATAAAATTTGACATCAGGTTACGCACCTGCCTGTGAATCATCTGTATGTCAGCCGTACTCTCAATGATTCTAAAACGCTCAGACTCTGCTTTTGCCAGGTCAAGGTATCCTTCTCTGACCCTTTGATGAAATTCAACATCCTCCCGTTCAAACCGGTCCTCCAGCACCGCTTCCTTTGATGCCTTCTGCAGCAGAGATATTCTGTTCATTGCTCTTTCCAAACCAACCTCTACGGGCAGATCAAAGAGAATGGTCATCCCCGGCTTCAAACCGGATGACGAATACGCAATGATTTCTTTTATGAAACGAATATCTGCTCCCCGGCCAAAGCCCTGATAGGCAATGGTTGCATCGTAAAAACGGTCGCACAAAACCACCTTGCCGTCTTCCAGTGCCGGAAGGATTGTATTTCTCACATGCTGAACTCTGGCGGCGGAGAAGAGAAGAATTTCCGCTTCGGTACAGATCTCCTCTTCGGGCGCTTTATTGAGGAGAATTTTTCTGATTCTTCTCCCCATGGACGTGCCACCGGGTTCTTCGGTCATCACAAACGGGATTTGATGCTGCCTCAAGAAACTCCCTGCCAGCTTTATCTGCGTGGTTTTGCCGCAGCCCTCAACGCCCTCAAAGGTGATAAATCGTCCCATTATAAATAAAAATCCTGCCCCCCATCGATAATACGATCAGGTATTACACTCAAGAATATATGTAATCAAGGTCATACACGATTTGGGTTGATATGGCTACGATATTCTTAAATCAAAAGGAGTTGAAACCTTGATCGTAAAAACGAAAAGAGGGAAAAACACTCTCAACCTTTTCCAGTGGCGAGTGGTTTCCCCTCTTCGATTTTGATCGGTAAAACCGATGCTATTTTTCTTCTCCCGGCACGATCGCCTCCGTGGGACATTGTTCCGCACAGGCGCCGCAGTCCGTACAAAGCTTGGCATCGATAACGTACTTATCTTCTCCCTCACTGATGGCCTCAACGGGACATTCATCCTGGCAGGAACCACAAGCAATACATTCATCCGTAATCACATACGCCATATTATTCTTCTCCTTATCGTTATTTATTTTAATAGGCCTTGTAAAACTCTCTCCGGCCTGATGTCCTTCACCCCTAAACTGATCTCCTTTCAGAACAGACCGGGAAACCTTCAGCCTGCATAAGGAGTCTTTTTTACCGTCATTCTTCTACGCCACGGAAACGACTTCCTTTATCCTCGGAACTTCTTTTTGCAAATATTTCTGAATTCCCATTTTCAATGTCATTTGCGACATGGGACAGCCGTGACACGCCCCCAATAACTGAACCTTTACCACACCATCATCAGTGACATCAACCAATGCGACATCTCCTCCGTCAGCCTGAAGATTGGGTCGGATGCGATTTATCGCGTCCTGCACTTTTTCCCTCATGATATGACCCCCAACTTTTTCCAATAATATAAAAAGGCTAACGGCTCGTAACAAAACGTGAAATGCCCTTAGTCTTCATTCCTGCCCTGCTTAATGGGGCATTTCTCCTATCATTTTTTTCATCAGATTTCTTGCCACGTCGGAAAGTTGCGGCTTCATAAACCTGTATTCTTCCATTTCGTAGTGATGCGCCTTCCAGATGATTTGTCCCGTGTTCGCATTGATCATCCTGATCCCGGCTTCGACCTTCGCAACTTTACTGTCCTCCGTCTTTGTATAATTCCAGTAGGTCAGGTCAACCATAAGAAAAGCGTCGATCTTTAACAATTCCCCTGTCTTTCTGCTCAACTCCGGATCGGAATAGCTGACCGTTTTGAGCTTGGAGATGTAATCGAGAAAGGCTTTTCCGGTCTCTTCACTGGAGAGAACCTGCTTGTTGATGGTTTCTGCGGCAACCACGTCGGTAAACCATGCTTTATCGGTCAGCACGTCCGCGACTATCCGGTCTATCACGCCTTTCGCTTCTGTATAGGTTCCTACATCAACGGGAAGGACACCGATTCTTCCGGGGTGGAAATCCTTCGCTTCCGGAGCAACTTCCGAATAGCGAATCCCGCCGC
>Ga0116202_10000745_pt1 | contig 18462 bp, 17 predicted proteins | sample LakKivw325mmetaG_FD_94479 | JGI IMG/M metagenome (GOLD analysis project Ga0116202, IMG submission 94479) | Anoxic lake water microbial communities from Lake Kivu, Rwanda to study Microbial Dark Matter (Phase II) - Lake Kivu water 325m metaG | ecosystem: Environmental > Aquatic > Freshwater >...
ATACCATATTGATTCTCACATTCCAAACAGATCTAGCAGGGCAAGTCGGCACGCGACGGGAGCATACAGAGACTCTTTGGGAGCTCACAGGTGCGGATCGGCAAGTGCGTCAGGCTCTCGCGTTTGCCTCTGCCTTGGTGCTAGGAAGGATTTGGTGAACCCACACCCTAAGGGATGCTCGTCTCCATCGTCTCCCGTGGGGCGCCGTCATCGACTCTTCCTATTCAGATGGCATGCGGCTGATTCGAGTGATGATCTCATCTAAGGTCAATGCTTCCTCTGTGCGTTTCTTCATGTCTCTGAGCTTGAACTGGCCGGATTTCAGTTCTTGAGGGCCCACGATCAGAGCATAAGGAATACCCAGCGAGTTTGCGTACTCAAGCTGTTTTGCCAGCGACTTGCGCTTAACATCCACATCTGAAGGGATTCGAGCGTCACGGAGCTTAGCGGCGATCGAGAGTGCATGCTGTCTAACGTCATCATTCACCGCGGCCACGAACACAGCCCCAACCTCTTTGTGCTTGGGGAGCACACCGGCCTTCTCCAGTGAAATTAGCAGTCTCTCGATACCTCCGGCAACTCCTGTCGCGGGAATGCTCCTTTTTCCATAGACGCCGCAGAGTCTGTCGTATCTTCCTCCTCCCAGCACCGCTCCAACCTCTTCTCCTCCTTTGTCGAATGCCTCGAAGACGATGCCATCGTAGTATCCGATGCCCCTAACCACACTCATGTCGAATAGGCAACGATCCAGTTTGCCTAGACCCTGTAGCGCGTCAGCCAACAGGGCAAGTTGCCTGTATCCTAGTTTTGCTTCCTCGCTTCGTGTTTGCACTTCAGAGATCTTCTCGAGAACGCTGGCAGGTTTGTCTTGGATCGATATGAATTCGACCAGTGAATCAATGACGTTGCTCTCTAGGCCCGCAGAACGAAGCTCAGTCCTGACGGCCTCAGCAGAGATCTTTCGAGACTTGTCGACTGTTCGAAACGCGGCCTCGATTTTCTCTTGACTCTTCAACCCCAAGCTTTCGACGAATCCTTGTATGACTTTACGATTCGAGATTCGGACTTCGAATTCCTTCAACCCAACATTGCTTAGAATGTCCATGCTTAGAGCGACGGCTTCTGCGTCAGCTGTTGGGTCATCGGATCCGAAGATCTCCGCATCCCATTGAGTGAAGTACCTGTATCGGCCAAATTGCGGTTCATCGTATCGCCAGTTTCCGCCAATACATGCAAGCTTGATTGGTTCAGGGAGGTCGGAACGGCCAGCTACCATGCGAGCCATACCGACCGTGAGGTCGAACCTGAGGCCGATGCTGCGGCCTGCCTTATCGTTAAACCAGTAGATCTCATCCTTAATCGCCGGTCCACTCTTGGCTTCCAGGGTTCTGAGTTCCTCGAGCGTCGCGGGTTCCATCTCTTGAAAGGCATATCTCCGAAACATCTCTCTTATTCTCTCGTAGACCCAGTTACGCTTCGCCATTTCATCCGGCTCGATGTCCCTGATACCTCTCGGCAAAGTGAACTGCTTGTCTGACATGCCGCTCGCCCCTATGCTAGCACGATTCGCTAATTGATTCGGAGGTGTGCTAAGTGCTTTCTTTCGATTTTCGTCGCATCACGGCTTATTAGGGGCGAGAAGCAGGTCTCCTAGACTCCTGCTAGGATGCGTGAATGTTGTCAAGAATGAAAGCAGACATGGGCCTATCCGTCTTTGCCGGGTTGGTCATCGGAGGAATCATAGGAGTCGTTCTCGACATCACCGAAGTCCCGGCGGGAAGCGCCATTGGCACCTTTGTTGGAGGATTCGTCGCCGGATTGCTGCTGTATGCAATGCGCAGGAGGACATTGATCGCTGGATTCCTTGTAGGACTATTCGGCTTCCCCATTCAGCTCCTAATCTTCTTGGCGCTGGTTTCTACTGGTCTATACACGCCGCCTCAGGCCCCAGAAATTTCTCAGGAAGTTCTTCTCGTCGCCTTGGCTGTGACTGTCCTAATGCAGGTCGCGGGAGGCGCGATTGGAGGACTACTTGGCGGCATGATTCGGCATCCTCCTCCAGGAACCGTGGAAGCGCCACGCTCGCATTTGCCTCCACCTCCCCCGCCGCGTCCGGAGAAGTATTGCGTTCAATGTGGAGCGGGCTTGGCAAAGGAGACCTCGATCTGTCCCGCTTGCGGAGCAAAACAGCCCTCCTAATCGATCCCCAATTACGCAGGCTCAGCAACCCGAACTTGCTCGGCCATCGCTTCACTGGGCCGAGACGTAGCCTAGGATTCAAAAGTGCAGCTAGACTTTGAGGAACTCAAGTGAATAGTAGACGATGTCAGTTCGTCTGTCAACAACGGAGAGTATCAAGTCTTTCTTGTCCCTAGAGGATCGTTTCAGCAGTGTACGAAGCGTCTTGAGGTCGGCTTCACCGCCTTCGTAGATTATGTAGACGTACCTTCGCATCGGTCCCTTTCCGTGGACCTCGAAATCGAAAACGGGGCATTCTCTGACAACATATCCTCTGTCGCGGAGGTCACGATATACGAGGTACTTCACCCAGACTGCAGGTTGCCTCGTAGAAATCGATTTCACTAGTTCCTCGAATGTGATGTTCTCTTTGTTCTTTCCCTCGACAGTGATCCTGCCCTTTTCGAGAAGATAGAAGGCCTCGTGAGATGTAAGAACGAGTCTTCTTCCTCTCAGCGTTCCGAAACCGCGCTCACGCATCTCCATCAGTTCTGAGGCTCTCGGAAGGAAGACTTCGCCTGCTTGCAGGGAAGCTTCGTAGACCTGGAATGGCTTCTCGCTCTCCGACTCGTTCGCTGGGTGCTCAGTCACGTGCAGTCAATCCGAGGCCATCTACACTGACGCTGCACTTTTAATGTAATCGTGTCATGCTCTACAATGGCGTCACATTTGGTTGACCTCGCGACCCTGAGGACTGTCGAATGGACTCGTGACGGTGTGCGACTAATCGATCAGAGGCAGCTGCCAAACCGGCTGACATTTCTCTTGTGCAGGAACTACAGGCAAGTCGCTCGAGCTATACGTGACATGACCGTGAGAGGGGCGCCCGCCATCGGAGTCACAGCGGCGATGGGCTTGGCCCTGGCAGCAAAACGCAGCAGACGCAGCGACGGAAAGATGCTATTGCTCGATGTTGAGAAAGCCGCAGAGATCATTCGAGCAACACGACCCACCGCGAGAAACCTGTTCTGGGCGGTCGAGCGAATGCTCGGGAAAGCTCGAGAAGCGGCTGATCAGGGACGTGACATGCGAGAAACGCTCGCGGCTGAAGCACAGCTCATGGCCGATGAAGACGTGCAAGCCAACCGGAAGATGGGCGCCTACGGCGCAGAGCTGATTCAGGACGGGGACACGATCCTAACGCACTGTAACACAGGAACGATGGCCACGGTAAGCTATGGAACGGCCTTGGGAGTAATCCGAAGTGCGATCTCGCAAGGCAAGAAAGTTAAACTCATCGCAACCGAAACCAGGCCTAGACAGCAAGGTGCCAGAATAACTGTCTATGAGGCCTTATCAGACAAGATCCCCGTGACCTTGATAGTTGACAGCGCTGTAGCGATCACGATGTCAAAAGGCATGGTAGACAAGGTCATCGTGGGCGCTGATCGCATAACTAGGACTGCAGTCGCCAACAAGGTGGGCACTTTCATGATCGCGCTCGCGGCCAAACATCATTGTATTCCATTCTACGTTGCGGCACCTACTACAACCTTCGACCTGACCATGGAGCTCACTGCCATGCCGATCGAAGAACGTGATCCTAGGGAAGTCACTGAGATTAACGGAAACCAAATCACACCAAAGAAGGGGGTCAGGGTTTTCAATCCAGCGTTCGACTTGACTCCGTTGGAGCTCGTCACCGCCGTAATCACAGAAAAAGGAGTCCTTTCAAGAGAACACATTCAGAACATGGCCAAGATCGGACCGAACACCGGCGGTTAGACTTGCCGGCTTGGCTTACTCTGATCTCTTGAAGTCGCAGAGGTCAGTCGGTTCTTCCAGGTATCTGTTGATCGTCACCTCTGCGATCATCTGACAGTATCGCGCCGTCTCTGTCAGATTCCACGCAATCGACCTGAATGCCAGTGCGACATTCCGATTTGAGACGTCGTCCACTATCTTTTCCGAGATCTTCCTGTTTCTGGTTTGAGCGCGTATCCCGTCTTCGATCGACTTGTTCGCAAGGTCAACATCAAGCTTGACGAATGCCTTCATCGTGTTCTCAGAAATCAGCTTGACTGCCTTGCTCATTTCGGTGGTCTCATCAAGTACCGATTTATGCTTGTCATAATCCTCGTCTTTGATTCCGATGACTTCCTTAGCCTCACTCTCTGCACAGTCTGCGATACATTCGAGGTACTTGGAGACTATGCGGTTCCCCAAGGCGTGCTGCGGATTGACAACTCCAATATCGCGAGCAGCGCTCAGCTTAGTGGTTGCAAGTATCAGTTGGCGTACTATTAGCCAATAGATCCTGTCAGCCTCGTTCTCCATCTGAAGGACCTCACCTGCGATGTCCTGCCTCTTATCCAAAAGAGCGGTCATCGCCGCGTCCTGCATGGATAGCCCAACTTTATGTAGCCTCTGTATTAGGCCGCTTACGGGGAACTTTGAGGGATCCACGAAGCTTTGAATCACAACCTGCCTTGGAGTTTGCTCGACAATGCTAAGCCCCATCAGCCTCTGGACAGTGCTTCTGATTTCCCACAGATGCTCAGAACTGAGGTCTTTAGTAGATGTGATTACTATCGAATCTCGCCCCTCGATGTAGTTGCCTGTGATTATCCTTGACAGTAGTTCGTGTTCTTTGCAGAGATCAGCGTTGACTCGGGCCGCCATAGATTCTGCTTTGTCGCCAGCCAAACCCGGGATTAGCCTGAGGCAGCCGTCGTCGGTGCGCCTCATGGTTACAACGTTTCCTTGCTTCAGTCCCACTTGTTCGACCCAGTCTCGTGGCAGTGAGACTGTGAGTGTCGAGTGTCCGACTTTCTGCACCTTCCGGATTTCCATCTGTTTTGCACAACCGCGGGCTGGGCGGCGTGGCCTTGGTCACGTTGCTCACGTCATTACCCAGTGCGTAGTGGTACGAACGAAGTTTGGATCATATATATTCCGATTAGAAAGCAAGTAGAACAATTAGCTCCGAGGCAAGCCACACTCTCGGCACGGGTGTAGCATACCTTCGTTCTGTTCTAGGCCGTGCTAGACTCGACATCTCATGGTCGATATGATCTTGTGGTCTGCCCAGATCTTGCAGGTTCCCTCGGACGAAACCATCGTAGGACCAAGCGGGCTCGCAGGAGTACATCCCTTCATGTACAGAGGACATTCTGGAGGGTCGATCTTGCCGATGATGACGTCAGCGCAACGAGCATTCCTAACAAAGTCCGCGCCCTCATGCTTCGTATTGAGGCCATAATGTTCCCGTGCGTCCAGATGGGAGAACTCAGCTTTCAAGTCGAGCGCACTGTTCGGTATCGTTGCGACACCACGCCAGTATCCTTCGTGAAGGTCTAATGCCTTCCCCATGGTCTCCTGTGCTTTCAGGTTCCCATCCCAAGTCACGGCCCGAGTGTATTGGTTCTCCATCTTAGGTTCATTGTCACGGATCTGCGCCAGGATCATGGCCACGGACATAAGAACATCAAGCGGTTCGAATCCTGAGAAAACCATCGGCTTGTGGCATTCATCAAAACACGACTTGTAGGCTTTCATTCCCGTAATCGTTGACGCATGCCCCGCGTTGATGAAAGCATCAACCCGAAGATCCGGCGATCTCGAAACCGTCTCGACCGCAGACGGCACATACCGATAGCATGTAAGAAAACGAAGATTGGAAGGTGGTCCTTCAAGTATCTCGTAGGCAGTCGCCGGCGCCGTAGTCTCGAAACCAACCGCGAAAAACACGAACTCCTTATCCGGTCGCGACCTTGCGATCTTGACCGCGTCGTGAACGCTGTACACCACTCGAACGTCTCCGCCGAGAGTTTTCGCTTCGGCAAGTGATTGCTTCGATCCCTTCGCTCGTGACATATCGCCGTAGGTCAGGATTGCCTTTCCGTCAAGTGCGAGATCTACTGCCGAATCAATGTCAGCTGCCGGCGTCACGCATACCGGACAACCGGGGCCTGCCCGTACCTCCACATTCTCGGGCAGCAAGCTTCTCACGCCATGATGTGTGATGGTCCACTCATGGGAACCGCAGACATGCATGATCAGTATTCTTCGTCCTATCTCATGACTAAGACGATTGATCCTTGCCTGCAGCTTCTTCGCTAGGTCAGCGTCCCTGTAACCATCAAGGATCGACAACGCAGTCACCGACTAGGGAGTTTCTGACTCCTGCTCGTACGCGAGGATTTCTCTCCAATACGACAGAGTCTTCTGCGCCTCTCTTTCGTCCATCACTTGAATCGCGTATCCCGCGTGGACGAGAACGTACTGGCCGGGCTTGACCTCAACAAGTGACACGTTGATGCCCTCTCTTGCGGTTCCTTCACCAAAGTCAACCTTGGCGAAGTCACCGTCTATGCTGAGGACACGTCCCGGAAAGGCGAGGCACATTGAGACCTTCGCTCGATTGTGAAGAGCAACTATTAGGCTTGTTGCTCACGTGACATTGAGTGTAAGTAGGCTACTTAGGGCAGTTGGTTGACCGAGCATCCACCGTTAATCACGGTCCTGTCTTGGCGGCCACGACAGCCTGTCCGAAGGACAAGCCTCCGTCCCCAGGTGGTACGTACTTGTGGACAAGGAAGCGGAATCCCTCGCTCTCCAACGCTGCCCTCAGGATGTGTGTGATTGTCTCGTTGCACGCGACGCCGCCGGTGAAGCCCACCGTCTTGAGACCAAGCTCGTTCGCGACCGTTATCGCTCTCTCTCCCAGTGACCGTGCTATGTATGATTGAGCCGAGTATGCTAGATCCTGAACACGAAGTCTCCTAGTATTCGCGAAAACCTCGTGAACCATCGAGGTCGTCCCAATCACATCCGCTTTGAGCACCGGCTCCAGTTTCAACACGTCCTTGCCTCCGAGCGCAGCTGACTCGAGCTTCATGGCCGGCTCGCCTTCGTAGGTCCGTTGGTAGCATAGACCCAGAATGGCTGAGACGGCATCGAGCACGCGTCCGCAGCTAGTGGTCGTCGCCTGTGCAGAATGTAGTTGCTTGAGAAGTGTGTTGATTTCTTCTTCGCCATGCCGGAATTGTTCTTTTCGTTCAAGCAACCAATCTGCGACTTCCGGCTCCTCTTTGAGGATTCCTGCCACCATCCTGAGTGGGTACTTGGTTGCAAGATCTCCTCCAATCATGGGCTGTGGTTCAAGGTGTCCCGCTCGTTTGTGCCCGTTGTGATCTGCAGAGATTATTTCGCCTCCCCATGCTGACCCGTCATCGCCGTACCCGTAACCGTCGCAGCAGATGCCTACCATTTCGTCAACGTCGTGCTCAGCCATCAGACCGGCTACGTGCGCGTAGTGATGTTGGACGGGAACTACTCGTATTCTCGATTCCTCCGCAAACTCATCAGCAAGTCTCGTTGTGTTGAAGAGTGGGTGCAGATCCCGCCCGACTGCGTCAGGCTTGCAGCCAGTGAGCATCAGTATGTGCTTCGTCGCCTCCTTCTGAAACTGGAAAGTCTGGAGCGTTTCCACGTCGCCAATGTGTTGTGTCATGTATGCTCGCCCTTGATAGATGAGACAGGAAGTGACGTTCAGCTCTCCGCCGACGCCGAGCGTGCAAGCGTCCTTGGGAACGGCAACTGGAATTGGGGCAGGTGCGTAACCTCTGGACCGTCTCAACAGCGTGACCGTGCCGTCAAGCAATCTGACAACCGAGTCATCGCACCTCTGTGAGATCCGACGGTCATGTACCAGGAAGTAGTCAACGACATCCCTCAACCTAGCGAAAGCTTCCTCATCATCCTTGATGATCGGTTCGTTCGGAGGGTTCGCGCTCGTCATCACAAAAGCGCGCTCGCTTGTCCCGTCGAAGAGCATACTATGGAGCCCCGTGTACGGAAGCATGACACCGATATTGTGAAGGCCAGGCGCGACCTGTTCGGAGAGGTCGAAATCCGATCGCTTCCGAAGCAAGACTATCGGCCGCACATATGAGGTCATCAATTCTGCCTCGGCCGGAGCGACCTCCGCGAATGACGACGTAGCCTCAAGGTCCTTTGCCATCACCGCAAGGGGCTTCTGCAGCCTGAACTTCGTCCTCCGCAGTCTCACTACTGGTTCGCTTAGCCGGGCAGATGATGCTAGGTGGTATCCGCCGTTACCTTTCATCGCGAGGATGTGACCCCGTTCCAGCAGCCTTCCCGCTTCGCGTATTGGGTCAGCTGAATCGACCTTCCTTCCATCGTGCCTAACTAGTATCACTGACGGGCCGCAAGCGGCACACGCAACCGTTTGCGCATGGAATCGTCGATTGTCCGGGTCTCTGTACTCACGTGCGCACTGTGCGCACATCTCATAGTCTCGCATGGTCGTGCGCGGCCGGTCGTACGGTAGCGCGTCGATGATGGTGTAGCGTGGGCCGCAGTCAGTACAAGTTATGAAGAAGTAATCGTGCCTTCGGTCCTTCTTGCCGCGCAACTCTTTGAGGCAATTGCTGCATATCGCTATGTCTGGAGGAATGACGGAACCTGCATGAACTCGCGCTTCGTCGCTCTCGAGGATCCGAAACTCACTGAACTCTCCCGTCTCGGGGGGGTACGTCGTATTCACCTGATGTATTCTGCATGTAGGCGGTTGCTCAGTCTGAAGCTGTGTCACGAATCTAGAGATCGAATCTGTTGTGCCTTCAACCATGACCTCGACGCCGGCATCGCCGAGGTTTCGAACGAATCCTACAAGTCTGTTGGCGGTTGCGATTCTGTAGACGAAGGGTCTGAACCCCACCCCTTGAACGATACCCTTGACGAGAAGTCGAGTCCTCGTTACACCTCACTTCCAATTCATGCTGGGGGTATCTCGGTTCTGGAATCGACACCTAGTGTCGGATGTTGTGCGCACTGGACGCCCGCCCCGCTAAATAGTTCACTCTATTCTCAGGCTTTGGCGCAGTCGTGTTTCGGGCATTTAGACTAGCTACGAAACGCACTTAAGCTCGGCCGAGAGACCGCATGACGCCTTCAAGGTCGGATATCTTTTGGCACAGACAATGCAGGAAAAGTCCCTAGTTAGGATTCTTGAAGAGCGCTGCAAGGGTTGCGAACTCTGCGTGCTGGCGTGCCCTCAAGGCAACCTTGCTCTATCGGACAGATTGAACAAGCTGGGTTTCCACCCTGCTGTGTGGCGCTACGCGGGCACGAAAGGGCCTTGTACTGCATGCGGGATCTGTTACTGGGTGTGTCCGGACTTCGCCATACACGAGGTCTTGGTGAGGACCTGACAGATGACCGAACGAGTCTACATGAAAGGCAACGAAGCGCTCGCATATGGCGCGTTGAAGTCGAAGCTCAACGCGTATTTTGCTTACCCAATCACACCTTCCACGGAAATTCCGGAAACGCTAGCTAAGGAGTTCGGTAACAAAGAGTACCCGGACTTCAAAGTGTTCCTGCAGGCTGCCAGTGAGCTTGAAGCCGTAAACATGGTGTTAGGTGCTGCCGCAAGCGGAGTTCGAGCGATGACCGCCACATCAAGCCCTGGTTTCAGTCTCAAACAGGAAGCTCTATCGTACGCTGCCGGAATGGAGTTGCCGCTGCTCGTCGTCAATGTCAACAGAGGTGGCCCGGGACTCGGGAACATAGCCCCCGAACAGAGCGACTATTTCCAGATGACAAAGGGAGGCGGCCACGGTGGCTATCATCTGATCGTGCTGGCGCCAAATTCAGTTCAGGAGATGGCGAGTTTCCCCAAGATTGCATTTGATCTTGCTTTCAAGTATCGCAACCCCGCCTGCATTGCAGGAGATGCTTTCACAGGCCAACTGAAGGAAGACATAATCTTCCCAACAATTGAACCAACAGATTACGACGTTTCGAACTGGGCCGCCACAGGTGCGAAGGGAAGAGGCCCCCACATACTCAATTCTATGAACTTGGATCCTGAGGTTCACGCGAAGCACGTGACGCACCTCGATGAGAAGTACAAGACTATCGAGCGGAACGAAGTCAGATATGAGACCTACTTGACAGATGATGCTGAGATCGTCATCGCGGCATTCGGTATCACTTCGCGAATCTGCAAGAGCATCGTAAACAAGTTCAGGCACGAGGGTGCGAAGATAGGCTTGTTCAGACCGATCACTTTGTGGCCGTTCCCGTACGAGGAGGTCCGGAAGTTGACTAAACACGCAAAGCGTTTCCTGGTCGTGGAGCTAAACACCGGCCAAATGGTCGAAGACATTCGATTAGGCTCGGAAGGAAGAGCAGGAGTAGATTTCTTCGGAAGGGTAGGCGGGCTTCTCCCAACCGAACGAGAGATTGAGGACAAGATCGCAGAGGAGGCGAATTGAGCTTGACTGCACAGGAACCAAGCTTGGAAGGGTACCGCAAGAAGCTCGGAAAACTCGAGGCCTTGACGGACAAGCCCACTCATTACTGTCAGGGCTGCGAGCACGGCGAGCTAACGCGGTTGATCGCAAACGCGATCGAGAACCTTGGGATTAGAGAAAGAACTGTGATGATAGACTCGGTTGGATGTAGCGTACTGGCGTTCGATTACTTCAACGTGGACCACATACAGTCGCCTCACGGCCGAGCTCCTGCGATCGCAACAGGACTCAAGAGAGTCAGACCCGACCTCGCAGTCTATACAGTACAGGGAGACGGTGACACATTGGCCATAGGCTTGCTGGAAGTTATGTACGCAGCGATTCGTGGAGAGCCCATCTCAGTATTCCTCGTGAACAATGCTATCTACGGAATGACAGGTGGACAGATGGCTCCCACCACGATACAGGGTCAAGTTACGACAACCACCCCGTACGGGCGAGATGTTGGGTTCACAGGTGCGCCTGTCGACGGATCAAAACTGATCTCGGCGATCGACGGATCCGCCTATGTGAAGAGGGTAAGCCTCGCCGTTAGCGAGTTGGAAACTCCCAAGGGCAAGACCTACAGCATAAAGAACATACTCGAAGCAAAGCAAGCCATTGAGAACGCTTTCAAGGTCCAGCTGATGGGAGGATTCACGTTCGTTGAATGCCTCTCCAGCTGCTGGGTCAACTGGAAACTACCCATCATGGAAGCGAAGCGATTCGTCAATGAGCGTCTTGTGAAGCAGTATCCGCTTGGAACTTACAAGGACAAGTTCGGGATTGAGAAGAAGTGACGAAGACTCAGATTCTTCTCTCCGGACACGGAGGACAGGGTGTGCTTCTCTTGGGAGACTGCATTGCGTATTCTGCCGTGCTCGACGGCAGACATGTAGTGTACACTCCCTCGTACGGGCCTGAGACACGAGGCGGAAAAGCAAGGTGCTACGTGGTGATCTCCGACGGCGAGATAGACACGCCGATCCCGGAACAGCCTGATCTCATGATCATACTGAATCAGCCTTCAATGGATTTCGTACCGATGCTGGGAAAGGGGGGCCTCCTGCTCTACAACAGCTCACTAGTGCAAGGGGAGCCGCAGCGGGACGACATCAAGAAGATCCCGGTTCCAGCGACTGAGCTGGCCGACTCTCTTGCGAAGGAGCTGAGTCCCGAGATCTTGGGAGACATGAAGGATACAAGGCTCGTGGCCAACTTGGTAATGTTCGGCGCGTACCTTGGGACCCCCGCAGGCCAGACAGCAAAGAAGCATCTAGACGAAACCCTCCAACACTTCCTTGCAGGAAAGAAAGTCAGCCTCCTCGAACTCAACCGATCGGCAGTGGAACGTGGCCTCCGCCTTATGTCGGCGATGCCCACGGCGAACCGTTGATTTTGATCCGGCGCATCGAGTGTCATTTCCGCGTATAACATTGAGAGCATATACGGAACCCACATATCTATTTACCAAGTAGCCTTCGCGGAAGGCAATGCGAGATGCCCGAAGTTACGAAAGAGCAGTTGCTTGAGAAGGCGAAGAAGCCCGCAAAGGATGCGATGCGTCTTCACCCGTTCTACAGGGGCAAGGTGCAAACCGCCCCGAGATGTGTGATTCGCGATTTCAACGATTTTGCAATATGGTACACGCCAGGTGTAGCTGAACCCTGTCGAGCTATCCAGAAGGATCCGAAGCTCGTCTATGAGTACACGAGCAAATGGAACACCGTAGCCGTCGTGAGCGACGGAACCAGAGTATTGGGCCTCGGAGACATAGGCCCGAAGGCCGGATTGCCCGTCATGGAGGGGAAGGCGCTTCTGTTCAAGTACCTTGGAGGCGTCGATGCGGTCCCCATTTGCCTCGATACGAAGAATCCTGACGAGATAATGACGGCCGTGAAATGGATGCAACCCTCCTTCGGAGGCATCAACCTGGAAGACATCTCCAATCCGAAATGTTTCTACATCTTGGACAGGCTCCGCGCTGAGGCGGAAATACCGATCTGGCACGACGATCAGCAAGGTACAGCATGTGTGACACTCGCAGGTCTCATCAATGCTCTCGAAGTTGTCGGTAAGAAGATTGGTCGAATTACGCTTGCCATGGTTGGAGCGGGTGCTGCGAACATTGCCTGCGCCCGTCTCATGTTTGCGTACGGGTTGAAACCTGAGAACACCATTGTCGTTGACACGAAGGGCATACTGAACCGGCAAAGGAAGGATATCGAGGCAAAGAAAGCCGAATTCTCCCTCAAGTGGAAGTTCTGTGAGACCACAAACCGGGAACAGAGGTCTGGAGGCATACCAGAGGCTCTCAAGGGCGCTGATGTCTGTGTTGCACTGTCACACCCCGGTCCGGGCACACTCAAGAAGGAGTGGGTTGCAAAGATGGCAACAGACTCTGTGATCTTCGCCTGTGCGAACCCGATTCCAGAGATCTGGCCTTGGGAGGCCAAAGAGGCAGGAGCGAAGGTTGTTGCCACGGGCCGATCTGATTTCCCGAATCAGGTGAACAACTCCCTCGGTTTCCCAGGAATCTTCAGAGGAACACTCGATGTCCGTGCTCGAACAATCACAGACGAGATGTGCATCGCCGCAGCAGAAGAGCTTGCAAAGTGCGCTAGGGAGAAAGGGCTGAACGCGGACTACATCGCACCAAACATGGATGAGTGGGAAGTCTTTCCACGCGAGGCCGTCGCAGTCGGAATGAAAGCACAGGAGCAGGGAATAGCCGGTCTCAAGATCAGCCGAGACGAGCTCTACGATCGTTCCTCAACGATAATCAAGAGATCACGGGATCTGGCCAAGAGTATGATGGCGAACGGCTTCATAGCGCCGGCTCCACCGGAGTGACCGCTGCCACAAGTACCAGAAGCATCAACAAGTGATTGCGTTCGATTGTTGTCAGCGTAGATTTGTTGTGCAACGATCAAGGACTAGATGCGACTGATTGTCGTTTCATGCGAAGACCTAAAACCACCTTCAAGGAGTACGGGTATTACGTCAGCGGCCGCGCGTGTGGCGCGCGCTGATAGTTGGACTGGGTAGTGCCCACAGTCTCTGACAGAATCGATCTTCTCCATATATCTCCCATACGACGTGTCGCGGGTTTATTGGCTGAAGCTAGGAAGCAGAGGGACATAATCTCCTTCGGGGGAGGCGCTCCGAGCCTTCCGCCGCCTCAAGAAGTCTTGGATGAGATGATACGGGCGCTCAGAGAGGAACCCAAGGCAGCATGCGGATATGTCGGCACCCGTGGTCTCCTGGAACTGCGACGTCTAGTCTCCGAAGATTTCGCAAAGGAGGAAGGCACCAAGTATGACCCCGAAAACGAGATGGTCATAACTGACGGGGCAAGTGAAGGCGTCTTCGCTCTCTATATGTCCCTCCTTGGAAAGGGAGACGAGGTCATACTCACAGACCCAACCTACTTGGGCTTCAGAGAATCAGCGACGCTTGCAGGAGCACGCGTCATCTCCCTGCCAGTAAACGTCGAGGAAGGGTACCAGCCGGATGTCGAGAAGCTCAAGGCGCTGATCACAAGAGAAACCAAGCTCTTCGTCCTCCTCTCTCCAGACAATCCCACCGGAAGAGTCGTCAAGAATGATTTCGTAAAAGCGCTGGTCGACCTTTCAGTCGACCACAATTTCTGGATCCTGTATGATGCCACGTATCGGGACATACTCTTTGAAGGAACATACCTGAAGATCTGTAGTCTTCCTGGTGCGCGCGATCACGTCGCAGTAACAGGTAGCTTCTCAAAGGAAGCCGCGATTCCTGGGCTCCGGCTTGGATATGTCATGGGTCCACCTGCCGTCGCCGACGCCGTGGAAAAGATCAAGCAGTACACCAGTCTCGCTCCGAACACTCTCAGCCAGATGGCGATGATCAAGTTCTTCGCAGATGATGTCAAGCAGAGATACCTGAAGACCGCGTTGCCGATCTACAAGGCAAGACGAGATTTCATGGCAAAGTGCATCCGTGAATACCTACCAAAGGCGAAGCTCTCCATACCACAGGGAGCCTTCTACTTCTTCGTGGACATGAAGCACTACCTTGATGACATGAAAAGGGACGACAAGGACTTCTGCAATAGGTTGCTTGAGCGGAAGAGCGTCGTGTTGATACCCGGCTCATTCTTCGGCCCCAACGCCGCCAATCACACACGAGTGACTTTCGTAAGTGAACCTGAGGAGAGAATCGAGGCTGGCATGAAGGCCGTCGCTGGCTACGTGTTCAGCTTCACTTTCTAAGCTACGGGATTTCCTGCAGTGGTTTCTTGGCAACTTGTAGGACGATCTCTACAGGGGCCCTTGCAGCCTGTTCGATCTTTGCCTTCCACTCGCTGCCTATCGACACGAGGGCGTAGATCCCGCTAACCTCTGCCTTGGCTTTCTGGACTATTCGGGCGAGTGCGACTTGGGTTTCGCCGCTATCTATCACGTCGTCGACTATGAGGACGCAGTCTCCTCTCTTGATGGCATCCCGAGGCACGAATAGGCTCATCATGATCGCGGTCCTGCTTGGGATGTATATCTCCTCGATGAACTCGCGGACGCCCACTTCTCGGCTCTTCTTGGCGATGATGAGGCCCACGCCGAGTCTGTGAGCAACTAGAGTAGCAAGTGGGATACCGTCCACAGCCGCGGCCAGCACTTTTGTGATTCGTTTGCCTGCGAAGGCGTTGATAGCATGCTGTACCGCCCTTTCTAGAAGAAGCGTGTCCGAAATGAGTCGGGTGTTGTCGAAGTATCCCAGTTCGTCGAATCTGATACGCTGCTGTATCTCACCTTCCAGGCGCATGATCTTCTGGAGGGTCTGGTTGATCGACTGAGCGCGGTCAATTGTCGGTAGAACGTGTCCTTTGACGTATCTGCTGAGCACAGTCTCCGGTAAGCCGATAATCTGGGCCAATTCTCGATATGTATAGTAGTTCTTGGCGAGATTGAGGAGTTCGATCGTCATCAGCTTGTATTTGAGGTCGGAAATCCTAGAACCTGCTCTCATGGCTGTTACATCTCAAAACGAGTCCTTTTTCTTGGACACTAACAGGTTCATGCGCATATCTAATAAGACTTTCCACACGCCTTTGACATGAACCCATGGGGTAGCCTACCGGCGGCTACCCACAACCCCACGACTGTCCTGATACCGACCCTCGTACTTGGTGGCAGCCTGCCTCCCGAGCCTCAGGAGCGTCAGCTGAACAAACCTCTCCCCCGCCTTCAGGCTAATCGCCTTGTTCCCGCCGTTGAACAGCGAGATCGTAAGCTGACCTCTGAACCCAGGATCGACCAAAGCTAGGCTCGCAAGTACCCCCTCACGGGCCAGAGAAGATCGAATGTGCAGGACGCCAACGAGGTCGCGGCCGAGCTCCACTCTCTCCATTGTGGCAACGAGCCTATGCTCCGAAGGCTCCAGCGCTACCTGAGCGCTCAGCCTCAAATCGTACCCAGCTGGGTCTAAGCTGGCCTCGTCAAAAGGATCGATGACCAGACTCTTCTCGGTTAAAGCGTCTTGAATCTCAGAGTCTGAAAGCGCCATTGACGATCCTTCACTTTATCGTCCAGCCAAAGATGGTTAAGGCTTACCCAGGGGATCTATCGTCTCTCAGCTGGTTCGCGTCAGGAAGCTTATCTAAGCGGGGAGTCGATCGGCGCCGTGCTGGGAAGGCCCGCTGCGGTTCCAAGTTGTCCTATTAAACAGCATCTCGAACACTTCACGGACGAGACTCGTCGGAGGCAAACTGGACATTATCATCGCAACCCCCTCGGCAAGTGGATCGTGGTCCATTCTGCGAGCGGTGCCCCGCCCTCGTATCGAGGATAGGACCGAAGGCAACATGCATGCGCTCGTGAGGATTCCAGAACTGGAAACCGAGGGGACATTTGAATCAAGGATAGAACTGGAATACGTGACATCGAATCGATCCTTCAAGCTTGAACAGGGGCTCTCCTCAGTCAACCTTGCTCAATCAACCGACAGCTACTGCAAGAATGACAAGTTCTGGGAGACTGAAGACTCGCTTGTGAGACGAACTTCTGCGAGCATCCGCGGTTCTTCACGTGATGTGGGAGAGTTCCTGTCGCGTGCGTTCGTGTGGGTTCGGGACAACGTGAGGCTCCGAGAACCTCAGCCAAAACGTCTGGGCGCTGCGTATGCAATCCGAGAGCTGAAAGGCGACTGCGACGAATTGTCAGACCTCTTCATCGCGTTTTGCAGGGCAGCAAGTATTCCCAGTCGCCGAGTCGTCGGGCTCTTCTACCACGGACATATGACCGAGCCGAGGCCTTTCGAATGGCACGCATGGGCTGAAGTTCAGATGTCTGGAGACGTGTGGATTCCGTTCGATCCCGCTCTGAACTTCTTTGCTGCGATAAGTGACAGACATCTGCCTCGGTGCTGCATGGGCAGACGATCCGACTATCCATTGAGAAGGCTGACTTGGCGGTCCCAGCCAGAGAAGTCCCCGACCCTGAATGACGACGATGTCGAGTCGATCACTGTCCTACCCGGCTAAGATTGCGAGCGCAAAAAGGCAACTGATATGTGCTCTGGCAACTACAACAAAGAGTCATTCTCTCGCATGTCTAACAAGCCATCGGCCCACTATGGGAGGGAATGAGAATATCATGCGCGTTTTTCTAACTGGAATCAACGGCTATCTCGGCGGTGTGTTGGCCGAACAGTTCTCACATATTCCTGATATCGAGTATCTGACAGGCATCGATGTAGCTGCACCGAAGACCCCGTTGCCCGAGAAGGTGCGATTCATACAGATGGATGTCCGCTCGCCCGACATTTCCACGGCGATGCGTGGGCACGATGTGGTGGTTCATACTGCATTCGTTGTTCTCTGGCCTGCCAAAATGTCAGCGATCGAGCGTGACGATATCAATGTGAACGGCACGCGCAATGTAGCAGAAGCTGCCGTGGCAAACCGGATCAAACGTTTCGTCTATTCTAGTAGCGATGCAGCATACGATCAGTTCCTGCTGCGTGGGCAGACGAATGTGACTGAAGATTTTCCTCTCGGCAAAGGAGACTTCTCCAGCTACTACTGCAACGCTAAGGCCGCTATCGAACGCATGTTGACTGCGACCGTTGTGCCCGCTGGGACTACGTTGACGATGTTTCGCCCAGGCTACATAATTGGCCCACGCAACAGAGCTACAATCCGATCGCTTCGTGAGACCGGAGTGACGCTGCTCGGCCATAACCCGCGTTCCCAATACGTTCACGAAGAGGACGTTGCGGCCGCCTTCGCGCAGGCCGCATTCACCGAGATGCCCGGAGCCTACAACCTAGACCCCGACGACTACTTGCAGCTAAGCGAGGTTCAGAAGATCGTAGGCGTGAAACATGCACCGACAGTTCCAGTGTGGCTCGCGCGTCTCATAATGCAAATCAGCTGGCGATGCTCTGGATCCCCAACGCATCCCTCGTGGCTCGATGTGATGCTCGTAGACTTCACGCTGAGCAATGCAAAGCTGAGAGCAACCGGCTGGAAACCCAAGCACAACAGCACCGAATCCTTGAGATCAGCTATGACATCCTAGGTTAAGCGAAAATGGGCAAACGCATGGCGGCAGAAGATGCTGTGGCCGCACGAGAGCGTTGTGCGAAGTGCTAGATCACTGACAATTGAAGACAAAAGAACCATATGTCTCCTTGAGCCAAGACAAGGCGGGCCCGTAGTCTAGAGCATCCTGTAGCTTGGACCTGCCAGAAGATGCGGATAACCAGGATTAGGACACAGTCGCGCATTGCGGTGTATGCCTTCGGAACGGTCCGTGTGGAAAGCCTGGGGTCCAGGGTTCGAATCCCTGCGGGCCCACCAAACTACTTGGGCGAGTCCCGAAAACCGGCTCGACCGCTTTTATATCAGGCAAAGAAGCGGCCCGAGGCCCCGTAGATTGGCGCATAAGAAACTCCTCGAAAACCCGCAGCTCAAACGATG
>Ga0116202_10000746_pt1 | contig 18459 bp, 19 predicted proteins | sample LakKivw325mmetaG_FD_94479 | JGI IMG/M metagenome (GOLD analysis project Ga0116202, IMG submission 94479) | Anoxic lake water microbial communities from Lake Kivu, Rwanda to study Microbial Dark Matter (Phase II) - Lake Kivu water 325m metaG | ecosystem: Environmental > Aquatic > Freshwater >...
GTCCAGAATCCGGACGGCGATGACGTTTTCCCCCGCCTTCAAGACCCCGGCAGGAACCTCGTAGCGGCGCGAGGCGCTGTGCACGGACAGGCTCCCGACCTGGACGCCGTTGACGTAGGTCGCGTCCTGCTCGTCGAGCGATCCAGCTTGAACACGGCCGCCCCTCCGGCCTGCGCCGCCGACAGCGTCACGCGCAGACGGTACCAGACGACACCGTTGAAATCCGGCGCGACATGCTTTTCAAAGGGCTGCGGAAGCTCAACCTTGCTCCACGCCGCGTCGTCGAAGGCCGCGTCGTGCGGCTTCACCTCCGCCTCGGAGAAAGGATCGAGCTTCGCCTCCCAGGCCGCCACGTCCGCCTGATGGCGCTCCGAGCCGCCGGCAAGCCAGTTTCGAATGGCCTCGCGCCGCTCCGCCACCGGCTCGCGCAACGGCTCGATCGCCGCCAGCGTGTCCATCGACATCCACGTCTGGATGTACGTCCCGCTCCACGTCACGTCGACCAGACCAATCGGAACGCCCGGCAGCTCCCGGCGCAGCGCCGCACCGAAAAAGTACCCGCAGGCCGAGAAATCCTTGGCCGATTCTGGCGTGCAGGGACGCCACGTCCCGTTGAACGTCTCCACCGGGACGATCGAAGTCTTGTTCTGCACGTTCAGCAACCGCACCTCGGGATAGGCATTGGTCTCGATGTCGCCCTTTCCGTTCGTCAGACCCCACCGGTACGACATCTCCATGTTCGACTGCCCCGAGCAGATCCATACGTCGCCAAAGAGCACGTTGGTGATCGCCACGCGGTCTTCCTCCGACGTCCAGGCCGCCACCTCGTACGGCCCGCCCGCCGCAAACGGCGTCGTCCTCACCAACCACTTTCCACGCGCATCCGCCTTCGTCTCCGATGTGAATTCCGATTCACCGTCGCGGACAATCTCGACCCGGACCGCCTGCCCAGGCTCGGCCTCGCCCCAGATCGGCGTCCGGCCATCGCGTTGGAGGACCGCGTGGTCCGAAAAGACGCTCGCCATCCTCAACGTCCCGGCATTCGCCCCTGCCACGGACGCGGCCACAGCCGCACCCAGCACGATCCGCTTGACTCCCCTGCCCTGCCTGCCACCCAGCGATCCGAACATGGTCATCTCCTCTCTCCTTGGTTGCACCTATTGTCGGGGCCAAAGGGCATGGCGGCATCGCACCTCCAACCGCGGAGGAAATCGCCGCGTTCAAGACGGATTTCACGGATCCCGACGGCTCGCGCTACGTCTTCTACTCGTCCTTCGGTTCTCAGCGACTGACGCCCAAGGAGCAAAGCTCCGCGTTCCGCACCGGCAAGATCCCCTTCCGCGTCACCTGCTCGCTCGACAAGGTCAAGATGATCGGCGGCAAGATGCGCAGCGTCACCATGGAGGGCAATGGCTACATTGTCGTCCTCGACGAGCAAGGAGAGGTCGTCGCCTCCAAAAGGGAGAACCTCGCCAAGCTCTGCCCTTCTTGAGGAGGCTCAGGCGGCTACCTCGGTGAGGTGGCCACTCCGGGAAAATACAAGGCGATCGTCTGGACGACCTATCGCGGCAATTCCTTCGGGAAGGTCATTGAAATCGAGCTGAAGGCCGTTCAGAAACCCGCCAACTAAATCCCGACAGCATCCGACCCAGAGGCAGGCGCGATATCCCAAGCGCCTGCCTTTTCGTTTGAAAATCCGCTCAACGGACGCACCATGATTCCGAACCCGCTCTCCTTCGCCCGCCGAATCGTCCAATTCCTCTCCTTCGGCGCGCTCAACGCCAACTTCATCCACTCCGCCGCCGTCTCGCGCTGGTGCCTCCCCGTGATGAACTGCGAAGCCTGCATGTTCGGCTGGCTCGGCTGTCCCGTCGGCATGATCCGCAATTCGCTGACAATGCACGAATTCTCCTGGATCCCTCTGGCCATCGTGCTGGGCATCGGCATTCTGGTCGGACGCTTCTTCTGCGGCTGGATCTGCCCCATCGGCCTCCTCCAGGACCTGCTCCACAAGATTCCCTCCCGCAAATTCTCCGTTCCGCGCTGGACGTCCTGGATTAAATACCCCGTCCTCGCCGGCTCGGTCTTCGCCGCGGCCTGGACCATGGGCGGCGACAGCCCCTGGTTCTTCTGCAATTTCTGCCCGACCGCAGGCGTCCAGATCGTCCTGCCCGCCGCAATCATGGATCGCGACGTCCTGAAGCTCTTCGAGCAGCCGGCCAAGTTCGCCGCCACCCTCGCCATGCTGCTGGGCGCCGTCGCACTCAGCCGCCCCTTCTGCAAGATCCTCTGCCACGAATGCAAGAGCGCCTGCCCCGTCCACGCCATCGCCGACTGCGGCCCCGACCGCGCCAAACCCTAGGAACTTCGCCATGAAAACGCTCGACTCCATCACCCTCGACAACGTCAAGGCCGTCTACAGCGGCGCGGAGGGCGCCCTCTGGGAGCTGATCATGGGCGAACAGATCCACATCGGGGGTCTGGCCTCCTCCAACGCTCTGGCCGATGCGGCCGGTCTCGCCCAGGGTCTCCACGGCGTGGATCTCTGTTGCTGCAGCGGCGCCGGCATGCGCTTTCTCGTCCGCTTCCGCGGCGCCGCCTCGATGCGCGGCATCGTCGCCGAAGCCGCCCGCATCGTGAAGCCCGGCGGCGGCAACGTTCGCCGGCGCCGTCCTCGCAACGCGCTGCGACCAGCTCCGCCGAGCCATCGACCGCGCCGCCCCCGCCTTCGTCACGCCGTGGATTTTGCTGAACCTCCCCGCCACCGCCGGGACCCCCGCAGCGATTTGCCAAGAGGCGGCGGAGCTGGATCGGCTCGACGCCTTTCTCGACGCGCTGATTCCCGGCACGCCATCCGAGCGGCCCGCACCCGCTTCGCAAACGCCTGTCCCCGACGCGCCCGGCGCCATCCGCATCGGACTCGTCTCCTGCACCCGCACCACGGCCGACGCCCGCGTCGTCGCGATGCTCGGCGAGCTCGGCATGGCGGTCGTCTACGAGGCCGCCTGCTGCGCGCCGGCTCCCGGCATGCCCGCCATCTGGCATCGGCCCAACGCGTCATACTTCGCCGCCCTCGCCGACGCCGCGCGCCACCACCGCCTCCGCGCCTGGGTGGCGATCCAGCAGCCGTGGTGCGACCTCCAACACGCCGAAGCCCCGCGCCTCAAACGCGATCTCGGCGCGCCCTGCCTCGTGCTCGACACCGGCCCTTCGCCCGCGATGTCCGCCCTGCGAACCCGCGCCGAGGCCTTCCGGGAGATGCTCGCGCCATGACGCCGCGTACCGCCCCTGTGGAACCCACGACGCTCCGCACCCGCCTCGAGGCGCTCGTCGAGACGGCCCGGAGCCGCCGCACCATTCAACAGTCTGCCACGAACCCGACATGAACAAAACGCTTTTCGCCGGCATCGACGCCGGCTCCCGCGCCATCAAGATCGCGCTCCTCGACGCCGCTGAAGGCCGCATCGTCGCCACGGGCGCCTGCGACCAGGGCGTCGACCAGGCGGCGCGTGCCGATGCGCTGCTCGCGGACGTCCTCGCATCGCGCGGTCTGGACCGCAACGCAATCGCCTCCACCGTGGCCACCGGCTACGGTCGCTACGCCGTCGCCGGGGCGAACGAGACCGTCACGGAGATCACCTGCCATGCAACCGGCGTGCATCACCTGCATCCGGAGGCGCAGGCGCTCGTGGACATCGGCGGGCAGGACAGCAAGTTCATCCATCTCGGCGCGAACGGGCTCGTGACCGACTTCTCGATGAACGACCGCTGCGCCGCGGGCACCGGGCGCTTCCTCGAAGTCGTGGCGACGCGACTCGGCGTCCCCGTCGACGCGCTCGGTGAAACCGCGAAGACGGCGGACAGCCCGGCCGCGATCAGCAGCATCTGCGTGGTCTTCGCGGAGTCGGAGATGATCGGCCTGCTCGCCGCCGGCGAGCGTCCGGCGAACATCGTCGCGGGCGTCTGCCAGTCGATCGCGGGGCGCGTCGCGGCGATGGCGGGACGGCTGCCGGATGGGGCGATCGTCTTCACGGGCGGCGTGGCGCGCATCGCCGGCATGGACGCGGCGCTATCGGCGGCGCTGCAGCATCCCGTGCCGCTCGCCGCCGATCCCCTGATGACCGGGGCGATCGGCGCGGCGATCCTCGCGGCGCGGCGACAGGGCGGGAGCGTCTGAACATCGCCGACGGGTCTTCTGTGTTTGTTTGCATGCGTCCACAGATCGCCTCCCCGTTTTCCCGATCCATCGATCACCAGCGACGCACGACCTCGAGCATCGCCTCGTGCTGTTCCTCGATGGATTCGACCAGCTTGAAGTGGCTGCGGCACCGGTCGAGGTTCTGCCCCGGACGGCGCGTCTTGAAATAGACATCGCCTTGCAGGTAGTCGGTCAGGAAGCGGATGGCGCACTCGAAGGTCAACAGCTTGCCGGAGAACGGCAGCAACTCCTTCTCGGTCGCGTTGAGGAAGCCGCCCGCCGAGGCGAGGTAGCCGCTCACGAGCGCCTGGAACATCGGCATGCGCATGTGCACCTTCGTCACGTCCGGCTCGTCCTCCGGGGCGGAATTGGTCGCCGTGCGCACCATGTCGCCGAAGTCGTACAACGCCAGCCCGGGCATCACGGTGTCGAGGTCGATCACGCAGATCCCCTCTCCCGTCGCATCGTCGAGCAGGACGTTGTTGAGCTTCGTGTCGTTGTGCGTGACGACCGTGGGGATCTCGCCGGCGCGCTGCAATGCGAGAAGCCGGCCTGCGTCGGCTTGGCGGGCCAAGGCGAAGTCGATCTGCGTCTTCACGCCGGCGGCGCGGTTGCAGACATCCGCTTCGACGGCCTTGAGCAGCGTCCGAAAGCGCGACGCGGTGTCGTGGAACTGCGGGATCGTCTCATGGAGCGGACCGCCCGGCAGGTCGACGAGGAGCTTCTGGAATTCGCCGAAAGCCTTGGCGGCCGCCTCGGCCTGCGCAGTCGTCTCGATGCGGTCGTGGCCCGTCGCGCGCTCGACGAAGATGTAGACGCGCCACAGACCGCCCTCGGGGTCGCGATGGAAGCAGCGACCATCGGCGGCAGGCACGAGCGACAGTGCGCGGCGCGATGCTTCCGATGCGCCGGAGGCCGCCAGCTTGGCGTGTTGATGGGCGGTGACGCGCCGGATGTTCTCCATGAGCGCCTCGCCGTTCTTGAACACGTTCTCGTTGACGCGCTGCAGGATGTAGCGGATCGGACGCCCGCCCTGGTCGTAGACCAAGGCGAACGTGTCGTTGATGTGGCCGCTGCCGTATGGCGCGCCCGACTCGAAAGACCCGAGCAGCCCGAAGGCTCCCGCGATCCGCTTCAAATCACTGGGTTGCCTCGCGTTGCTCATGCTCACTCGCCGATGATCTGGACCTCGCAGACGCGACCGCGCTCGCGCACCTGGTCCCAGTCGATGAAGTAGATGAAGCCGAAGTCGCCCAGCGAGAGCTTGCCGTCCGTCAGCACGATCGTCTCGCTGCGGCCGAAGAAGCAGGAGCGCAGATGAGCGTCCGTGTTGAGGCTGCCCGCTGCGACTTCGTTCGGGCAGGAGAGCGCGAACTCGATGTGCTTCGGGCCGGGATGGTGGTACTGACCTTCGCTGCGGCACGTCGGGACCAGCTTCTCCATGATGTTCACGAGGTCGACCTGCATGTACTCGCGGCCCCAGTAGTTGAGGTCGTGCGAGCATTCCTGCGTGATGACCGAGCACGTCGTGTGATGGGAGTAGATGACGCAGATGCCGTTTTTGATGCCGGATTTCTCGACGATCGCCTTCACCTGCTCGGTGACGTTGTGGAAGCAGGGCTGGCGGTCGCGGGACTGGAGTTTGATTTCGCCGTGGTAGACAGACATGGGGGTTTCCTTTTGTTGTGAGTTCGTGAATGCGTGAGTGCGTGAGTTGTGTATGGAGGTCAAAGGACGTTCTCCGCCTGGCGCTCGTCCCAGGCGCGGCGGACGGCGGAGATCATCTCGCGGGCCATGGCGGCGGGGTCGGGCGCCTTGAGGATGCCGCTCGTGGAGCCCGTGGCCTCGGCGCCAGCGCGGATGACGTTGTACACGTCCCGGCCGTTGCTGATGCCCGCGCCCTGCAGGACCATGATCGCCGGGTTGATCGCCTTGATCCGGGCGATCGACTCGAGCACGTAGTCCATCGAGCTCGTCTTGCCCGTGCCGATCAGCTCGGTGGGCTCCGCGACGATCAGGTTCGGCGCGAGGCGCGCGACGGCCTCCATCTCCGCGATCGTGTCCGTGCAGACGATCGTAGCCAGACCCGCCTCGTCCGCACGGCGGATCGTCTTCTCGATCGCGTCGAGCGTCAGCTTGCGTTCGGCGTGGTTGAGCATGACGCCGACCGCGCCGGCGGCCTTCAGGGCTTCGGGCAGGATGCTGCCCATGCCGCGACCCGGCGGGAGGAAGTCGCAATGCTGTCCGTAGACGTGCACGCGCTTGACGTGCTGCGCGAGCAGGCGGATGTCCGTCGGCTGCGGGTCGACGATCACGTCCACGTCGTACTCGATGGCGCAGCGGTCGATCGCCATGACCAAGTCGAGAAGGCGTTCACCGTACAGGTACGCTTTGGGGCCGAATTCAAAGAACGGCGCCCGGATCCGATAATTTGCCAGCATCAGGCTTTCTCCTTCTTGAGCATGTCGCCGACGGCGCCGCCGGGGTGGATGAGGCCGAACATTTCGCGCGTGTAGTCCGTCTCCTCGATGAGCGCCGCGAGCAGCGCGTCGAAGATCGCGATGGTGGCGACGAAGCTCGAGGTGGCCATGAAGTTGTACTTGTCGCTCTCGCGCCCGATGCGCAGCGCCAGCACGATGTCCGCCGCCTGCGCCAGCGGCGAGGCGAGGTTCTCCGTCACCGCGATGAGCGTCGCGCCCTTCTTGCGGCAGACGTCGATCACGGGCAGCAGCTCGGCGGTCTTGCCGCCGCGCGAAACCATGACGAGGGCGTCCTCGCGCTTGAGCCCGCCGAGACCGCCGTGGACGGCCTCGCAAGGCGGCATGAACATGGCGCCGCGCTCGATGCAGCAGAGCGAATGGGCGAACTTCTTCGCCGCAATCCCCGATGAACCGCTCGCGCACGTCATGATCCGCGGGACGCGCGCCAGCACATCGACCGCGCGGCCGAAGGCCACGGGGTCGAGACCGTCGAGGACGCGCTGGACCTCGTCGCGCTCGATGGCCAGGGACTGCCGCGCCTGTTGAAGGCTTTCGGGCTTCATCAATACCCCACCTTTTCCAGGCATTCGATCGGCTTCGCGATCTCCTCGCTTACGAACACGTTCGTGTCCATGAGCTGGAGGATCGAGGCGGGGACGAGCGGCGTCACCTCCCCGTGCAGGATCAGGCGCGAAATCATGCGCTGCCACGAGGAGAACGTCCCCATCGTCGTCAGCCCGTGGGTCTCCATGCGGTTGCGCGCGCGCTTGACGTCGGCCGGTCCGATGGTCGCGGCGCGCGGCGGAACGCTCGCGATGTCGCCGCTGCAGCCGAAGCAGCCGTGGAGGGAGTTCTGGAGGATCGTCATCGGATTGAGCGTGACGACGCGTGCATCCATGGTGAGGTACTCTTCAACGCTCGGCGTTCCGAATTCCGGCGTCAGCGGATCGATGAAGGCGATGTGACCCGCCCAGCCAGGGCCGCTGTAGACGATGTCGGCGCCCCCGCGGCCGCACTCCGTGAGCATCGCGGAATAATCCTTGATGTTCTTCGTCGTCGGGTAGTGGATCTGCTCGAGCGGCATCCGCAACTTCTCGTTGATCCCGCCCCAGAAGTACTTCAGGCAGGAATGCGAGAAGCCCGCTTGATAGTCGGTCGGCGCGATGTTGCCGTCCTGATCCGCCCACTCGTCCATCGTGAAGACATGGACGTTGCGACAGTTGATCCCCAGCATGTTGACCGTCTTCGTGACCGCTTCGTAGACGGTCGGACACGGATTCGGCAGCACCATGGTCAGACGCTCGTTGAGCATGTCGCTGCGCTGAATCCGGGCGACCATGTCGGCAATCCACACGCTGCCAGGGTCGGACATGACTGTGATGCGGAAGTTCGGATTGGGATGGCGTTCGAGATCCTTGCCGCTGATCTTGCGAACGCGGTCGAGGACTTCGCGGTTCCGGTACGGGACGAAATCGGCTATTTCGAATGTGAACATGACAGCTTCTCCTTGATGATGGATACAACGTGGTTGCCGGCGTCGGAGGCGAACATCGAGGTGCCCACCTCGTAGCCGCCCTCTCGCCCAGCCTGCTCCGTGTAGAGGTACCCCGGCGCGTAGCCGTTCGACGTCTCCAGCACGAAAGTCTTCGCCGCCTTCGAGGCGGCCTTGATCGCGAGCCCGATCTCCACAAACGCCTCGCCCTGCAACGTCACGATGCATGTGTCGCCAAGGCGGATGATCTGGACTTCGCCGGGCAGCTCGGGGCTCCGGTAGCCGTCGGCGACCAGACGTGCAAACCCCACCGTGTTCTGCGCGCCGAACATCGCCAGCTCCGCGTTGCGCATCGCGATGTACGGGCCCGCTTTCGCCGCCTCGAAGGCGGCGATGGCCTTGCGTTCCGCCACGAGCGCCTCCTCCAGCGGCGGGAATCGCTTCATCGGCATGTCGGTGATTTCGAAGGCGTCCACCGCGATGTCGAGATGGTTCGAGAACGCCATGCGGTTGACGACGTGGAAGACCTCCACGCCGAGCGTCGTCCCCGCCCGCGCCGCCTCTTCGAAGTCTTGGGCCACGCGGTGGTACCGCGAACTCTGGTTTCCGGACGTCCCCTGCGCAAAGAGGAACACCGCCTCGGGGAAGGCGAACTTCAGAAACCGGCGGATATAGCCGGGATAGTCCGCCGTGACAAGCGTGTTCTCCGCGTGGAGGTACGTCGGATGCAGCGCGTAGTTGAGGAAGATCGCGCGCACGACGCCGCGCGCGTCTCGCACCGCCATCACGTTCACCGAGGGATCCTGGAGACCGTTCTTCTCCCGGCGATTGCCGCCGACGCCCTGCTCGCGTCCGCAATGCCCGACGTCCGTCGCGAACTCGGCCTCGAAGCAATTTTCGGACGCCTCGCGCACGACCTGCTCCATCCGCTCCTCCAGAAAGGCGAGGTAGTCGGCCTGCACGCGGATCCCCTCTGCCAGCTCGCTCGCCAAAGGCTCCGACGCCCAGGGCGCGCTGTGCGTGTGCGACGTCGAGACCGTGATGTCGAAGTCGAACTTCCCGCGCAGACGATCCACGGCCGCCTTCGCGATGCTCAGCAGATCGAGCGTGACGAAGGCCTTGCGGACGGTGCCGTTGTCGAGCACCAACGCGGCGGCGTAGAGCGGATCGTGCACGCCCGTGTTCGGACGCGGGCAATGCGGATAGCCCGCGAGCTGAGCGCCCGGTTCGGGCGATATGTCGATCAATGCGGTTCCGGCTCGCAACATGTGAGAATCCTTTCTTCTATGCCTTGACAATCGTGATGGGAACGCCCAGCTTGCGCAGGGCCTTCAGTTGCTCCGCCTGGATGCCCCGGTCCGTGATCCATCCACTCATCTCGCGAAGCGACCCGTGACGGGCCAGCGCCGTGCGCCCGACCTTCGTGCTGTCTGCGAGCACGTATGTGCGGGCGGCCCGCTCCCGAATGCGCTGATCCAAGCGGGCCGTGCCCAGATCGCCCGTGTAGAGCGAGCCGTCCAGCCCGATCCCGTCGGCGCCCTGGAAGGCAATGTCCACCGCCAGCATCCCCAAAGCCGCCTCGGCGACCTCGCCCGTCAGGTCCGGAGTGCCGCGGCGAAGCACGCCGCCCAGCAGGATCGTCTTCACGCCTTCGGAGAATTGCAGCGCCGACGCAACCGCCAGAGACGGCGTGACGACGACGAGATTCTCGGCGTCGCTGAGAATTTCCGCGAGCTCCAGCGTCGTCGTGCCGGCGTCGAGCAGGACGGCGCAGCCCGGCTTCACCAGCTTCGCCGCCTCAGTGGCGATGGCCTGTTTGGCCTTCTGGTTCGCCCGGCGCCGGGATGAGAAATCAAAGGCGAACCCAAGGCGTTCCGCCAGCGCCGCGCCGCCGTGAGTCCGCCGCACGAATCCCGTCCGCTCCAGACGATCCAGATCACGTCGCACCGTCATTTCGCTGACGCCCATCTCGACGGAAAGCAACGCAACGCTCGCCTCGCCCTGCTGTTGCAGGACGCTGCGAAGACGCGCCTCTCGCTGCGTCATGGTCGGTCGCCTCTGATCGGACGTCATAGTCATCGCATGATGTTAGTTTTTGTTTGAATACATAACACTCTACCATATTCTCGCATATGTGACAAGCGAAATGTACGAGGTCAAGGTCCCCGGAATGGGTCGTCGGGATATGATCGGACCGGCTTTTCATCGTCGCGCGTTTGTGATAGGATGTTGGCCAGTCGAACATTCGCCGAGGAGCCTCTCCCCCCATGAGCCACCCCGATTTCAGAAAAATCGTCTCGCTGGCCGCCGCATGTCTTCTTGCGTGCGGGGCCATCGCCCAGAGCCTCGTCGTCTGCCCCGCCTGCTCGCATGAATCCTCCGGCGGGAACTTCTGCCAACACTGCGGTGCGCCCCTCGAGAAGACCGCCGCCGCTTCCGCCCGAAATCCAGCGGCGGAGACGCCCCCGGCGGAAGCCGCGGCGCCCGAGGCCTCAAGCGCGCCCGCCGCCGCCGATGTCGCAGCCCGCATCGTCCGCGAAGATCTGCGCTCCGCCACCGCCGGTTCCCTCGCGACGCCCGAAGGCGCCGCGCGCGCCCTCGCGGCGCTGGCGAACGCCAAGGCCGTCTTCGCCGCCTTTCCATCTTCCGCCGTGACCGAGGAGGAACGCCGACAGATCCATGCCGGGATCGCCGCCGCGCGCAACGCCCTGTTCAGCGCGCGCGTCGTCTGCCCGCGCTGCAACGGCCTGGGGCTCGAAGACGACATCCGCGAACTCGCCGCCCTCGACGGCAAGTCCGTCACGATGAAGGCGGGCCGCATCTCCTGCCGGCGCTGCGGAGGCGCCGGATCGATCGTCAAGATCCGTTCCGCCTCCGAATTGCGCTCGATCATCGCCGCCGGGCGCCAGCGCTTCGCCGAGGCCTCGCTCCTCGCCGCACGGGTCAAGAACGGCAATGCATGGATCGCACCCGAACTGGACGCCGCGGCCACCGCGAAGCAGCAGGCGCTGCTCCGCCGCAACAGCGCCGACCCCTGCCCCGAATGCGCCGGCTACGGCCGCTGCGGGTGCGACGATTGCGGCGGCGCCCGCGTGGTGAAATGCGCCAACCGCGACTGCAAAGACGGACGGATCGAAAACAGGCCCCAGCCGCGCGCTGCCGCGACCCAGGGCCGCATCGCGCCGGCGGAAGGCTCGCGCTTCACGCCATGCCCGGACTGCAAGGGCCTCGGCGAAGTCGCGTGCGCGACGTGCGGCGGGACCGGCGCCGTCGCCTGCCCCGCCTGCAAAGGCTCCGGCGAACGCAAAGCCTGCACCAAATGCCACGGGGAAGGCACGATCGCCTGCAGAGCCTGCAAAGGCACCGGCAAGGACAAAAACGGACAGAACTGCCTCGTGTGCGGCGCACAAGGCATCGTGATCTGCACCACCTGCGGCGGCGATGGCTATGGAAGGTAACGGAGGCGACATTCTCAGATTCGACGGCTACGACCAGGCCCGGCGCATCGGCCAGGGCGGCATGGCCACTGTCTGGAAAGTGCGGCAGATCTCCCTCGACCGCTGGGTCGCGATCAAGGTGCTCTCCCCCGACCAGTGCACCTCCGACGAGGATATCGACCGCTTCCAGTCCGAGGCGCGTGTCGCCGCGCGCATGAACCACCCGGGCATCGTCCAGGTCTACGACGCCTTCTACCGCAACGACCGCTTCTGCTTCGTGATGGAATACGTCGACGGCTACACCGTCGCCTCCTGGATCGCCAATCGCGGCTACATTCCGCAAGACGCATGCCTCTTCGTGTCCGCCGGCGTCGCCAGCGCCCTCGCCTACGCCTGGGAGCGCCAGAGGCTCATCCATTGCGACATCAAGCCCGACAACATCATGATCGATGCCGACGGCTCCGTGAAGGTGACCGACTTCGGCCTCTCCAAAAGCATGTTCAACCTGCAGGCCAGGCGGATGGCGGCAGAAGAGTCCTTCGTCTTCGGAACCCCGGCGTACATCTCGCCTGAACAGGCAATGGGCTCCGAAGAGCTGTTCATCCAGACCGACATGTACTCCCTCGGCGCCACGCTCTACCACATGTGCACCGGTCGCCGACTCTTCCACGGCCAGGACCTCGCCGCCATGATGGAGGCGCAGGTCAATCTCCAGGACGCCGACCCCTTCGACCTCAACGCCCAGCTCTCGCCCTGCTTCTGCGATTTCCTCGAACGCCTCCTCTGCAAGACCCCCGCGGACCGCTACGACAGTTGGAGCGACGTCATCGACGAGATCGAGAACCTCCGACAGAACCGTCCGCTGAAACTGGGAGAAATCAATCCAGCCACCACCCGCAGCACGTTGCGACGCTCGCCCATGCGCGACGCGGCTCGAGCCCGTTTCCTCGCCACAGTCCAGACATCCGCCTCGGCGCCGGCTGCCGCGTCTCCGGCCTCGCTCTCCAGCGCGTCCACGCATGCGTCGAGGCCCGTGGCATCCGTCCTTTCGGCGCTTTCAGCTTCCGATGCGCCCGAAGCCCCGCCGGCGCCGGTGGCGCCCCACGCGCCCGGCGCCCGCCGTCTCGGCGCTCTCTGCTCCTCCCCGGCGTTCAAAGCGGCGGCCGCCGCGGCGGCCATCCTCGCCGCAACCGGCGTGATCGCCTGGATCGGCCTCTGCCAGCACCGGGCCTCGATCCAGCGCACGGCCCAGGCCGCGGAGACCGGCATGATGGAAATCGAGAACCACCTGCGCATCAAACCCGAAGACTACTCCAAGGCCATCGCGCGCTACCACGACCTGCTGAACCCGCTCGAGGACTCGGCCCACGCCGCCTTGAGACAGCGGATCTCCGAGCGTTGCGAAGCCCTGCGCAAGTCGCGCGAACGACATGTCGAAAACGTCCTCAACGCGCTGCGGGCGGAGACCCGCCCCTACATCGAAGAGCGCCAGTTCGCCCGGGCCGCGGAAATCGTCCGAACCTACAACGGCGTCCTCGCCGAGGAGACGAAGAAGGACCGCGCCCAGATGGCGGACCAGCTCAACGACCAGGCGCGCAGGTTCCGCTGATCAGGGCAGGATGCGTACGCGCCGGCCTTCGACGCGCAGCCTCCCCGCCGCCATCAGCCGCAGGGCCTCGGGATACGCCTCGTGCTCCTGCGTCTGGATGCGCGCGTGCAGCGACTCCGGCGTGTCGTCCTCGAGCACCGGCACGGCGCGCTGCAGGATGATCGGCCCCGTGTCCGTACCGGCGTCCACGAAATGCACGGTGCAGCCGGCGAGCTTCGCGCCGTAGTCGAGCGCCTGGCGCCAGGCGGCGATGCCCGTGAACGCCGGCAGCAGCGCCGGATGGATGTTGAGCACGCGGTCGGGAAAGCGGGCGAGCAGCCCGGGCTTGACGATGCGCATGAAGCCCGCCAGCACCACGACTTCCACGCCGCGGCGCTCCAGATGCGCGATGGTGCGCGCCTCGGCCTCGCCATCGAGCTTCGTCTTGAACGGCGCGGGGTCGAGATACGCCGCGTCAAGCCCGTGCCGCTCGGCACGGCGGAGAATGCCGGCGTCCGGCACGTCGGAGACGACGCTGACGATCCGCGCGTCGAGCGAACCTGCCTCGATCGCGTCCTGGATGGACTGCATGTTCGAGCCGGAGCCCGAGCCGAGAACGCCGATTTTCAAAGTTCCGCTCATGCCGTTCTCGCCGCCTCCAGCGCCTGCACGATGTCCGCGAAGATGTCGTCCACGCCCTCGATGCCGACCGAAAGCCGGATCAAATCCGCCGGTACGCCCGCCTCCGCGAGCTGCGCCTCGGAAAGCTGGCGGTGCGTGTGGCTGGCGGGGTGGAGAATGCAGGTGCGGGCGTCCGCGACATGCGTGACGATCGCCACGAGCTTCAGCCGGTCCATGAACGCCTCGGTGAAGGCGCGCCCGCCCTTCAGGCCGAACGCGATCACGCCGCACGTGCCGCGGGGCATGTACTTGCAGGCCAGCGCGTGGTGCTTCGAACTCGGGAGACCGGGATAGTTGACCCACGCCACGTCGGCACGCGACTCCAGGCGCTCGGCGATCGTCTGCGCATTCGCGCAGTGCCGCGCCATGCGCAGGTGGAGGGACTCGAGCCCCAAGTTGAGAAGGAAGGCGTTCATCGGCGCGGCGCAGGAGCCGAGGTCGCGCATGAGCTGGGCGACGGCCTTCATGATGTAGCCGGCCTCGCCGAAGCGCTCGGCGTAGACGATGCCATGGTAGCTCGGATCAGGTGCGCACAGCCCCGGGAATCGGGCCGCATGCCGCATCCAGTCGAAGGCGCCGCTGTCCACGATCGCGCCGCCGATCTGCACGGCGTGGCCGTCCATGTACTTGGTCGTCGAATGCGTGACGATGTCCGCGCCGAAGTCGAAGGGGCGGCAGTTGACCGGAGTCGCGAACGTGTTGTCGACGATGAGCGGCACCCCGTGCGCATGCGCGAGGCGCGCGAACTTCTCGATGTCGAGCACGACGAGCGAGGGGTTCGAGAGCGTCTCGGCGAAAACGGCCTTGGTGTTCGGCCGGAAAGCCTTGGCCAGATCAACCTCCGGCAGATCGGGATCGACGAGCGTGAAGTCGATGCCCATGCGCTTCATCGTCACGGTGAAGAGATTCGACGTCCCCCCGTAGAGCGCGGCGGAGGTCACGATGTGATCGCCCGCCCCGGCGATGTTGAAGATGGCGAAGAAGTTCGCCGCCTGCCCGGAGGACGTGAGCATCGCGGCCGCGCCGCCCTCCAGTTCGCAGATCTTCGCGGCGACGGTGTCGCACGTCGGGTTCTGCAGCCGGGAGTAGAAATAGCCGCTCGCTTCGAGGGCGAAGAGCTTGCCCATGTGCTCGCCGCTGTCGTACTTGAACGTCGTGCTCTGGACGATGGGCAGGACGCGGGGCTCGCCCGTCTTCGGCTTCCAGCCGCCCTGCACGCAGCGCGTGTCAATGCTCGTTTCCATGTTCCTCTTTCTCGGGGGCCGGCGCCTTGAGCTCCTCGGCCAGCGACTCGGCGACGATGCCGCTCTTCGCCTCCAGCGCCTGGCGGACCGCGACGGCGTCCGCCACGTCCGTCATGATCGTGGGCGTCACGAAGATCAGGATGTTGGTCTTCGTCGCCGATTTCGAATTCCAGCGGAACAGCCAGCCAAGCAGCGGAATGTCGCCCAGCAGCGGCACCTTCTTCTTGATTTCGCTCTCGTCGTTGCGAGTGAGGCCCGCGATCACGATCGTCTGCCCGTCGGGCACCGTCATCGTCGTCTTGACCATCCGCTTCGAGATCGTCGGCACGTACTGGTCCGAGCCGCCCGTGTCCGTCACCGCCTCGATGCTCGGCTCGAGATCCACCTTCACCAGTCCGCCCGGGATGATGTAGGGCGTCATGTTGACCTTGACCCCGACGTCCATGCGCTTGATGTTCTGGATGAAGTCGCGATCCGCGCCCGAACCGCTCACGGTGGACTCGAGCACGCCGATGTTGTCGACGATCGCCACTTCGGCGGGATGGTTGTTCTGCGCGCCCAGCGACGTGTCGGAGAGGATCTTGACCTTGCTGTTGCGGCGGATCATGTCGAGGTTGAAGATCGCGGGGTAGTCGGCGACGATGTTGCCCGCGGCGTCGAGGTGCGAGCCATGCGCGATGCCGAAAGTGAGCCCCTCGCCGAAGACGCCTTGCGAAATCGAACTGAGAATGCCGTCGCCCGAAGCCGAGTCCGCGTGAAGGCGCGAGGCGCCGGCGAAGGCGTTGTTCCCCACCGAATCCGGCGCGTTGAGCGCCGTGATCGCCACGCCGAGCGTCTCCGCGTCGCCGCTGGCGATTTCCGCGATGAGCACCGAGATGTGCACCTGCTGCGGCATGATGTCGAGAGATTCGACGAGCCGCTTGACCTCGAGGAAGTCCTCCGGCGCCGCGTCCACGAGCAGCGCGTTGTTCGCCGGCACCGCCTCGATCGAGAGATGGCGCTTGTTCGACGCGGCGGCGGTCTGAACGGCGGACTTCTCGAGAAGCGTCGTGAGGTTCTTCGCGACGTCCTCCGCCTTGAGGTAGCTGAGCAGGATCACGTTGAGCGCGCTGCGCCCCGTGGGCGCCGAAATGTCCATCTGACGGACGATCTCGCGGATCTGCTCGACCTGCTTCGCCGTGCCCGTGACGATCAGCCGGTTGGCGTGCTCCGCGGAGACGATGGTGGGCGCGCTCATGGCCGAGACGGCCTGCGACGGGCCCTCGGCGCCCGGAATGCGCGTGAGGAGCTGCTCGGCCCGGCTCTGCGTCTGCGCGTAGGCCGCGCCGATCTGGCGCGCCAGCGCGACGGCATCCGCGTGCTCGAGCGGAATGACCTCCATGACGCGCGCCATGCCGGGCTTGTCAAGATGCTTCACCAGGTCCTCGACGCGCTGGACCCCCTCCGCCGTGTCCGTGAGGATCAGATGGTTCGTCTCGTCCAGCGCGCTCACGGAATCCTTGCGCTGGAGGTGCGCCTCGAGCATTTTGCGCATCTCGCTCGCGTTCACGTGCTCCAGATGCATGATGCGCGTGACGAGCCCGTACCGGGGCTTCTCGTCGCCGTCGGCGACGATCGCGCCCATGCCCGTCTTGCGCTCGGGAAGCCGCACGATGCGGTCGATCTCCCCCTCCCGCTGCACGGTGAAGCCCGAAGACTCCAGCACGCCCACGAAAAGCGGATAGGCCGACTCGCGCGAGACCTTGGGCGAGACGACCGTGATCTTGCCCGCCACGTCCTCGGCCACCACGAAGCGCCGGCCGGTGAAGGTGCCGACGATCTGGGTGAAGAGCCTGATGTCCACCTGCTCGAAGTTGAACAGGAGGAAGTCCTCGCTCTCGGCAGTGCGGACCGAGGCGGACGCCGGAGCCGCCGCAGGCTCCGGAGAAGCCGCGGCAGGCGTCGGCCCCAGAACGGTCGCCGCGCTGGCGGCCACGGCATAGACAAGGCCGAAGGATCGGAAGGCGTTCATCGGATCACACCGCGCTGGGTTGTCTTGAAGAACTCGACGAGATGGGCGAGCTCCGGAAGATCGGGCAGCGTCTTCCCGATCTCCGCGAGCGCGTCGCTCACGTTCAGCCCCGAACGGCAAAGCAGCTTGTGCGCCGATTTCAGGACGCGCCGCGTCTCCTCGGAAAAGCCCCGCCGGGTCAGACCGACGAGGTTGATGGCGGCAGCCGCGGACGGATTGCCGCTCGTGATGAAGTACGGCGCCGCGTCCTGCACGATCAGGGAAGCGGCCCCGATCATCGCATGGCAGCCGATCCGGCAGAACTGGTGCACGGCACAGAGGCCGCCGACCGTGGCATGGTCCTCCACCGTCACCTCGCCGGCGAACTGCGTGGCGTTCGAGACGATGACGTGGTCGCCGAAGACGCACCCGTGCGCAAGATGGACGTACGTCATGAGCAGGCAGTCGCTACCGACCTTCGTGACCTCCCCGTCACGCGTCCCGCAGTTGATCGTCACGTATTCGCGCATCACCGTGCGCTCCCCGACCTCGACGTAGGTGGCCCCGCCGTCGAACTTCAGATCCTGCGTCTTGCCGCCGATGTGCGCGAAGGGATGGACTTCGCAGCCCGCCCCCAGCGTCGTGCGGCCGCTGACCATCGCGTGAGCGAAGATCTTGCATTCGTCCCCGACGACCACGTCGGGGCCGATGACGGCATAAGGGCCGACGACGACGTCCCGGCCGAGCTGCGCGCCGTCCTCGATGACGGCCGTGGAATGGATGGTGGTCATGGCGTCCTGTCGAAACCCTACTTGTCGTCTTTTTTCTCGCCCGAGCGAGAGGCCTTGGGCACGAGCATGAACACCATCGTCGCCTCGGCCGCGTTTTCGCCGTTGACCGTGATCGCGCCGTGGATCTTGGCGATCATGCGGCGATTGCTGATGAGCTTCGTCTCGATGCGGAGCTGGTCGCCCGGCTGGACGATCCGGCGGAACTTCGCGCCGTCCACGGAGAGCAGGATCGTGTCGAAGTCCGGCACGGTGTCCATGTTGCTGAGGATCATCAACCCCGCCGCCTGAGCGATCACCTCAATCTGGAGCACGCCGGGCATCACGGGATAGCCAGGGAAATGCCCCTGAAAGAAAAGTTCGTTGAACGTGGCGTTCTTGATCGCCACGAGGTGCGTGCCACCCTCCGTCTCCAGCACCCGGTCCACCAGCAGGAAGGGGTAGCGGTGCGGAAGGAGCTGCATGATCTTGTCGATGCCGAATGATTTCATCTCGAGTTCCCGTTGAGAATGCAGCCACCGGGATGTCCTCCCCGAAATCAGAACTGCACTCAATGCGCAC
>Ga0116202_10000747_pt1 | contig 18441 bp, 19 predicted proteins | sample LakKivw325mmetaG_FD_94479 | JGI IMG/M metagenome (GOLD analysis project Ga0116202, IMG submission 94479) | Anoxic lake water microbial communities from Lake Kivu, Rwanda to study Microbial Dark Matter (Phase II) - Lake Kivu water 325m metaG | ecosystem: Environmental > Aquatic > Freshwater >...
CTCTTCCCTGCTCTGTTTTCTTATATCTTCGGCTTCCTGTCTTGCCTGCGTCAGGATGCCTTCGGATTCTGCCCTGGCCTGGGAAAGAACATCCTGGGCCCTTGCTTCAAGCTGTCCCTGATCCTCCTGCCCGACAAAGTCCCTGCTTTCTACGAACGGCTCTTCTTCCGCCGCAAAAGAAGCGCGGTTAGAAGAGGCCGAGGACACATCCTGCTTTAGGTCGATAGTGCCTTTATCGAATACTTTTGTTCTTTTTATCAAGGCCATTTTTCAAACGCTCATCCTTTCCATTTTTTCGGCAAGGGTCTTAAGGAGAGCCTCGTCCAGTTTTTCCGCTATGGGCGGTTTTTTGAGCGCTCTCATAAGGCTCTCTATTTCTCTCCTGCGCTCCGGCATCAGGGACAGAACCTCGGCCGAGGCCACTGCCGGCATCAGGGACAGCACATAGGCGCAGACCGGAGTTCTCTCAGAGGACAGGGCCATTGCGAGCTTTTTTGGGTGCGAGTACAAAACCTGGTCCGGAACGCTATTGCTAGCCTGGGGCGCTTCCGCTGCTGTCCCTGCCAAGTCCTCCGGCAGGGAGGTGATCCTCTCCTCAGAAGAGCCTTGCGGCAGTGCAACAAAGCCGGCAAATTCGTCCAGCACGGTCTTGATAGCATCAGAAGAAGGCGTCGGAAGCCTGTTGATGCCTCCGGTGATAAGATCTGCCAGGTCTTCCGGAAGAAAGGACAGGATCCTTTCTGCCAGCTCAGAACCCAGCAAAGACAGCAGGATCGTTGCTTTTTCCCTTCCGCTTAACGGCATGATAATTTCACTTTTCCTTTTCCTCGGATAGCCATTTCTTAAGCAGTTCCGCAACCCTGTCCGGTGATTGTCCGACCATGTCCTTCATCTGCTCAATGGCGCCTCCGCCTGCAGTCTGACGCCTATCCTCTCCCCTTTTTATTTCAACAGCCTTTTTCTTTCTTCCCGCAATAAGTCTTGATAAAACGAACAGCACAAAAAGCAGGACAACGCCTCCGCCCGCCCAGGTCAGCGGCTGCCTGTACCTGCTAAAAGTTTTGATAGCGCTTAGCAACGGGTCCCTGTCCGAAGAAAAAGCCTTGGGATCTATGGTCCCCTGCGAAAACTCGGTGGCATAATGGAACGGCACCTTTCTTAGGATTATCCTGTCCCCTCTCTTCCTGTTGTAAGGAAGAGCCCCCGCTATTGTTTCAAAAGTTGTCTTTTTAAGCGCCGCGGTCAGATTGAACCTGTTGTCGACAAGAACGATAACGGTTAGCCTCTTTACCGGAGCTGCTTTTACCTGCGATGGCTTTGGAACTGCACTTATTTTGGCCGGCAGTTGCTTTGCCGCTTTAGGCTTTTTTGCGGATGGTTTGGCTGCCGGCAGGTTTTTTGCCGCAGACCCGTATTCAACATTCACCTTTATCAGTATGCTGTTGGGAGGATAGAAATTGTTGACAAGGGTCTGCACCTTGCTGGACAGTTCATTCTCATAGGCCTCTTTCTGCTTAAGAGTTTCCATCTCGGCCGGCTTCACAAAGGGGACCGCTTTAGGAACAACAGGCACAGAGGCCACTTCTTTGGTAATAACAGGAACAACCTCGGACGCCTGAGACATAGGCTGTGCCTCCTGGCTTGGCGCTTCAAAAGGAGCAACAGCTTCGGTTGTTCTGGGCAGATAGATCTCCATTGGGGTTGTCCGCATCTCGGCCGGTCTTTCTGTAACTGCGGTCTTTGGCCCGCTCAAAATATTCCCGTAGATATCCACTATAATGACATTTTCCGGACGCAGATTTTCTACGCTGCCGGCCACCAGATGCACGATGCCGCTTATCTGTTCCTGGGAAAGAACCCTTCCGGGCTTTAGTTGAAGCAGTACCGAGGCAGTTACAGGAGCTTTTGTAACCTCAAACAACTCTGTCTTGGGTATTACTATCTGGATCCTGGCATCCTCCACCGCATCCACCCTGCTTATCGTGCGCGCAAGTTCTCCCGAGATAGCCCTGACGAACTGGACCCTCCTGTCAAAATCGGTAGTGCCCAGCTTGGACTGGTCAAAGATCTCCCAGCCCACCACTCCTCCCGAAGGTATGCTTTTTTCCGCCAGACCCAGCCTTGCCTCATCGGCTTTGCCCTTGGGTACTGCGATAGATCTTCCTTTATCCCTTATCTGGTAAGGTATCTTGAGAGCTTTAAGCTGCGTCACAACATTGGCGGCATCCTTAAGATCAAGGTTGGAATAGACCACCGTATAGCCGGCATTGGGGTCCTTGGGGGCGCAGGATCGCACGGCAAGCACTGTTATGATTATGACGAACACAAGTCCCACCGATATAAAGATCGGCAGCTGCCTGTTGTCCCTTAGAGATGTTTCCCCCATTTACTCCTCCGTATTAGATCTGCATCTGTGTTATTTCTTTAAAAGTATTGACAGCCGAGGTCACCGTGGTCACCGCCAGCTGGACCGCGATGTTCATCTTTGCGGTAGCCACCATCACCTCGGAAACATCCATATCCCCTCTGATATAACCTTCCATGGCCTGATTAGCGGCTGCTTCTGTCTTGCTCACTCCTTCCAGAGCGTCCACCGCCCTGCTCAGCATATCGTCAAAGATAGAAGAAGAGGTCTTAATTTCTTGATTGCCGGCGGGGCCTTTGGCCGGCTCAGCGGCAGAAGAACCCTCCGTTCCCATTATCTGGGCCATCAGTTCGGGACTTATCCTTCCTACCGGTTCTGCCATCTTTTTTTACTCCTTATTGGATCTGCAGGGCATCCTGCCCCATTTTTTTTGCCGCGTTAAAGACGGTAATGTTGGCTTCATACAATTTGCTGGAATAGATAAGGTCCGTCATCTCCGTTGCAAGGCTTACATTGGGAAGCGACACATAACCGTTGACATCGGCGTCAGGGTGCCCCGGGTTATAGACCTTTTGCATGGGCGAAGCCAGGTCGTCAACGACCTTGACCGAAACTCCCCCGGCTTTACCCGCAAGCTTACTCTGTGCCCTTGAAAGCTGGCTTTCAAAAGAGAGCGGGGTTTCCGAATACACCGCGACTTTTCTTTTATAGACGCCGCCGTCCTGGGTCCTGGTCGCATTTATATTGGCCATGTTGCTTGCTATCAGCTCCATGTGGGTTTTTTCCGCCAGTATGCCGCTGACAGAAATGTCCATAGCGCGGTTAATGCTCATTTATCACTTTCTCCCCTGGGTGACCACTGACCTAAGCACTGCCAGTTTTGCCGTCAGCATTTTGGAAAAGGCCGAATACCTGGCATTGTTCTTTGCCATGTCAGCCATCTCTTCCTCTATGCTGACATCCCTTTTTTCCAGGCGTTTTACCGCCTTGTCCAGTGTTTCGTCAAACTTCAGGGCTTCATAGCCGGGGGTCTTTGCGTTGGAAATGTTCTGGGCAACGACTTCCTGGATCTTGGAAGAATTGGCCATCGCCTTTTCAAGGCTGCCGAAAGTCGGGTCAAAGATCTCCACTTCTTCCTCCTCTATTTCAGTTTCTCTCTCAGCTTATAGATCGCCCGTGCTATCACGCGGTTCACCTTGCTGCGCGACAGCTTAAGGTCTTTTGCTATGTCCTTCTGATTAACTCCCTTTCGGTAGAACAGCTTGAGTATCTTTTTTTCCATGCCGGGCAGCTCTTCGATCGCTGCATTCAGCCTGTTCTGCAGGTCTTTCCATTCAAGCTCGTCCACCGGAGTTGTTTCGCCTGAAACCTGTATCTCGGACCCGTCAAGCACCTGGTCAAGGGAAACAAGGTACATAAGGGCTGAGGCCGATACTATCCTTTTTATTTTTGAGACCGCGGTCTTGAACTCTTCTTCCGTCAGTTTTTTCTTCTCGAGCATCTTGACCTCTTTGGCTGAGAGGCCTTCCAGCTCGGCGCTCTTTTTTACAACAGCGCTGTACCCTTTTTTGGCGAGGTCCCGTATCATAACCTGGATCCTATAGGGGACGGGATTATAATATTTAAGTCCGTCAAGTATCTCTCCCCGGACCCTGTAAGATGCGTATGTCTCAAATTTCACGCCCCTCTTGGGGTCAAAATTGTCCCAGGCTTTCATAAGGCCGATCATTCCGTCGCTAACCAAGTCGTTAAAATCAATGTTGGGGGGGAGTCCTTTTCCGGCTATCATCGCAGCAATGGAATGAACCAGAGGGACATAGACCTCAAGCGCCCCGGCCGTTCTGACCACCTGAGGCTGTTCCTTTTTTTTGGGCTTGGCTATTTGTTTTGCCATCCTTATCAGAACATCCCTTCGGCGCTGCGCGCATCGGCCATTCTTTTTGCAACAGTTTCATTTATAAGTTCGTTAAAGCCGAACGCGTCGTCTGCGGCAAGCTGTTTTACCATCTGGCTGGTAAAGATCTCCGAATAAGAAGGGGACATGTCCGTGGAGCCCCAAAGGTCCGTTCCCTGGTCCTTAAAAGCCTGGGAAAACAGGTGCTGAAGAAAAACAGAAGAGAACTCTTTTGCCGCCGTCTGCCTGTCCAAAGACGGGCTCTGCAGCATTTCTGCCGCGCGAAATCCGGCCATGGGATCTATTGACGGGATATATGTGCTCATTTATATGACCTCTATCTCGGCGTTAAGCGCGCCGGAAGTTTTTATGGCCTGAAGTATGGCTATAAGGTCCCTCGGAGCGGCCCCGAGGCTGTTGAGAGCCTTGATAAGATCGTTAAGGCTTGAACCGGAAGAGACCGCCGATAATTTTTTGATGTTCTCCTTAACTCTCAGGCTCGCGGTCGAAATATCCGAGCCCCCCAAGCCTTCGGAGGCAACAGTGACATTGCCTATCTGCACCGTAAAATTGCCGTAGGATACAGCCACCGGCGCTATCCTGATATTTTCTCCTATAACAACGGTCCCGGTCCGCTCGTTGACCACGATCTTTGCCTTAACATCCGGGACCACTCTGAGATTTTCTATTGTGGAGAGGAGAGACACCACATCCGTACCGGGCTCAACTATCACCATTACAGCAGAAGCATCGGCAGACCTGGCGTCGTAGCCTTTTTTGGCTATCGTATATGCCACTCTTGAGGCAGTGGTAAAATCCGGTTCGTTCAAGAGCACCGTAAGAGTAGAAAGGGTGCCGGAACCTTTGTATTTTGTTCCCTCCGGATATTCGGAGGACAGGGGTTCTTCAATGCCAACGCGCACTTCTTTCTCAACTATCCCTCCGCCCGGTATCCTTGCAACTGTCGTTACCTCCCTGTTCATCGGCAAAAGACCTGCGCCTGAAGAAGCTCCCCCCAATGACACGGAACCCTGTGCTAAGGCATACACTACCCCGTCGGGGCCTTGAAGCGGAGTAAGCAGAAGGGTCCCTCCCCTAAGACTGGTTGCATCCCCCACTGAGGACACCGTCACATCTATCTTCTGTCCGGGTTTCAAAAATGGAGGAAGCGTTGCCGTGACCATGACCGCGGCCACATTCCTGGATTTAAATTCCTTGTTCTTGGGTATGTCCGAGTAGTTATAAATTGGATTGGTGTTAGACCTTGAGATCGGACTGGGCGCCTGAAGCCCCATAGCGCTTAACAGATTGGTAAGGGCCTGTTTTGTGAACTCCGTCTGCTGGCTGTCGCCTGAATGGCGAAGCCCCGCAACAAGACCAAAACCCATTAACTGATTATCGCGGGCCTGTTGTATACTTGCAATGTCTTTTATTCTTACCTGCGGGGATGCACCATCGGAAACGGATGATGTAAAGCCAAGCCATACCGCTAATGCCACGGACAATAACAAAAGACCACTTCTTTTCATGCCGTTCCCCCTAAAAGATCATGTCCAGGATCCTGGTTATTACGCCGGGAGATGAAGCCGTCCCGACGGTGCCGACCCCTTTTACCGAAATATCCGCATCCGCCACCTGGTAAGAGTAGATAGTGTTCCAGCTTGTAATATCTTTGGTCCTGATCACGCCTTTCACCACTATGTCCTGTTTTTCTTCGTTCACAGATACTTTGTGGTGCCCCATTATCCTGAGGTTGCCCCCCGGCTCTATGTCAGAGACCTGGGCAGATACAGCCGCGATCACATTGCTTGACCTTGTTGTTGCTCCGGCACCTTTGTATTTGTTGCCCCAGGCGGCGCTCGCCGAATTATTGGGAGCAATTGTGCCTGTTATCCTCTCTATAGTATGAGAAAAGCTCGCGCTCAGGTTATCCTGGTTCTGCGTGTCGGTGCCCGCTTTTTGTACGGCCGAAGTTGTTTCTAGTATCAGTATCGTTATTACATCTCCAACCTTGTATATTTTTTGCGTTGAGTAAGGCGATGGGAGGTCCTGCCTGAAAATAGAATCAGCACTGCAGTCAGGCGCAAAAAAGAACAAAGAGGCGATCAGAAGCAGAAAAAATGCCGGTGTTTGAGGTTTCATCTCCCTGCTCCTTTCCCGAATCTCATGGTCTTCTTGGCCCTGTTCTTTGCATCCACCAGCACGACCGTCGGTCGAAAGGATTTTATCTCGTCCTCGCTGACTGAGGCATAAGTTATCAAAATTATTATATCACCTCTTGCCCCAAGTCTAGCCGCCGCCCCGTTAAGGCACACCACTCCGGACCTCCTTCTGCCTTTCATGACATAGGTTTCAAGACGGCTTCCGTTGTTGACATTTACTATCTGGACCTTTTCCCCCTCCGTTATGCCTGCCAGGTCCAAAAGCTCCTGGTCCACTGTGATGCTTCCTTCATAGTCCAGTCTTGCCTCGGTGACCGTGAGCCGGTGTATCTTAGCCCGCATGAGTTGTCTGAATATCATTGTATCTGCGCCTCCGAAGGCCCTGTTATATAGGCCTCGATCACCTTGTTCGAGGTGGGATTTTTGAACCTGATCTTCTGCCCTTTATAGCCGTCCTCCAGCGCGGTGCAGGAGACGCCGGCCAAAATATCCCCTCTTACAGAAAACACCGTGACCTCTCTTCCTTTTACCACATCCGGGGTCTTTCTTGCCATCCATTCCAGAACGAGCGTTCCCTTCGGCATCAGCGTAACAGACTCCTTGCCTTCAACCTTAGCCCTGTCAAAGATGACGCCTGCCGGAAGATGCGAAATATCTTTTTCGACATAATCCGTGTTCAAGGAAGTAAAGACCTCCCCTTTTCTTATTCTATCCGAAACTGCCAGAACATTCTTCATTATTCTTATCCTCGACTGCAGATAGACCGTTTCTTTATACTTGCCCTTTTCATATATCTTTAGCGGAAGGACCGCGCTGCCCGAGAGCTTCTGGTTAGCGGGATATTCGAGTTTTACCGAAAATCCCCCGCCGGTCCTTTTCTGATAACGGTCAAGGGCGCCGGAACTCTTGAGCTCGATCTCTATCCTCGAATCCTTTAGCCTGGCATCCCTTGCTGTAATACTGTCTTTGACCTGCTGCCTTACAGAATCCTCAAACCCTGCTTCGGCCTGCCCAAGAAGAGCTGTCAACAGCAAAAGGCAGGCTGCAAATCGCCTCACGCTTTAACCTTTCATCCTTTCAAGGGTAGTGAGCATTGCCTCATAACTGGAAACCGCCTTTGTCACTGTATCAAACACTCTCTGGACCATTATCATCCTCATCATTTCCGAGATAACATCGACATTGGACTGTTCAAGGGCCCCCTGCTGCAGGTAGCCAAAGTTGTCCTGAGTGGGGTTGCCAAAAATAGGCTCCCCGGAAGAATCCGTCTGAGCGAACAGGTTTTGCCCTATGCTCTTAAGTCCGGGAGCATTTGGGAATTTCGCAAGGACAAGCTGCCCTATTTCCGTGGCTTCCGAAGAATCATTTATGTAGACCAGGACCGTTCCGTCCTGCTTAACGAGCACAGAAGTAGTCCCCTCGGGTATCGTTATCGGAGGATCCATCATTCTTCCGTTGGGGTCCACAACATTGCCTTCATTGTCTATGTGGAAGTTGCCCGCCCTTGTATAGGCCGGAGTGCCGTCGGCAAGGGTCAGCTGAAAAAATCCTTCGCCCTGTATGGCCAGGTCCATGGGCTGATTGGTGGTCTCTATTGTGCCCTGCATAAAATCCTTGCGGGTAGAGGTCACTCTTACGCCCGTTCCGTATTCCAGTGAATCGGACGAAAGGCCGTTGGCCTTTTTTACCGCTTCGGCAAGCTTGGAATCAAAGGTCTTTTCCACGTAAAGCAGGCTTTCTTTTTCGGTCCTGCCCTTTTTAAAAGCCACGGTCTTAGCATTTGCCAGATTGTTGGAGATGTCTATCATCTCGTCCTGGAAAGTGTTGAGCCCCGTTGCGGCCACATAAAGCGGTTGGAACATGATCGCTACCTCCTTTTATGACTCATTGGGCGGGACGCCCCATCTCAAGGGACCTGGAAAGAGCAGCATCCCTTGTTTGTATTATCTTGGCGTCAAAGCCGTAAACCCTCTGCAAAAAGATCATCTGCATCATCTCGTCCATGATGTTGACATTGGAAGCCTCAATATAACCCTGCAGCACCCTCGGGTTCTCGTTAACCGAATAGACAAGGGAGCCGCTCTCCGGAACTTTGAAGACCACATTGTTCACGGATTCCAGTTTGGACGGATCCTCAAAAACCACTATTTTAATGGCATCGATCTTGGCCCCGTCGGACATAATATCGCCGTTCTGCATTATCTCTATTGACGAGCCAGGGACCACCGCGATGGAGCCACCCTGACCCAGCACAGGATTCTTGCCGGATATCGACTTTAGCACGCCGTTCTCATCCAGGGTGAACCTGCCATCCCTGGTATACAGCTCTCCGGAAGCTCCTTCGAGAGCAAAGTATCCATCTCCCACCACCGCAAGGTCTGTTGGAGAGCCTGTACGCAGAAGCGCCCCGTGGGTCTTGTCCTGCTGGACGCTTTTTACTTCTGGGACCATTGCCTGGGTGCCTCCGGCCTTGTTCTGGGCTTTCTGCAGCATAACCGGAAAAGAATTTACCTGCACCTGGCTCTTTTTAAAGCCCGGGGTCTGGGCATTGACTATGTTATTCATCATCGCCTTGACATTCTGGTCCGTTGTATCAAGGCCTCTTCTTCCTATTTCCAAGATCCTGTCGGTCATTTATAGTCTCCAGCTTCTCAGCTATATATATTTTTATATATTATACACAAGGGGCAAAAAAAAGCAAGAAATATCTGCCTGAATTATAGCACGGGGGGGAAAGATAGCAAGGAAAGATTATTTCCGGCTGTCTTTTCTTATCTTCTTGAACAGTTTTTCTTTTTTAGCGGCCATCCGGTCGAGCTGGTAGACAAAGAACAGCACTTCGGCCACGAGAACATAGAGTTCGGGAGGCACCGGCATGTCGATCTGGAGTTTTGAAAGCATTGATGCGAGGCCGGCATTTTCGTGCAGCGGGATCTTGTTCTCTTCCGCTATCCTGAGTATCTCGTCGGCAACAACCCCCTTGCCCGAAGCCACTATCAGAGGGGCCGAATCCTTGTCCATCTCGTATCGGATGGCTATAGCCGTCTTTTTTTTGTTATCTTCTTCCGCCATTACGCCTCCGTATCTATCCTGAACAGATGCTCCAGTCCCAGGAGCGGTAAAAGATAGGGCTTGATCATTGCCATCGAGGGGCTGAGCTTCACCATGAGGTTCTGGACATTATAATCCTTGCTGTTGAGGGCCTTTTTAAGTGTTTTGCTCTCTTCCTCGACCAGCTTTTTGACATCCTCATACTCGGTGTTGAAGATGAACTTAAGGTCCTTGTTCTTAACGGTAAGAGAGACGACTATCTTCCCCAGGCTTTCTGTCTCAAGCCCTATGACCAGCTGGGTGTTCTTTGGATCTATCGAAGCGCTCCTGCCCTGCTCCTGCTTGATTATTATGTCCACAGTGCTGGGCGGCTTAACAAGGCTGTTTGGGACCTGGTAATAGAGATAATTTTCCTGGCCGAGGTTTTCTTTGGCCGGTTTCTGGCTCAGCAAAGCCTGGGCCACCAGATTATCCAGAAGACCGTTCATCTTGTTGATCGAAGACATTAGAGAGGAAATAAAGGATTCTCCTTCCAGCGTCGAACCTTGGGACTTGCCCATCGCTTTTTCCTGGAGCCCCTCGAGCAGTGCTTTCATGCTCCTTACATCGCTTAGAAGGTCTTGCCTGTCTATTAAAGGAAGCCCCTCTGAAGTGAACTTATACTTTTTGGGAAGGTCCTCTATCATGTTCATGAACTGCGAGATGAGAGCCGATACATTGGTCAGCACCGAAGCTGACAGCAGCGTCGGATTAGCTGCTATCGCCGCCGAAAGATTGGCAAAGGATTCTTTGGCAGAAAGAAGCTGAGAAGCCATAGAAGGGTTTTCCGAAAACTGATTTGCCAGCGCTCTCAGCGCCCCTTTGGGTGCATCCACGCCCTTAAGGATAAGGACCAGCGCAGCCTCCTGGGTGTTTACCGCCTTGTCGGTGCCGTCAAGCAGGGACAGGGCTCTGCCAAAGTTCTCTCTGGAGAGCTCGATGCCGAATTTAAGCATAAGGGAAGCAAGCTTAACATTTGCCTCTGTGTCGGGCAGCTGCATCGATAAAAGGTGGGCTTTTAGGTCTGATACTGTGAGCTGTCTTGCGACGCTTGTTCTCTGAGCGGTAAGCGGGGCGGCTGCCTGTGTCTGGGACTGCATCTCGGTCTGGGCAACCGGGGTCTTTGCGGCGGCCTCTTTTGCCGGAGCCGCATCTCCTGAAGTGTTGGCTTTTACGCCCGAAGGCCAGATCACCGGTTTGCCCGGGTGGATCCCTCCTCCAGCAGCAGCAAAATTGTCCGACATATCCTTTTACCCCAAAAAATGATAACCCCAAATAAATATATTGTCAAACAAGGGGGTTCTAAGTATCTATCGTACTATGAGAGAAGAATCTTGCAGGAAAATACAACAGTGATGCCGAACTATTTGCCTTGTTTCGGCGCGGCCTTTGCCTTGGCGTCAGTCTTTGCGGCTTCCGGCGCGGCAGTGGCTCCTGCAGCAGCAGGGGCTCCGGGAGCTGCAGCGGCACCGGCAGCACCGGCTTCAGCCGCAGGGACCTCCCCGGCAACGGCAGCGGCTTCAACAGGAGCGGCAACTTCTTCTTCCTTAGCGGGAGCAGAAACAGTGGCAACGACATCCTCACCAAAAGAAGTAATGGCAACCCCTTTGGGAGGGGTAACCTGGGAGACATGTATAGAGGCTCCGATCTTAAGAGAAGAAATGTCAACTTCAATCTTGTCCGGAATACTTGTCGGGAGACATTTTACTTCAAGCTGTCTTATTGCCTGGACAAGAATGCCGCCGTCAAGCTTGACCCCTTCGGCTTCTCCGATAAGGACAACAGGCACCTTGGTGCGTATTTCCTTCTCAAGGTCCACTTTTAGGAAGTCTATATGCGTCACCTTATCTGTGATGGCATCGGACTGGATCTCATGGGCAAGAACGGGGAAGCTGGTCTTCCCGCTCTTTTGTTCAACATTAAGAGTGATAAGGGCATTCCTTCCGGCGCTCCCCTTCATCACTGCCATAAAACCTTTGCTGTCTACCGACACCGAAACAGGCTCCATCCCCTTGCCGTAGACTACGGCGGGTATAAGATCTGCCCTTCGCACGGCTGCGGCTTTTTGGTCCCTTGACTTGGCCTCTATCTGGATCTTTTTCATCATATATTGAAATTATATCTTAATTTTTCTGTAAAAACAACTGCGGTTGCCAGTGTGGCACGCGGGTCCGGTCTGGTCTACTTTGAGCAGTATAGCGTCAATATCGCAGTCATAATAAATCTCTTTTACGGTTTGGATATGCCCCGACTGCTCCCCCTTCATCCAGAACTTGTTCCTGCTCCTGCTCCAGTACCAGGCTTTTTTCTCCTTGACCGTGCGCTCAAGCGCCTCCCGGTTCATGTAAGCAAGCATCAGCACCTCTCCTGTCTTTTGGTCCTGCGCTATGGCCGGGACCATCCCTTCTCCGTTAAACTTTATCTTAAGGTCCTTAAGCTCAGTCTGAATCTTGTCCATTTTATTTCTCCTTATCAAAAGATATCCAGGCCGAGTCTTTTCCGCTGATCCTTTCTATCCTGTCAACAAGGTCCGGGGTTATATTGAACGCGAACCGATCGCCCGCCGAAACAACGCTTCCGTTCATGTGAAAAAATGCCCTGTCGGACCCTCCGTTAAAAGAAAGCAGGTCCTTAATGATCTTAAGGTTTTCCACTTTAGACTTTTCGTCCAGCCTTATATGCAGGGACCTTGAAGCGCCGGGGCTGTCCAAAAGTTCGACCGACTCGCAGATAAGCTGGGGCTCGTCATCCTTAAAGTCCAGCCTGCCGGACAGGATAATAGGAGTGTCCTCTCCAAGAAGGTTCGAATATTTTTCGTAGGTCCTGGGAAACACCACCACTCTCATTGCCCCGGAAAGGTCTTCCAGAACTGCGACCAGCATCAGGTCCTTCTTTTTTGTCGTGATTTTTTTTGACCCGACCATTATCCCGCCAAGCCTGACAACAGCGCCTTCCCCTTTCTCAAGCGCCTCGGCTATTGGAATGGCAGCCCTTTTTGTAAGCGCATCTCCTATATGGTGCAGAGGATGGTCTGACAGATAAAAGCCCAGGACATCCTTTTCCATTCTCAGCAGCTGGGGAGGGGAAAATTCCGGCTCCTCTTCGCAGAGGTTTTCGCTGCCCCCCACAGAAAGTTTAAGATCAAAAAGAGCTGACTGTCTAGATTGCCCTGCTCCTTCTTTTTGAGCCCGGGAGGTCACTGACGAGAGCCCCGACAAAAGAGCTGAGCGCCTCAGTTTAAAGCTGTCCATGGCCCCCGCCTTGATCAGGCTTTCCATGACTTTTTTATTGGTCTGCCTCAAGTCCACCCTTCGGCACAGGTCCGAAAGTGAGGAAAAGGACCCGCCCTCCTGCCTTGCCGCAACAATGGACTCTATCGCGCCGATCCCTACATTCTTTATGGCTGCAAGACCAAAGCGTATCGCCTGCCCTTCCACAGTGAAATCCTTGGCGCTCTGATTGATGTCGGGAGGAAGGACCTTTATCCCCATCCTTCTACATTCGGACACATAAAAGACCACTTTGTCGGTTACCCCGGTAACTGAAGTAAGCAGGGCCGCCATAAACTCCACCGGATGGTTCGCCTTAAGATAGGCGGTCTGGTAAGAAATGACCGCGTAAGAAGTGCTGTGCGATTTGTTAAAGCCGTATCCAGCGAATTTTTCGACCAGGGCAAAGAGCTCTTCCGCTTTTTTCTGGGGAGTTCCGTTCTTGACCGCGCCCTCTATGAATTTCTGCCTCTGCTTTGCCATGAGGGCTGATTTTTTCTTGCCCATTGCCCAGCGCAGGACATCCGCTTCCCCAAGAGTGAAGCCCGCCACGGAAGAAGCTATCCTCATTACCTGTTCCTGGTAAAGGATCACTCCGTAGGTCTCGCTAAGGACCGGCTCAAGCTGAGGGAGTTCGTACTTGACCGGCACTTTGCCGTGCTTTCTTTTGGTAAAATCCTCCACCATCCCGCTCTCAAGCGGCCCCGGACGGTAAAGCGCCAGCAGTGCGATAACTTCCTCAAACTTCTCCGGTCTCAGTTCTTTTATAAGGCGGCGCATGCCGTGGCTCTCAAGCTGAAAGATGCCGATGGTTTCTCCCCTGCACAAAAGGTCGTAGGTGCTGCGGTCATCCAGAGGCAGGCCAAGGACATCCAGTTCAATTCCTTTTGTGCTCTTAATGAGTTTGGTGGCATGGGCTATCATGGTCAGGTTGCGCAGCCCCAAAAAGTCCATCTTGAGCAGCCCGATCTTTTCGAGGTCTTCCATGGGATACTGCGTCACCGTCTGAGTCTCATTCATAAGTGAAAGCGGCACATATTCGGTAAGCGGCTTGTTAGAAATGACCACTCCTGCGGCATGTACGCTTGCATGGCGCGTGAGGCCTTCAAGGGTTTTTGCCGTGTCGATGAGGTTCTTTACCGAAGTATCCGACTCGTACATACCCTTCAGCTCTTTCACCTCTTTCATGGCTTTATCTATCGACGCATCCGGTCCCTGGGGGATCAGCTTGGCTATCCTGTCAACTTCCGCCAGAGGGACCCTCTGAACTCTTCCCACATCCCTGATGGCGGCCCTGGCGGCCATGGTGCCAAAGGTGATTATCTGCGCCACATTGCTCTGGCCGTACTTTCTTGAAACATATTCTATGATCTCCTGCCTTCTTTCAAAGCAGAAATCCACATCTATGTCAGGCATGGTGACGCGGTCCGGATTTAGGAACCTTTCAAATATGAGCCCGTATTTGAGAGGTTCTACTTCGGTGATCCCTATAGAATAAGACACAATGCTCCCTGCGGCCGAACCTCTGCCGGGACCGACTTCTATCCCCTGCTGTTTGGCATAGTTCGTAAAATCAGACACTATTAAGAAGAAAGGGGCATACCCCACTTTTTCTATAACTCCCAGCTCATACTCAAGCCTGTCATTGGCCTCTTTGGGAGGTTTAGCTCCATACCGTTTTATCAGGCCTTCATTTGCCAGTTTTTTTAGATATGAGAATGAGGTGTAGCCCGCCGGCACTTCGTATTCGGGCAGGTGTAGCTTGCCGGTCTCTATCTCAAGCCTGCACTTTTCGGCGATCTCTTTTGTGTTGGTCAGTGCATCGGGACATTCCTTAAAAAGCTCATACATTTCCTGCGCCGATTTCAAATAGAACTCTTCGCCCCCAAAGCGCATCCGATCCTCTTCATCAATGAAGCGACCTGTTTGAATGCATAGCAGCACATCCTGCGCTTTTGCATCCTTTCTTTCCGTGTAGTGGGAGTCGTTCGTGGCGGCTACTTTGATGCCCAGCTTCTTGGATATCTTTAGAAGATCGCTGTTTATGGTCCTCTGCTCGGGGATCCCGTTATCCATCATTTCCAGGTAGAAATCTGAGCCGAACACTTCTTTAAATTCGGCCGCTTTGCGGCAGGCCTCCTCGCTCTTACCACCTAATATGAGTTTGGGTATGAGACCGGCTATGCAACCGGAAAGCACAACGAGCCCGTTTGAATGCGTATTAAGCAGCTCCTGATCTATCCTGGGTTTCTGGTAGAAGCCTTCAAAATTTGACGCTGTCACCAGTTTTATGAGGTTTAAGTAGCCGTCGGTGTTCTTGGCAAGGAGCGTAATATGGAACGGCTGCCTGTCCTCTTTTGTGGCTTTATCAAACCTGGTCCTGGGAGCCAGATAGGCTTCGCAGCCGATTACGGGATGGATGCCTTCTTTTTTTGCCGCCACAAAGAATTTTACCGCGGCGTACATGTTGCCGTGGTCCGTTATGGCAACAGCATCCATCCCTAACCGTTTTACCGCTCTTACTATATCCTCGACCCGGCTCGCCCCGTCAAGAAGGCTGAATTCGCTGTGGACATGGAGATGAGCAAAATCCTTTGGACTAAAAGACATTTATTTTGCCGCTCCGATCCTGAACATCTTTGTCCCGCAGGACGGGCAGGCGCCCGAAGTCGCGGGTTTGCCGTTCTTAAGTTTCACTTCCTTGCAATCCTTCATCTCTTTCTTGCACTTGCATTTTACGCAGTACGCTTCCATCACATCACCCCCTTTGCTCTGATATTTTAGCACACAATACGGAAAAGCAAATCCTAAATCCCAAGCACTAAATCCTAAACAATATCTAAATCCAAATGACCAAAATCCAAAACAGTTTTGTATTTTGAATTTGGCATTTATTTAGAGTTTAGGATTTGGGATTTAGAGTTTCTCATTCCAATACCGCTATCTTCCCTCTCCCCAACACCCTTGCGCCTGCAACTACCCTGAAAGGGTATATCCCGTTGCCGACTGTTGAACCAAAGTCATCCTTGCCATTCCATTCGACTTCGTTGTACCCAGCCTTGCCTCCCATGCTCCCTGACTGGCAGTTTCTTTTCCAGACAAGGGCTCCTCTAACATCAAAAAGATAGATCATGATATTGGTGTCAACCGTCAGGGTGTAAGTTATCTTTGTAGTACCCGTTGCCGTGCTGAACGGATTCGGATGGTTAAGAGGAACTCCCTCCATGCGCACCTCTCCGGACTGGTCTTTTACCGTGAGCCCGATTGCCTCAAAAGTTGCCCAGTTGCCAAGATAGTCCGACACTTCTATCTTAAAATCGTACACACCTGTCGGCAGTATGCTTTTACTCTTGAAGGTAAATATCCCGGTCGTTGAATTGTAAGAATCCGTAGAAGCATCAAATGAGGCATAAGTGTACAGGGAAGACCCTAGAGTTATCTTGAGATTATCAATAAAAACTCCTCCCACCGCCCCTTCGGCAGAGAGTTTTGCCTTTATGACCGGAGATGGTGTTATGATATCGCCCGAAACGACCCCCGCATCGTTCATTTTGACATCCGAAATAACCGGGCGGCCGGATGACAATTCATAGATAAGGACCCGGCTGTTAGACTCATCTGCAACGCACAGCCTGGAAAGGTCGCTCCAGATCCCGGACGGGTTCTTCAAGGTATTTGAGCTTGGAGCTCCTCCCCGGTTAATGGAGCTTGAAGTAAAATCCGGCTGGCCGATAACAATATTTGCGGAGGCGTTGTTGCCGGTCGGCACAGTGTTATAGACAAGGACCCGGTTATTTGCCAGGTCGGTCACGAATAGTTTTGATCCGCTTACAGAAATACCGGTAGGAGCATACAAAGTGTTTTGCCCCGGATTGCCGCCCCGGTTCGCAGAATTCGAAGTGAAGTCGCTCTGGCCAATAACTACGTCCGCAGAAGCGTTATTGGCCGTCGGTATGCTGTTGAATATTACAACCCGATGGTTCCAGTCCGCTATGTACAGTCTGGTACCGTCCGCATGAACACCCGTGGGATAGTTGATCGTATTGGGTCCGGGCAAACCTCCCTGGTTAGACAGGTTCGAGGACATGTCCGGCTGGCCCAGCACAACATCCGCAGAAGCATTGTTTGCCACAGGGAACGAATTAAAAATAAGGACCCTGTGATTGCCCTGGTCTGAAATGAACAATCTTGTCCCGTCCGATGATATTCCCACGGGATAGTAAAAGGTATTGGCCGCAGGAATAAGACCTCCCTGGTTAGCCGAATTTGAGATAAAATCCGGCTGGCCTATTACCAGGTCCGCAGAGGCATTATTGGTTGCCGGGATGCTGTTATATACGAGCACGCGGTGGTTGAGAGCTTCAACGATCAAGAGCCTTGTGCCGTCACTGTAGGCAGCCGAAGGCCTGTACAGGGTATTTGGCCCTGCACCTCCGCCCTGGTTTGCCAGATTTGAAGAAAAATCCGGCTGCCCAATGACCACATCCGCTGAGGCATTATCTGAAGAAGGGATGGAATTATATACCAGGACCCTGTTGTTATATGAATCGCACACGATCATTTTTGACCCCGTCACAAAAACGTTCCTGGGAGCGGCCAGGACCCCGGCAGAAACGGCTTCTGCGGTCTGGTTTGCTGAGTTGCTAGTCATATTGGGCTGGCCAATCACTGTGTCCGCAGGAGCATTATTGATGTCCGGTATGGAATTATAGATCAGGACGCGGTGATTGCGAAGATAATCCGATATAAAGAGCTTGGTCCCGTCGCTGTAGATGCGAGAGGGGGCGTGTAATCCGGATGCCGATACGGCTCCTCCCTGGTTGGCAGAATTAGAAGCAAAATCCGGCTGCCCGATCACTACATCTGCCTCTATCCTGGTGCCTGAGGCAATAAAAGCGCTTATTTTTGCATCAATATTCTTGTAAATCATGGCCCTGTTATTGCTCTGTTCAAGTACTATTAGCCTGTCGGTATCGGCGAAGAGTCCCACCGGTTTTGAAAGGCTTTTATTTGAGATACCGCCTGTGTTTGCGGTCCTGGTCGTCATATCCGGCTGGCCAAGGACAGCGTCTGCAGCAGCAAAGTTCACCACAGGGATGGTATTGAACACAAGGACCCTGTTGTTCTGGATATCAGAAACAAAGAGACGGTTGCCTACGGTATAGACCAGGCTTGGCTGGTACATGCTTTGAGCCGACAACCCGCCGTTATTGGCTGTGTTTGATGACATATCCGGCTGTCCCAGAACAATATCCGCCGCAGCATTATTTGAAGAAGGAATGGCATTGTATATAAGTATCCGGTTGTTCATATCATCCCCTATGAATAATTTGTCCCCGTCAGAATAGACCGCATTAGGAGAGTTCACCGTGTTTGCAGCAGGAGAACCGCCCCGGTTTGCGGAATTGGAACTCATGTCCGGCTGTCCAACCACGAGATCAGCTTCAGCAAAGTTATGGGATGGCAGGCTGTTATAGATCAATATCCTGTGGTTGTCAGTATCTGCAATAAAGAGTCTTGTCCCATCGGTACCAAGTCCGGAAGGGCTGTCCAAGGATTTTGCCGATATTCCGCCGTAATTTGAGGTATTTGACGCGAGGTCCGGCTGACCTATCACTATATCTGCGGCAGAATTGTCTGATGAGGGTACCGAATTATAGA
>Ga0116202_10000749_pt1 | contig 18440 bp, 17 predicted proteins | sample LakKivw325mmetaG_FD_94479 | JGI IMG/M metagenome (GOLD analysis project Ga0116202, IMG submission 94479) | Anoxic lake water microbial communities from Lake Kivu, Rwanda to study Microbial Dark Matter (Phase II) - Lake Kivu water 325m metaG | ecosystem: Environmental > Aquatic > Freshwater >...
GTACCGGTAGTAACACCAGAAGCAGGCGGGCCCGCCCAGTTTAACGTCTCCCCTTCCAATCCTAATAACTGGACCAGAAACCTCAATCCGCCCACTATGTCAGTGGCCTTTGTCAGCGTCAATCCTCAACAGGCAGTGGCCAATCAGCCAGTTACCATCTCCACAAACGTGGTCAATACAGGCGACCAGGGCGGCAACATGAGCGTCGCCCTTAAGGTCAACGGCGTCGTAGAGCAGACCAGGATGGTCAGCGTCGGCCCTCAGGCCTCCCAGCCCATTAAATTCACCGTAGCCAGGTCCGAGCCCGGCACCTATGCCATTGATATCGGCGGCCAGACCGGCAGCTTCACCGTACCGGCGACACGGGCCAGCCGTAGCCTGCCAGTAAACTGGAACATGATTGCCTTCATCCTCATGGCATTGCTGGCGTTCGCCATCGCCATGATACTAATTTTCAACCGAAGGTCTACCTGAAATTATCTAGACAGCCAGTCAAAGGGGGGCAAGTAGTACCCCCCTTTTCTTTTCTCCAGATTCAGCCTGACTGCGCCCTGCCATTGACAAGACTAACTATCCTGATATAATTCGTTACGGATACTATTGGGTTCAATGAAGGGACAGCCTCTACGAGAGTGAGGCGCAACTTAGGAGGTCACTATGGTTAAGACTGTCAAAGCATGTTCGGTGGTGGTAGTCATGTTGCTGGCAGTTCTGGGGGTGTTTCTTGCACCAGCGCACGTTGTCGGAAATGCGTGCTCTGCAGATGTCTGGGTGGCTCCCCCGCCATTTGGTAATGATGCCAATCCCGGCGCTCAAACCCAGCCTTTCGCTACCATCCAGAAAGGTATCGATACGGTATGCTGGAATGGCACTGTACACGTAGCTGCCGGCACTTACCATGAGAGCCTGCATATTTACGATTCACAGAATTTGTTGGGCGCCGGAGCCCCGACGACAATTATCGAGGGAAATGGTGGCACAGTTATCAAAATCATAAGCGCACCTAATTCTACAAACAACATCTCCGGTTTCACCATAAAAAATGGTAACCTAGTATCGAGCTTCTGGGACCCGGCTGCAGAACGAGTCCTTTATGCCGGTGTCAAATTACCATCCATAGAGCGGTTACCGCAACTATTCGACATTAGCTACCTCTACGGTGGCGGCATAGAAATCGGCGATACACATATCGTCACCATCAACGACTGCGTTATCAAGGACAACGAAGCTTCTTATGGTGGCGGTGTCTACAACGAAGGACAGCTTTACATGAACCGATGTACCGTGAGCAACAACCGTGTTCAGTTTGATGGAGGCGGCATTCATAATTATTATGCTGGCGTTTATGCCGATAGCGGCAGGATGTGGCTGACCAACTGTACAATAAGCAATAACAGCTGTACCACGAACAATTTCGGTAGCCTTGGGAAAGAATTTGCATTTGCCCGAATCTGCTATGCCACAGCTGTACTTCAAGGTGGCGGTATTTTCAGTAACGGCACCATGGAGCTGCTTAACTGTACTATCACCAACAACTCGGCTGAAGACTACGGCGGAGGATTTGTCAATAGCTCACCGGATACAGCCATATTCAAAAACACAATAGTGGCTAATAACACTGCCGGTGACACCAGCACCAACAATTGTTCCAATAGGCCGGGGGCTGTAATCACCTCTCTGGGTCATAACCTGGACAGCGAGAATACCTGCCATTTCAACCAGCCTACCGATCTGATAAATACCAACCCGCTTCTCGGCCCACTTCGTGACAACGGCGGCCCCACGTTTACCTGCGCACTGCTCGTCGGCAGCCCAGCCATTGACGCCGGCGACGACAGCGGCGCACCGGCCACCGACCAGCGCGGCGTCAGCAGGCCCCAGGGCGCACACGTCGACATCGGCGCTTTCGAATTGGTCCTTGTAGAAACCCCTGAACTAGGCGGGCCCGCTCACCCGAACGTTTCCCCGCCCTCTACTAATAACTGGACGCGAAACCTGAGCCCGGCCACGATGTCAGTGGCCTTTGTCAGCGTCAATCCTCAACAGGCAGTGGCCAATCAGCCAGTTACCATCTCCACAAACGTGGTCAATACCGGCGACCAGGGCGGCAACATGACCGTCGCCCTTAAGGTCAACGGCGTCGTAGAGCAGACCAGGATGGTCAGCGTGGGCCCTCAGGCCTCCCAGCCGATTAAATTCACCGTGGCCAGGTCACAACCCGGCACTTATGCAATCGATATCGGCGGCCAGACAGGCAGCTTCATCATACCCGGTAGCCAGAGCAACCAGGCCGCTCCTATGAATACAGGCATGATTATCTTGCTGGTTATAGCAGTCCTGGCAGTTGCTGTTGTAATGGCCCTGCTGCTAAGCCGCCGCTCGGCTTAAGATCGAATAAACCGCAAGAAAACAGGGGGGCGCCGGTCGCGCCCCCTTCCTTTTTCCACATATGGCTCCGATATTCCATTGCAGGCAATCCATTGACAAGTCAGGCTATCCTGATATAATGGCCTGGAACAATTCTAAACCCAATTCGTAGCCTACGGGAAAGGAGGCTGATTCTTTAGCTCAGGAGGTCGGTTATGGTTAGAACAGGTAAAATTGTCTCGATTTTCGCGATTCTGTTAGTGGTAGTGCTGGCGGTGTCTGCGGCGCCGGCAAACGTGTCAGGCACTTGCGACACCGATGTATGGGTGGCTCCGCCGCCACTGGGCAACGACGCCAATCCAGGAACTCAGTCACAGCCTTTTGAGCATATCCAGACAGGTATCAATAACGTATGCACAGATGGCACGGTACATGTGGCCGCAGGTACCTACCATGAAAACCTTTTCATATCTGGTGCCACGAACCTAACCGGTGCCGGCGCCCACAATACAATCATTGACGGAGGCAGCACCGGCACAGTTATCAACATCTCCAGCGGACCCGTCACAAACATGATTTCCGGGTTTACAATCCAGAATGGCGCCCCCTTTGGCTCGTATCCCGGTGGTGGTATTTATACAGATGGAATGCATATCGTCACCCTTAACGACTGCGTCATCAAGGACAACCAAGCCGATTACGGCGGCGGCATATATAACCTGGGTCAGCTTTACATGAACCGATGTACCGTCAGCGGTAACTCGGCTGTTTACGGTGGCGGTGGCATATACAACACCCCGGGCGGAATTGGAGACAGCGGACAGGCATGGCTGGACAACTGCACCATCAGCGGCAACAAGGTGACCGAATTCGACTTCAGCGGCGGAGGCGGTATTTATAACTATAACGGCACTATAGAACTGCTCAATTGTACCATCGCCTACAATTCCACGAGCAGCTTTAGCGGTACAGTTGGTGGTGGATTCTATAACTATTCCAGTGATACTATGTACTTTAAAAACACCATAGTGGCAAATAACACCGCTGGCAACGACCTATACAACAACGGTCACTCCTCACCGGCGGAAGCGACCGTATCTCAGGGCTACAATCTGGACAGCGAGAACAGCTGTGGCTTCGACCAGCCCACTGACAAGATTAACACCGACCCTCTGCTCGGTCCGCTCCAAGATAACGGCGGCCCTACCTTCACCCATGCACTGATGCACGGCAGCCCAGCCATAGACAACGGCGGAGACCCGGGCATTACTGACCAGCGCGGCGTACCAAGACCACAGGGGCCGGCCTTCGACATCGGCGCCTACGAACTGGAACAGGCCGAAGTAGCCCCACCTGTAGGAACTCAAATCAATGTGTCACCCACCAATCCCAACAACTGGACACGCCTGAACCCGCCCACCATGTCGGTGGCCTTTGTCAGCGTTAACCCCCAGCAGGCCGTGGCCAATCAACCCGTCACCATCTCGACCAACGTGGTCAACACCGGCGACCAGGGGGGTAACATGAGCGTCGCGCTCAAGATCAACGGGCAGGTGGCCGAGACCAGAATGGTAAGCGTGGGACCTCAAACTTCCCAGCCCATTAAATTCACCGTAACCAGAGCCCAGCCGGGAACGTACGCCATAGATATCGGCGGCCAGACCGGCAGCTTCACAATACCCGATAACCGTTCGGCATCTGCTCCGATGAACAGGAACGTGGTCATTCTTATCGCTATTGGAGTGCTGGCATTCATCTCGGCCATGATATTTATACTCAGCCGGCGCCCGGCATAAGCTGAATCGCTAACGCTAGATAAAGGGAGCATCGTCGATGCTCCCTTTTTTTGATGTCTGCCAGGTACTTTGGTACAGCAGTATACTTTAGTACACACAGTTTTCGTCGAGCCCGGCCTGAAGCTGCCGTGAGCCTGAAATACTCCTTTTTCTACGTGTAAACCTGCATTTTTCGCTATAAACCTTTGTCTATCCCCTCCGTTATTTATAAGCACAGAACGGAAATTTTAATCCGTTCCGTAATCCACTAAAGGAGGGTTTAAAAAAGATGAACAAGTGGATCATGCCGGTGATGATAGCCATCGTCGCCCTGCTGATGCCGGTATCAACGGCAAGTGTCAGCGCCCAGGACGGAACTGGTCTGAGCATCAGCAAATCGGCCGCGCCGACTGTGGCTGCAGTAGGTGATACCATCACGTACACCTACGCCATCACCAACACCGACAACGTCACTATTAGCGGCATCAACCTGCAGGACGATTTACTGGGGGCAATCGACCTGGGCGGCCAGACCAGCCTTGATGCCGGCGGTACTATCACCGCTGCGGCAACCTACACCGTAGTCGCGGCAGACTTACCGGGCCCGCTGGTGAATACGGCGACCGTCTCCGGCGCCGACCCGGACGGTAACGCCGTCACTGCCAGTACTTCAGCCACTGTCGAATTAAGCTATACCGCTTCGTTACAGCTAACGAAGGTCGCCCAACCGGCCACGGCCGCAGTTGGCGATAGCATCGATTATACCTTTACCATCGCCAACAACGGACCGGTGACCGTCTCCGACATCACCCTGACGGACGACCAACTCGGCACCATCGACCTGGGCGGACAGACCAGCCTGACTGCAGACGGAACGATCACGGCGACAGCAACCTATACCGTTGTAGAAGCTGACCTGCCGGGGCCGATTACCAACACTGCTACGGTTTCCGGCACCGACCCTGACGGCAACCCGGTTAGCATCAGTGCTACCGCCACGGTTGGGCTTAACTACGAAGCTTTGCTTCAGCTCAATAAGGTCGCCCAGCCGGCCTCGGCGACCGTAGGTGACAACATTAGTTACACTTACACCATTACCAATAACGGGCCGGTCACTATAAGCGGCATCGCCTTACAGGACGACTTACTGGGAGCCATAGATCTCGGCGGACTGACCAGCCTTAATGCCGGTGCCAGTGCCTCCGCTTCGGCAACGTATACTGTAGTAGAAGCCGACCTGCCGGGTCCTATCGTCAATACTGCTACCGTTTCCGGCACCGACCCCAACGGCAACTCAATCACTGCCAGTGCCACAGCTACTGTAGAACTGACCGGCAACGCCTCCCTTGAGGTTATCAAAAGCGCCGACAGAGATACGGCCTCGCCACGGCAGACCATAAATTACTCTTATACGGTTGCCAATAATGGAAACATAACCATAAACGATCTGTCGCTTAGCGATGATAAGCTGGGGGCTCTTTCGTTGAGCGCGAATACGCTGGCTCCCGGCGAGAGCGCTACTGCAACTGCCAACTACGCGGTCACTATAGCTGACTTACCCGGTCCTATCGTGAACACGGCCACTGCAGAAGGCACTGGTTCGGATGGTCAGTCTATTTCAGCTACCAGTTCCCAGGTCTCCGTCTCCCTGTCCGTGAACAGATGGGAACTGTTCAAAGCCGAGATACTGAAATTGATGGGAGTGCCCGGTAAAGGTATCGACCACGCTCCAGGCCTTCAAAAACCTTTCAACCCGAAATCTCAGGCCGCCGAGCATGCCGGCCCAAAGAACACCTCACAGCAGCCTGACTCCGATGAGCCCGAACAATTTCAAATAAACCAGAATGAAGACAACGAGGGTGCAGAGGAGCAGCTTCAGATAAGACAGGAGACACAGAACCAGGGCACCGGCAGGCAGCTTCAGCTAAGAGAAGAGACACAGAACCAGGGCACCGGGGAGCAACTGCAGGTGACCAACGAGGTACAAAATCAGTCTGAGAATGGCCCGGTTATACATAATAATGACGAAGACAACACTGGAAAGGGCCAGCTAAATAACAACGGAGACACAGATAACCAAACCGGCGGACAGGTAAATCCGGGCAACGGCCACCAATCGGACAAGGACAAAAAGAATAACAAGTCCCAGTCGGGGAGATAGCTAACTGGAATTAGCTTCGTTAAAGAGGGCGGCCAATGGGCCGCCCTCTACTTTTTGTCCGTTATAGTGGATCGTTTTACTATTTTCTATTTTTAGTGTGCAGGTATTCCTCGTATTCCACCATTTTGATCAGCACCCTGGCGGCATGCCTGCCCGAGGGATAAGCATAATGGGTACCCTCAAGGCGAGGCTGGTCCGAAGTGAAAAAGGTAGTAGTCAGCACCGGCTTCTTATAGCTGGCCACCCACTGCTCGGCCATCGCCACCAGAAAATGCGCGGAGGCCTGGTCAGGGGTCGGCACTTCCTTTATGCCCACTTCGGCCAGAGCCGCAGAGCCGGGCGGCAGAAAGGCGCTGATAAGGTATGGAATTCTGAGGCGGCCGGAGACGATGGCGGCGGCGATTATCTCTGTCACATCGTTCACATCTTCATCCTGATAAATGCCCATTCTCGAAGCCATCAACGAAACGACAGGACGCACCGTATTGCCTATTTTTACGGTATCTTTGGCCAGCAAGGCCGCCGTGAACTCCTGGGCTATAGCATGAAAGACTTCGCGATTGGACAGCCAGGGAGCTTGCTCCCCGGATTCTCTGGAAACAAATAGCGATGTATAAATCGAAAAGCCGCTGAAACCCATAAAAATCAAAGAATCGATCTCGTCCACCTTTAGCAGCTTTCCTGGAGCCGTAAGATACGTAAGTAAGTTCCTGTCACCAGCCGGGTCGACGGGGTTGCCGTGGCTCCACCGTGGTGGAAACACCTTATTCAGAGCAGCGATTACCCGGTCCGGCAGTTTGACTACATCCAGTCCCTCGGTGGCACAGGCTTCGGCGCAGAGAATGCCGTAGCTGCCGCCGGGAGTCAGTATGGCCACGTTTCTGCCTTTAGGCAGCGGCTGGGTTAAAAATCCGATGGCTACGTCCAGCAGCTCTTCCGGGCTTTCCACACGGACAGCACCGATTTCCTTAAACGCAGCTTCATAAGCCTCATCCGAGCCGGCCAGCGCTCCTGAATGCGAGGTGATGGCCTTAGCAGCCGCGTCCGTTTTGCCGGGCTTTAGCACGATGACCGGCTTGGTCTGCGTGACTTTCTCTACCTTTTCCATGAACCGTCGACCGTCTACCAGGCCTTCGATATAAGCCAGTATCACCTTGACCTCGGGGTCCTGCCCGAAATATTCGATATAGTCCTCAATCTGTATATCCGCAGCGCACCCGCAACTTACGTAGCGATGGAAGCCCACTCCCCGCATAAATCCGGAAGTAACAACTGCACCGCCGACATTTCCGCCTTGAGAAACAAAAGCCAGCGGTCCGTCCTTAACCGGCAGTGGAAACATAAATCCCCTTAAATCGGAAGAAGCGCTCCAGTAGCCCATGCAGTTGGGGCCGATAAAGTGGATATTGCCTCTGCGGGCGATGCTCAGCACCTCGTCCTGCAGCTTCTTGCCTTCTTTTCCGATTTCGGCAAAGCCGGCTGAAATAATAACTGCCGCCTTAACACCTTTGGCCACGCAATCCTCCATCACCGAAGCCACTACGGTGGAGGGGACGACGACAATGACCATGTCGACCGGGTCCGGTATGTTGCTGACACGGGCATAAGCCTTATGCCCCAGGACTTCGCTTTCTCTGTTATTCACCGGATACACCGGCCCCTTGAAGCCATTAAGCGCGCTGGTAAATGAAGAATACCCCCACTTATTCCAGTTGCTGGTGGCGCCCACGACGGCCACGGACCTGGGATTGAATAAGGAGTCCAGCTCTTCGACTATATTTTGAACCATCAATGTCACCTCTCTGGTATACTTATGGACGAAATCGACCGGGTTGATTACGGAGTTCGGCCGACATCCGAATATTATAACAGATTCGTGAGGTCCGAATGATTCTTATGTAATACATTCCCGGCTTGTCCGTATATTATTCAGAGATACTGATAAAAGGAGGCTTAATGAATAAGGTTCTTAAAATTCTGATTCCGGTACTCTTGATTCTGGCGCTTCTGTCAGTCGCCGGCTGTGCCAGGCAAGCGTCCGAGACGTCAGTGCCATACCCTGGCGGGCATGTCCCCACATCAGCGCCGCCACCGGCACCGGTAATACTGGAATCCAAGGGCGCTACCTATGACTCGACTTCCAGGCTGGTTAGCAGTGATTCCGGCGGAGGCGAAATCGACCGCAAAATCGTCAAGAACGGCTATATGACGCTGGAAGTAAATGATATAGCAGCGGCCATTAATGGTATAACCGCTATTGCCAACGGCTTGAACGGCTATGTGGTCTCTTCGAGCCAGCGGGGCTATCCGGATGTCACCTACGGTCAGATTTCCATTCGCGTACCTTCCGACACCTTCGATGAGGCGCTTAACCAGCTGCGTAAGCTGGCGGTCAACGTGCCCAGCGAGAGCACCAATAGCCAGGACGTGACCCAGGAGTATACCGACCTGCAGGCCCAGCTCAGAAATCTGGAAGCCACCGAAGCCCAGTACCTGCAGATACTACAGAAAGCCGAGAAGGTAGAGGACATACTCGCCGTCCAGCGCGAGCTTTCCAACGTGCGAGGTCAAATCGAGCAAATTAAGGGGCGTATATTGTATATAGAGCGCACCTCCGACATGGCGCTAATCGATGTCAACCTGCAGAAGGTTAAACCTATCGGCGGTACTGCCTGGAACGCGCTCGAGACTCTGAAGTCGGCCGCCCGCGGTCTGGTCAGCTTCGGTAAAGCGCTGGCCGATGTGCTCATCTGGCTGGTCATATTCAGCCCGGTCTGGATTATCATACTGGTCGTGGTGCTCTACTTCGTTAAATGGCGACCACGCAGGGCCAAAGCTTCCAAAAAATAGAACCAGAACATGTAGGCCCGAGGCTTTAGCCTCGGAACCCCGACCCTTAAGGGTCGGGGCTACATTTCCGGCAAATTAAAAAAGGGGAAATATGAACAATATGATCGCCTACTGCGGAATAGTTTGCACCGAATGCCCGGCATTCATAGCCACGCAGGAAAACGACGATGCCAAACGAGCCAAAGTGGCTGACATGTGGTCGAAGCAGTATAAGATGGCCGTCAAAACGGAGGATATCAACTGCGACGGCTGCATATCCGCAGGCGGCAGGCTAATTAACTACTGTTCGGTTTGTGACATAAGGAAATGCGGCCGGGACCACGGCGTGGTGAACTGTGCTTACTGCGATGACTACGGCTGCGAAAAGCTGACCAGGTTCTTTAAAGTAGCGCCGCATGCCAAAGAGTCACTGGAGAAAATCAGGAAAAAGAAATAGTAGTCTCCAACTGTCATTGCGAGTCCTTCCTGCATAGGAAGGACGTGGCAATCTCGTCTGAGGGTAGGCTAGAGCATCTGCTCCAGCCACAGTAAGGCAGTACAAATATAATCCGTAGAGCGGATGCTCCACGGTACCCGAGTATCCAATCTATCGAATTTATAGCTTAGAATTTTGATATTGTTTAGGATTTAGAGCTTTGTATTTGGAGCTTCCGTGATGTCACATCACGGAAAGTCCGCCGTCCACACACAGCGTCTGCCCCGTTATATACGACGCCTCGGCCGACGCCAGGAACAGTACCGCGTAGGCAATCTCTTCCGCTTTGCCGTGGCGTCGCATCGGCACCCGTACTTGAATCCCCTGTTCCCGCTTCTCCCCCATGATGGGCTGTACCATCGGGGTGGCGATAAAGCCGGGCGCCACGCAGTTCACCCGGATATTGTCCTTGGCCAGACCCACCGCCAGGGACCTGGTCAACGCCAGAACACCGGCCTTGGAGGTGGCATAGGCGTACAGTCGGTGGCCGTAAAATGCGGCCATAGAAGCGTTATTCACGATAGCGCCGCCGCCGGCCTTCTTCATCTCCGGCACGGCGTATTGGCACATGAAGAGTATGCTCTTGAGGTTGGTATTCATGACGGCATCCCACTCTGCCTCGGTAACCTTGAGGCCGCCGCCGCCCAGCCCGATGCCCACGTTATTGAACACTATATCCAGCCTGCCATATATAGAAATGGCGGCATCGACGACTTTCTTAGCGCCGGCTTCGGTGGCCACGTCGGCCTCAAACGCTCTAGCCTGGCCGCCTTCGCCGGTAATTAATTTGACGGTCTCTTTCGCGGCTGCCAGGTCCTTATCCACGGCCAGCACCCTGGCACCCTCACGGGCAAAAAGGATGGCCGTGGCCTTGCCGTTGCCCATGCCGGGACGCGACGAGCCGGCGCCGGATACGATAGCCACCTTGTCCTTCAATCTGTCCATGGCTGTCCTCCTCAAATATTACATTACGGGGTCGAACGCCTTTTCGCCGGGCTCGAGCTCTACCTCCAGCGCCACCAGTATCCGTGACACCATCCCGTAATAGCCGATGGTCATGGTAAGCTTGACTATCTGCGCGTCGTTGAAAAAGCGCTTCAAATTGGCGAAGGTGGCGTCGCCGACCTTAACGTTCAGCGTTACCTCGTCCGTGTACTGCAACACGGCGCGCTCGATTTCGGTAAACTTTTCGGAGGTTTTCCAGTCAGACAGGTGGTTTATCTGGTCCGTGGTGACGCCAGCAACCTTGCCTATGACCACGTGCTTGGTGAACTCATACTCCGATTTCAGTAAATTACCGACGCGGAGTATGGCCAGCTCGCGCAATTTCGGGTCGAGTATCTCGGCATTAAGTATGGCATTGCCCAGCCTGATAAAATTTCTGCCCACTTTGGGGGAATTGCCCACAGCCCGGTAAAGGTTGATGATGGGGGCTTTATTGTCTTCCAGTTTTTGGAACAGCTCTTTAATGACGGGGTCGGCCTGCTCTTTCTCAAGTAATTTGACGCGTGCCATGATTCCTCCTTTATGCCCGAACTCCGATAATACGACGGCGCCACATCACTGTCAACAGGAGATGTAATTGCATTTCCGTGCCGTAGGGGCGTACCTTCAGGTGCGCCCCGCCGCGGAGCGGATGCTCCACGGTACCCCACGTGTCGTGTCGTCGCGAGTCCTTCCACGGAAGGACGTGGCGATCTCATCAATAAAAACCGGGTTGGTGCCAGGACGAGATTACCACGTCGTCCCGATTTCATCACGACCCCTCGCAATGACCACATTTTGTGATCCCACTCCCCTCACCTAGATTGATTGATCCGCGTTTCGATATGAATTTGTTTAGGATTTAGGAATTCTGATTTAGGATTTCAGTCAAGAAAAAACGCAGCGTCTTTTAGATAGACTGGACTTACACTGCAGAGACCTCTATACTGCACCCACTATGGAAAAACCAACCATCTGGGACAGATATGCCAGGGGCCTGAACAATATAATCAAGGGCGATAAAAAACGCCGGTTAATTGTGACTCCCATCGCGGCTATCATCTTCTTCGGCCTGTTGACCTTCTTCGTCCTCTGCTCCTTCTGGGTGGATAAATGGCTCCACCTGCCTTATTTGCCGGACTCCTGGTGGAGGTATACAATCGCCGGTATCCTATTCTTACCCGGATTCGTGCTGGGCTTCATGACGGTAACAAAGTTTTTTAGTACCCGGGGCACACCCGTTCCCACCAGTCCGCCGCCGAAGCTCATAACCACCGGCCTTTACGGCTGTATCAGAAATCCGATGGCCCTGGGGCTGCTGCTCATGCTGGAAGGGCTGGGCTTCTACTTCGGGTCGCTGTCGCTAATCGTCTTCTTCGCCCCGCTGCCGGTGGTGCTCTACGCACTTGAGATAAAAGCGGTTGAAGAGCCTGAGCTTGAGATGAGATTCGGCCAGGCATACGTGGAATACAAGAAGCGGGTGCCCATGTTTATTCCACGATGTAGGGGCAGGATTAAACATTAAGAGATAAATCCCCCTTTTCCTAAGGGGGAGATTCTGCTAAATTCAATATTAGCGGCTGCTTCTCCCTTTGTTAAAGGGAGATTGAGAGGGATTTTCCCCGTGTCATTCTAAGGTCATTCGTAGAAAGCCGTGGTAACCTCTTAAATAAAAACCACGTTGGTACCAGGGACGAGATTGCCACGTCGCCCCGATTTCACCGGGACTCCTCGAAATGACAGGAAGAACAACCTGTATTTTTGACGTTTAACGTGAACCTTTGACCTTTGGTTTTTAACTTTTAACTTTCGTTGGGGTGTCTCTTCAGAAAATCCAGTATTGCCTTGACCGCATCCGGCGACTGCGTAAAAGCATGGCCGGCGTTTTTCACCATAACCAGCTCGGCGCCCGGTATTCGTGAAGCTATAATCTTCGAGTTTTCAGGCGGAATCAGCCTGTCGGAATCTCCGGCGATAACCAGCGTCGGCACCTTTATCTGGGGAAGCCGGTCGCAGGTGTCGTGTCCGGCGATGGCGCTGCCGTGTCCGGCAAAACCCTGTGGCGGCGTGGGATACTCAGAGGTGACTTTTACCAGCGTCTCGACTGCCTGCGGATGGCTGTCGATGTAGTCCTGCGTCCATATCCAAGGCGCCGTAGCCCTGGCGCGTTCCTCCACGGAAAACTTGGCCGCGTCCGGATTGAACAGAAACGCCAGCGCCTCAGGCGTGGGTATGACCGATGTTTTGCCGCCGCAGTTGGAGCAGCCGACTATGAGGTTGAGTACACTATCCGGATAATCGAGGGCAAACTCCTGTGAAATCATGCCGCCCATGGAAACACCGAAAACATTGGCCTTATCCAGGCCAATGGCATCCAGCAGACCTTTAGCATCGGCAGCAAACATCTTCATTGAATAAGGAGGTTCCGGCTTATCCGTCCTGCCGGTGCCGCGGTTATCGAAGATAATGGCGCGGTAATATTTGGCCATCTCGGGAACCAGCGTGAACCAGTGGCCGGAATTGAAGCTGTAGCCCTGTATCATCAGCAGCGGCTCGCCCTCCCCGTGTATTTCGTAGTAAATATTTATATCGTTAGCTTTCACCGTAGGCATGTTATTTCCTCCAGATATGTCTAGTACCTTTTTAATTTTACATCACCTTATTTTTAAATAATAGGGATTATCACCCTCACCCTGTCCCTCTCCCTTGAAGGGAGAGGGAATAAGAGATAATACTCTCTCACCTGGAGGGAGAGAGCTAGAGTGATGGGGATATCAACAATTTAAATTAACATGTATTTCTGTTAGTGTAGGGACAGACCTTCAGGTCTGTCCGCTGAGGACAGGTCTAAAGACCTGTTCTACGTGCTGTTTATCCCGCTCATCCTGAGCTTGTCGAAGGACGAATCTTCTCCCTTAGGAAAAGGGAGACTGAGAAGGATTTTAGAAGAGTTAAATGTTAAAGATTAAGAATAAAATGTTCGCGCAAGGGTGAAAAGTATTTTTGACGTTTAACTTGAACTTCTGATTTTTGGCTTTTAACTTTTAACTTTTTCTGTCCGGGTGTCTCTTCAAAAACCCCAGTATGGCGGTAATGGACTCCCGTGCGGCATCGCCGAAGAAGCCGTGTCCCGAGTTTTTCAGCATCACCAGCTCGGCGCCGGGTATCCTGTAAGCTATAATCTTCGAGTTTTCCGCCGGTATTATCCTGTCGGAATCCCCGGCAATTACCAGGGTAGGCGCCTTGATTTGAGGCAGCCGGTCATAGGTATCTATGGTCCTGATTACACCTGCCTGGCAGGCATAGCCACGGGTCGGTGTTGGATATTTAGCTGTAGTCTCCACGTACAGGTCGACCGCCCTCGGATGTTTATCGATGAACTCCTGGTTCCACAGCCAGGGCGCTGTCTTTCTGGCCCGTTCCTCGACAGGAAGTTTGGCCATCTCTACGCCGAAGAGAAATTCCAGTTGTTCTTTGCTCTGCTTTATCGCGTGCTTGCCGCCGCATTCGGTGCAGCCCAGTATCAGGCTGATGACCCTATCAGGATAGTTAAGGACAAACTCCTGGGAAATCATGCCGCCCATGGAGATGCCGAAAACGTGCGCCCGCTTAATGCCGAGGGCGTCCAGCAGTCCCTTGGCATCGTCGGCCATCATCTTCGCCGTATATTCAAGCTTTGGCTTGTCGCTGCGGCCGGTGCCGCGGTTATCGAAGATAATGACCTTAAACTCCCCAGAAAAAACGGGGACGAGCGCTTCCCAGTGCCCCGAATACTGCCCGTAGCCGTTAATCAGCAGCAGCGGTTCGCCCTCCCCGTGAGTTTCGTAGTAGATGTTGATATCCCCAACTTTAACCGTAGGCAATTGTACCCTCCATTGTCGAATATCGCGCCGACTATTCTACATCAATCGTCTATCTTGGTCGAGACCGCATACAGGTAATCAATTCGTAATGCTGCAGGATCATCAAACTGTTATAATTCATATAAGATATGCGGCGAGTAACGCCTGTCTGGCCCGTGTAAAACTTTCTATTCAGGATATTAAGTGTTTCGAAAAATTCTATCTTATGTTGTCAAGCTGTTACGGAACAGGAACTTCGTGCTGTTGCTGGCCGTTGCACTCGGCCTTTTGATTGGAAAACAGGCTGCTGAAAAAACCGAACCGCTGGTAATCCCTTTTCTGGCAATAGTCATGAGCCTGTCTGCTATGAACGTAACTACTCAGGAGCTAGCACAGCTGAAAAAAATGCACCGGACCGTCGCCTACTCGCTGCTGCTCAACTACCTGGTTCTGGGAGGCATAATATGGCTCATGGCCTGGTGGCTGATACCCGATGAGGAGATACGGACAGGATTCATCATGCTGGCAGTGGTGCCTCCGGCAGTAGCTGTATTGCCGTTCACCTATCTGCTCGGTGGAGACAGCCACTTTTCTCTTATCGGTATGACCGGCACTTATCTGGCAGCGCTGCTCATCGTGCCGGCAGCTATGCTGTTGTTCCTGGGACTGGATTTCTTTGACCCCTGGAAACTATTGATTATACTGGTGGAACTGATAATTGTTCCCATAATAGTATCCAGGATATTGCTTCACACCGGTGCGGCCAGGTACATAAACCGGTACCGGGGTACCGCCGTTAATTGGTGCTACTCGGTCGTAGTTTTCACACTGGTCGGTTTGAATCAGAAGGCATTTTTCGGAGAATTTGATGTGCTGCTCAGGGTAGCCCTGATTGCCGCAGTCATTTCTTTTGTTCTGGGCTACGTACTTGAATTGATAGCCAAATCGCTCCATCTTAGGCACGAGCTGACCCTGAGCATAATATTCATGGGTACGCTGAAAAACTACGGCCTGGCGGGCGGCATACTGCTGGCTCTGTTCACCGACCGGTCGGTCATACCCGTATCGGTCAGCCTCGTATTCGGGATATTTCTATTTGTCTGGCTTGGTTTTCATTTCAGAAAAAAAGTAAATAAACCCGATACTTAAAAAAGCGGGTACCATTTATCAAGATCAGCGGTTCTCCCTGTCCGTGAGTTTCGCAGTAGATGTTGATATCGCCGACTTTAACCGTAGGCACTGGATTGCCTCCTGTTTTTAATTTAAGTCGACCATTTTATACCAACCGCGTCGTTGGGTCGAAAGTGCAGTTTGACGAATGGCAGCGAACCTAATACTATAGGCGTGTAGGGTCTAATTAAACGAACCCAGAGGTCGTCGACATATCAGTCGGTTCAAATCAATCGAAGTAAGAGGAAGGCAGGAGGTCATGGATAAGAAGATATTGGTCTTATTCACATGTATGGTGATGGTTCTTGCTCTAGCTGGTTGCACCAAACCGTCAACGGAAATCTATGAGCTGCAATATTTTCCTGTCGACAGTATGGAAGGAATTATAACGCAGTCAGGAGTCCAGATTGACGAGCAGGTTTCCAGCGATGGCGGCGGATCTCTGCGGATCACCGCCACAGAGCCTACTATAGTCGAATTATTCGAGACAGGCGATATTGACATTGAGGACGCAAGCTTAATCTACCAGGCTCAGCTACGCACAGAAGGTGTAAATGGTCAAGTTTATCTGGAGATGTGGTGCAGCTTCCCTGACCAGGGCGATTACTTTTCCCGTGGATTAGAGAGTGCGCTTACCGGCACTACGGATTGGACAACGGAACAGACCCCATTCTTTCTAAAAGAGGGGGAAAATCCCGATAATGCGAAACTAAACCTGGTTATCGACGGCACGGGAACTGTATGGATCGACGATATAAGGCTCTTGAAAACGCCGCTTGAATAGATGGAAGCAGTAGTCTACGAAGACAGCCCCTACTCCGATATCAGGCAGATAGCCGCTCCCATCATTGCCATGCTTCCCTTCGCCATCATCATTGTATTTTGTATATTTACTGGCAACGTGATAGGCCTTATCGGCGGATTTGTCGCCGGTCTGCTGGTGGGCTTTTATCACCTGTTTCTTTTCCCCCGTAAGTATCGGATATTCGATAGCAAGCTCAGGCTGGTGCTGGGCGATGTCTTCCCGTTTGACATACCCTTCGACAACATCGAAACCGCCATAGAGCCCGCTCCCAAGGAATGGCGGCGGGGAACCAGCCTTGGTTTCGGCACCTTCTCCACAGAACACACCGTTCAAATAGTGCAAAAAAAGAACCGTTTTCTACGGCGCATAAATATTAGCCCTCGCGACCGTCAAGAATTCCTGGGGCAGCTCAATAAAGCCATGAAAGAGTGGAATACCGGAAAGTCGGAGTAGAATTCTAAATGGATGCAGTAATATACGAAGACAGCCCCTACTACGATGTATGGATAAAGTCCCTTATCGTGCTGCCCATATTTTTCGTCCTTATCGGCGTTTACTACGTTTACATCAAGGACGTTCCGTCAGCGGTAGGACTGTTCGGCACCGGCCTGCTCATGGGCCTCATCTACTGGCTGGTTTTTCCCCGGAAATACCAGGTAATGGACAGGAAGCTGAAAATCATGCTCGGCGGCCCGTTCTCATTTAATATCCCATTCGATACCCTGGAGACCGTTGGCAAACCGGAAGGATTCAATGTCGGTCTGAACTTCGCCACTACCTTTATCAGCGAGCACGCCGTGGAGATAAAGAGAAAAAAGGGCATGACCGTTAACATAACGCCGGGCAACCGCGACCTTTTCCTGGAGAACCTCAACAAAGCCGTTTACGACTGGAAGAGCGGGCGCTCAAAAGTCAGCGTTTAATTTTTGAAAGGAGTGGTAAAGTGGACAATCTGGTTTACGAAGACAAACCTCCCTTTTCGTCTTCCGAAAGCGAAAATTTGACAAAATGGCTCTTCACTTCGATACCGATGTGGCCATTATTACTGGTCTTCATTGCCTACTTTGTATATCTAATGATAACCCACTTTAGAATTGACGCATTCTATTATATCTTCTTGAATTCTTTCCTCTTGTTGTTCCTGTTTTTCGAGCTGTTAACTACTGCTACCAGGTACCAGATATTCAAGGACAAGATAACAATAATTCGGGGCTGGATATTCCACTTCGATATTCCGTTCACAGATATTGAAAATACCCGGGAAGCGGCAATAAAGGATCTATTGGGGCTTCATATTAATTTTGTCCCCTTCCGACCCGGCGATGATGTTGTACAAATCACCCGCAAGCGCGGCTGGAAGATAAACATAATACCTAGCGACCGCCGCGTGTTCCTGAAAAACCTTAACAAAGCCATGGATCAATGAAGAAATTATCACATAGACGTGTGAAGAAAGACTGCCGACAGAGGTCCCCCTTAGAAAAAGGGGGATTAAGGGGATTTATCCTTAACTTATGATTACGCCAGTAGAATTTAAAGACAACAAGCTGACCATCATCGACCAGACGCAGCTTCCCGCCAGGCTGGCCTACCTGGAGCTACGCGACTATAAACAGGTAGTGGATGCCCTCAAAACCATGAAGGTGCGAGGCGCGCCGGCCATAGGCGTGGCCGCCGCCTATGGCATCGCCCTCGGCGCCCGGAACATAAAAACCGAAACCAGAGCCGGCTACCTCAAAGAGCTGGATAAAATACTGAAAGCCTTCGCCGCAGCCAGACCCACCGCCGTCAACCTGTTCCGCGCCATCGACCGCATGAAACGGGCCGCCGAATCCGCCAGAGATATACCCCAGATAAAAAAGGCGCTAATCACCGAAGCCAAAAAAATTCACGCCGAAGAGGAAGCCGCCACGCGGAAGCTCAGCCGTTACGGCGCCAGCCTTATTAAGGAAGGCTCTACCATACTGACCCACTGCAACGCCGGCGCTCTGGCCACCGCCGGCTACGGCAC